>Ga0183099_1001300_pt1 | contig 14797 bp, 16 predicted proteins | sample Biomet1_FD_127788 | JGI IMG/M metagenome (GOLD analysis project Ga0183099, IMG submission 127788) | Microbial communities from bioreactor (seeded with anoxic lake sediment) at LBNL, California, USA - Biofuel metagenome 1 | ecosystem: Engineered > Bioreactor > Anaerobic > Unclassified ... | reverse complement strand
CGTATGGCTTGCGAGAATGATTCCGGCGACTTTATTAGCACGGAGCATGTTGAAGTATTCAATTTCCTTTTTTTCTTCATGATTCGATATGCACAGCAGCAGTTTGTATCCGTTTTTTTGCGCGTATTTTTCCGTACTGTCGATTATTCTGCTGAAAAACATATTACTGGCGCTCGGTACGACGAGACCGATGAACGTGCTGTTTTTTTTGGAAAGGGAACGCGCAAATTCATTCGGCTGATAATTCAGTTCATTCATGGATTTTAGAATTTTCTTTCTTGTTTCGGAACTGATGTATCCCCGGTTGTTCAGCATGCGCGATACAGTTGTGACGGTTACGCCGCTTCTGTCTGCAACGTCCTTTAAAGTACTCATAAACAAACTATACCAGTGACCATACGATATGTCAACCGATAACATATGCATAACGTACAATACTAGTAAAATATGCCATTCTGTGGCATATTTTACTGGCTATGCGAAATAAATATAAAAAAGTATGTCAAACGATTGACATATCGGAATTTGCGTCGTATCATTATTTTCAGGAGGATAGCTATGAAGAAGCGTGTAGGGCTTCGTGGGAGTCTTTTTGCTGCCGGTGTAATGGCGGCGGGTTTTTGTATTTCCGGGTGCAGTAAAAACGGGAATACTTCTTCTTCGTCAGGTAAAAAATACGACACAGTTGTTTTTGCGCTGATGAGTTTTAACAATATCCCGGCAGATGTGAGCAAGGTCGAGGAAGCTGTTAATAAATTTACTGAACCTGAAATCGGCGTCGATGTGAAATTAAAACTGTATGGTCCGGCGAATTACGCGCAGCAGGTGAGCCTTGCGATGACCGGCGGAGAACAGCTTGACATTTTTCACAGTCTCGGCGATTTCAGTCAGATCGTTGCAAAAGGACAGGCGTCCGATATAACGGATAGTATGGATAAGTGTGCTCCAGACGCGAAGCGCGTCCTTGGTGATAAATTTATTAAAACAGGATACAAGGACGGTAAGTTGTACGGACTTCCCGCGTATAAAAGCTACGTACTGCAGCCGCAGTTTATTTACCGGAAAGATATTGCAGACAAACTGGGACTGGATATGTCCGGTGTAAAATCCATGTACGATCTGACTCCGATCCTTGAAAAAGTTAAGGCAGCCTATCCACAGATGAATCCTTTTGCTCCGATCGAGCAGGGAAATACCGGATTACCGTATAGCGACGTCGATTATTTGTCCGACGACATGCGAAGTCCGAAGGGCGTGCTCGTTGGAACCAGTACGAAGGTGGAGAACTTCTACGAGACGGATTCGTTTAAAAAAGCGTGCGGCCTGATGCGGGAGTGGAATCAGAAAGGGCTTATTTCCCGTGACGCTGCATCTTCGACAAGCATCGCGGTTGAACTTATAAGCGGAGGAAAAGCGTTCGGTTTCATCGGATCGTACGGGTATCCGTGCGACGATACGGCTATAGAAATTTCGCATCAGACCGGTGTGGAGATGAAATCAATTCTGATCGGAAACCCGCCGGTTATGGCGACAGATTCCGTCAGCGCGATAACGTGGGTTGTAAGTTCCGGCAGCAAACATCCCGAAAGCGCTCTGAAGCTTTTGAATTTGATGTACAGCGATCCCAATGTTCTGAATACCATTTTATACGGCATTGAGGGTGAGGATTATGTGAAGAATGCGGACGGTACGGTGAAATATCCTGCCGGCCAGGACGCTTCGACTGTTCCGTACACTGCGCAGCTGAGCTGCGGCATTCTCGGCAACCAGTTCATACAGTATATAATGACCGGTACGAATCCTGATTCTCTAAAAATTGAAAAGGAATGGAATGAAAATGCGAAGACTTCAATGGCGTTCGGTTTCATGTTCGACAACAGTTCCGTAAAGACCGAATACTCTTCAGTAAACAATGTGATCAATCAGTATTTACCGGGATTGCGCTGCGGCAGTATTGATCCCGTGAAAGGAATTCCGGAATTTAATAAAAAACTGGAAGAAGCCGGGTTGGGGAAGATCGTTTCTGAGAAACAGAATCAGCTTAATGCATGGTTTGCCACGGGCAAATAAACGGAAGCGGGGTTTTGAAGTCTGTAAGCCCCGCTTCACTTTTTAAGGATTACTATGCTGAATAGAAAAAAATACGTCATGGCAGTTTCTTCTTCTCGCTGTTCCGGGAATTATATACCTGCTGATTAATAATTATATTCCGATGTTTGGTGTTTTTCTCGCTTTTAAAAATTTTAATTTTGGTAAAGGAATTTTTGGAAGCGCGTGGTGCGGGTTTGACAATTTTAAATTTCTTTTTAAAACTTCCGATGCGTTTATCATGACGCGTAACACTATTTTGTATAACGTTGGGTTTATCGTTCTAGGTACAGTATTGGCAATATTCGTCGCTGTACTCATGGCGGAGCTTGGTACGAGCCTGAAGCTGAAATTTTTTCAGTCGTCCCTGCTGCTGCCGAATCTGCTTTCGTGGGTAGTGATCGCGTATATTTGTTTTGCTTTTCTGAATTCCGAATCGGGATTTGTAAATAAAAGCGTGAACAGGTGGCTCGGGATAGAACCGGTTTCCTGGTATACGGAAAAAAACGCGTGGCCGGGTATATTGTTGTTCGTATATCTGTGGAAAAACGCAGGGTATACGTCGATCGTGTATCTTGCGAGCATCGCGGGTATTGACAAGAGTATTTATGAAGCGGCAGACATTGACGGGGCATCGAGACTGCGTCAGATATTTTCGATCACGCTTCCGCTCTTAAAACCGACCGTCGTTATTATGACGCTTATGGCAGTCGGAAGAATTTTCTTTTCTGATTTCGGATTGTTCTATCAGGTTCCGATGGACTCTGGCGCCCTGTACGGCGCTACTCAGACGATAGATACGTACGTATACCGTGGGCTTATGAAACTGAACGATGTGGGTATGTCGTCTGCCGCAGGGTTGTTCCAGTCTGTGGTCGGCTTTATAGTTGTCATGCTGGCGAACGGTATTGTCCGAAAGACAGATTCTGAAAATGCGTTGTTTTAGGAGTATGTGTATGCCAAGTAATCATAAATTATTCTACCGGTTTTGTGTCGTTATTCTTTGTATACTGACGCTGATTGCGCTTCTGCCGCTTGTTCTTATCCTTATGGCTTCCGTGACTGATGAAGATACGCTTCTGGCGAACGGATACGCGTTTATTCCGGCGAAATTCAGCACTGCCGCGTATTTGTATCTTATTAAACAGCATGCGACTATTTTAAGAGCGTACGGAATTTCGTTTTTGGTGACAGGGATCGGAACAGTTCTTAGCGTTCTGTTCACGACGATGATCGCGTATCCAATGGCCGCTAAAAACTTCAAGTACAGAAACGTGCTCACTTTTTTTGTTTTTTTCACAATGTTGTTCAGCGGGGGTGTGGTTCCGTCGTATCTTTTGTGGAGCAGTACGCTGCATATTAAAGATACAATATGGGCGCTCGTACTGCCCAATTATCTTGTGACGGCGTTCAACGTCATTCTGGTAAAAAATTATTATTCAAACAATGTGCCTGACGCGCTGCTTGAATCGGCACGTATCGACGGCGCGAACGAGATCGTTGTTTTTTTCAAGATAATGCTGCCGCTTTCGGTGCCGGTTATCGCAACGATAGGGCTGTTTACCGCACTCGTGTACTGGAACGACTGGATAAACGGGTTGTACTATATTTCCAACCCCGGTTACTACGGTATACAGAATCTCCTGATACGGCTCATGGACAACATTCAGTTTTTGAAGAGTGGTGCGGCAGGTTCTTCGCTTGGAGCTCTTTCGGTGAAACTTCCGGGAACGGCTGTCCGTATGGCTATGGCTGTTACGGGTATTCTGCCGATCATTATCACATATCCGTTCCTGCAGAAGTATTTCATACGGGGTGTGGTTATCGGCGCGGTAAAGGGGTGATTGTATGACAGTAAGAGAAATTGTTGATGCGGTAATAACGAAGACCGGACGCCCGGCGCTGCCGCTTGATAAAACGTGCGACCAGCTTATGACCGGAAGTTTTGACACGCAGGTGACGTCTGTGGTTACGACATTCATGGCGACTGTTGGAGTTGTCCGGCAGGCTGCGGAAGAAGGCGCGAATTTGATCATTACGCACGAGCCTACGTGGTTCACCGGACGCGACGATACCGGCTGGGTACAGGACGATCCCGTGTTTATTGAGAAGAAAAAACTGATCGACGAAGCGGGGATCGCGGTCTGGCGGTTTCACGACCAGATGCATATGGCCGACGAGGACGGAATATACCGTGGTCTTATTAAAGAACTCGGATGGCAGCAGTATGTGCTGAATGACATGAAGACTGTTTTGAAATTCCAGAAGTATCACTCGAAACGTTTGCGAAATCTCTGAAGAAGCTGCTTTCAATGGATGTGATGCAGTTTATCGGCGATCCGGAAATGAAAATACGCAGGGTCGGTATTCTTGTCGGAGGCGGAAGTCTGGGGCTTGGGTCAGAGCATATGCCGATGGAATTTATGAAAGCCAATGATCTTGACTGTCTTGTCTGCGGTGATATAACAGAATGGACGCTTCCTGCGTATGTTCGTGACGCCGCATACCTTGGGTTTAACAAAAGCATCGTAATAGCGGGGCATGAACGAACTGAGGAAGCCGGGATGAAGCATCTTGTGGAATGGCTTGTCCCGCTTTTGGGGGCTACTCCGGTACGCTTTATTGATTCCGGTGAACCGTTTACGTATGTGTGACAGGAGAGGGAATGAAGAAATTATTGATGATCGCTGTTGAAGTTACGGGAAAAGAGCGGGTACGAGGTTCCGCCGGTGAGGCTGAAATGATTTTTTTTACCGGTACGGCTGGCGGAGATTATTTTCACGGCGCCGTGTCGGGGACAGGAGTTGATACACAGAAAGTGTTGAACGGAAAAAGAACGCTTTCTGCCAGGTATATTCTGAAAGGGACAGACTACACAGGAAAGGAATGCAGCGTTTTCATTGAAAACAACGCAGAACTCTGGAACAGTAGTCCGCTCGATCCCCTGACGACGGTACCGATTATTATTACGGACAGCGAAAATCTGAAATGGATGGAAACGGAATCAGTAATAGGAAAGCTCATACCGGCAGAAAAAGGTCCTTTGATCGAGATATACGGTAAATAACAGGTTGTTGAGAAGGAGTACAATATGGCGACAATGCAGATTAATTTTTTTTCAAAATCGTTGAAGAAGATCGTGACGATCGCAGCGCTTATTCCGATAGATTCGTTCAATGGGCCGGAGTCCGTATCGTGCGTTCCGGCCGGAGGCTATAAATCACTTTATCTGCTTCACGGTTTTTCCGGTACTTTTTCGGACTGGCTTACCGGATCGAACATACAGGAATTGTCACAGGAATATAACCTGGCAGTGTTTATGCCTTCCTGCGGTAATAATTTTTATCTTGACGACACCGAAAGAAGCGAATTGTATCAGCAGTTCGTCGGCCGCGAACTTGTTGAAACGACCCGTCAGTTGTTTCCACTTTCGCATGAACGGGGGGATACGTTTATCGGTGGACTCTCTATGGGAGGATTCGGCGCGATACATACGGGATTCGCCTTTCCGGAAACGTTCAGCAGCATAGCTGCGCTTTCTTCTGCTCTTATCATTCATACTATCGCCGGTATTTCCCCGGATTTTAAAGACCCTATGGCAGATTATAAGTATTACCGTGCCGTTTTTGGTGATCTGGATCACCTGATCGAGAGTCCGAATAATCCTGAAACGCTCGCTGACATGCTTCTGCACGAAAAAAAGAATTTTCCCCGGCTGTTCATGGCGTGCGGAACGGAAGATTTTCTTATAAAGGAGAATCGTGCTTTCCACGATTTTCTTGTTTCCAGGAATATCGCTCACGACTATACGGAAAGTGCGGGTGTCCATGACTGGAAGTTCTGGAATGAATATATCGTGAAGGCGGTTGCATGGCTTACGAAGTGAATTATGAAGACGCCGTGCTTGAAGAGCTCCGCGCCGGATTGAAAAACGCGCCTGTGATAGACATTGCAGCGCATTTGGACGAGGCGCGCAGTCTGCCGGTGAATTCGATCGTCCGTTCGGCTGCGGTACGTGCGGAAGACTATACGGTACGAACTCACGATGCGGAAATTCCGCTCCGGCTGTACCGTCCTACCGGCTGCAAGAATACGCTGCTTCCGGTGATCGTATGGATGCACGGCGGCGGATACGTTCTCGGGAGTATTGAAACGGAAGATGCTTTCTGTGAACTGATCGTGACTGGTGCTGAATGCGCCGTTGCGTCCGTAGGGTATCGGCTCGCACCGGAAAACAGGTATCCGGCGGCGATAGAAGACTGCTATGCTGCGCTTACGTGGGTTGCGGCGAATGCCGGTACGCTTCGGATTGATCCTGACCGTATTGCAGTCGGAGGTGTAAGCGGCGGCGGCGGACTGGCTGCCGCGCTTGCCCTGATGTCGCGCGACAGGAACGGACCGTGTCTTGTGTTTCAGATGCCGCTGTACCCGATGCTTGACGACCGGAATGAAACACCGTCGAGCAAGAGTTTTACGGCGGTATCCATGCCCCGTACATGGAACCGCGAAAACAATATTACCGCATGGCGTATGTATCTTGGTGATACTATGGGAGATAACGTTCCGTACTATGCGGCACCCGCGCGCGCAGCCGATCTTTCGGACCTTCCGCCTGCATATATCTGTATCGGTACGCTTGATCCGTTCAGGGATGAAGTGTGTGCGTACGCAGGACGTCTGCTGGAGTCTGGTATTTCTGTCGAATTTCACGTATACCCGGGCTGTTATCACGGGTTTGACGCGTACGGAAATACCGCGGAAATCAGCTGCAGGGCACGTGCGGAATATATGACCGCGTTAAAAAACGCATTTTATAAAAAATAAAAGGAATTTATATGTCAGTAAAAAATCAGATAATGCTTATAACGTATGCCGACAGCTTGGGAAAGAATCTGAAAGATTTATACGAGATACTTGGGACGTATTTGCAGGGAACGGTTGGCGGTATACATATCCTGCCTTTTTTTCCGTCGTCTGCAGACAGGGGATTTGCTCCTGTGACGTATAATACCGTTGATCCGCAGTTCGGCGACTGGGACGACATTGAAAAACTGTCCGAAGATTATTATCTCATGTTCGATTTTATGATCAATCATATCTCGAAGCATTCGGAATATTTTCAGGATTTTGCGGCTAAGAAAGATGCGTCTGCATACCGGGATCTGTTTATCAGATGCAGGGATTTCTGGCCTGAAGGTGAACCGTCTGAAAAAGACATTGATCTGATATATAAACGAAAACCACGCGCTCCTTTTGCCGACGTGTCGTTCGCCGACGGATCGACGGAGCAGGTCTGGTGTACGTTCGACGAAGAGCAGATAGACCTTGACGTACGTACGGAGACGACGAAGAAATTCATAGCAGATAATCTGACTAATCTAGCCTTGCACGGAGCGTCGGTTATCCGGCTTGACGCTTTTGCGTATGCGGTAAAAAAACGGGGTACGAATTGTTTTTTTGTAGAGCCTGAAATTTATACGCTCATGGATTCCTGTAAGAATGTCCTCAGAAAATACCATACGGACATTCTGCCGGAAATACACGAGCATTATTCCATGCAGCTGAAACTTGCGGAAAAAGGATACTGGGTATATGATTTTGCGCTGCCCATGCTTATGCTGAACGCTGTTTACTCCGGAAGTGCGGAGCATCTGGTGCACTGGCTCAGAATATGTCCGAGGAAACAGTTTACAACTCTTGATACGCACGACGGTATCGGTATCGTAGACGTGAAGGATCTTATGAGTCAGGAGGATATTGACCAGACCGTAGACGCTATGTTTACGAAGGGAGCGAATGTAAAACGAATATACAACACCGCGACGTATAATAATCTTGATGTCTATCAGATAAACTGTACGTATTATTCTGCGTTGGGAAATAATGACGATGCATACCTTCTTTCCCGTGCCGTTCAGTTTTTTGCACCGGGTATTCCGCAGGTATATTATGTCGGTCTGCTTGCCGGAAAAAATGACATAGAATTCCTTGAAAAAACGAAGGTCGGGCGGAATATTAATCGTCATTATTATACGAGGGAAGAGATAGAACAAGAAGTGAAGCGGCCTGTTGTGCAGAAGTTGTGTACGCTGATGAAATTCCGTAATACGCATGATGCTTTCAACGGTACGGTCAGTATTCAGGACGGCCCGGAAAAGCATATATTTTCTATTACGCGGGAAAATGGAACGGCGAAAGCGACGCTTCGCGTCGATCTGCGTACGTACCGGTTTGAAATTTATTATACTGACAACGGGGATGAGAAAAAACTGGAATGTACATACTGAAAGCAATTTCGTATACTTACTAAAAAAGGAGCCTGCGGACTGTGCTTGTACGCTGTATGACGATAGAAGACTATGACGGTGTATACCGCCTGTGGAGTACGACTCCCGGTATGGGGCTTAACGACGTGGACGATTCTCGTGACGGTGTTGAGCGTTTTCTTGTACGCAATCCGCTGACGTGTTTTGTCGCCGAGCAGGACGGTGATATTACCGGAGCGATCATGAGCGGCCATGACGGCAGACGCGGCGTTATATATCACACTGCCGTAGCCGCAGACAGGCAGCGTAAAGGAATTGGTTCTGCGCTCGTCCGCGCCGCACTTGACGCGTTAAACCGCGAAGGTATAAGTAAAGTTCTGCTCGTCGTGTTCGCGCGAAATGAAAAAGGCAATGCGTTCTGGGAACGGCTGGGCTTTACCGCGCGTACCGATCTTGTGTACCGCGACAAAGCTCTCCGGGAACTTGTCCGGACAGACACGTAACGCGTCCTGTTCCGGTCACGTACGGAACAGGGCGCCGTCAAAGTAAGCCTGCAGCGCTTCTACGGTTGTAAAGACCTTTCCATGATTTACGCGTTCCAGCGCTGCCGTGTCTGCGGCGCTGCCGTAGGCGGCGGAAAGGCAGATGCAGCCCGCTTCATGCGCCGAATCTGCGTCGTAGACCGTGTCCCCTATGTACACGAACTCGTCAGGGTGCAGACCGTAGGAATCCATGAGCCGTTTCATAGCGCTGGGTTTGTCGGCCCTGTCAGTACGGCCTGTTTCTACTGCGCAGAACGTGCCGGTCATGCCGTACTGTTCAAGCGTTATGCTGCATGTGTCGCACCCTTTTCCTGTAATGAGCGCGGTGAGCACGTTTTTGCGCTGTAGTCCGGCGATCAGCTCCGGAATGCCGGGGAACGGCCGGCTGCAGCGGGTAAGGTTCCGCCGGTACACGTCGAGCAGTTCGGCGTACGCCTGCGGCCAGCGTTCTCCTGCAAGCTGCATGAGCATGCCCTGTTCGTTCCTTCCGAACGTTGCCGCGATCTCGTCGTAGCAGACGGTTCGGTTCAGGTGCTGTTCGAGCACCTGCCTGAACGTGTCGACGCAGAGTTCCATCGTGTCGCCTATAGTTCCGTCAAAGTCGAAGGCTGCCATTTTTATCATTTTTCTGCTCCGTTAATAGTTCTGATGACTCTGCACGGGTTGCCTGCGGCAACGCAGTCTGCGGGAACGTTTTTTGTAACGACGCTTCCTGCTCCGATGACTGTGCGTTCTCCGACGCTTACTCCCGGCAGAATGACTACGCCTCCTCCGATCCAGCAGCCGCTACCTATCGTGACTGGTTTTGCGAACGTATTGCAGAAATACTGGCCGCTGTCCGGGTTCCAGTCCTGCCGTACGCGTTCCGCGTATTCGACCGGATGCGCCGCTGTATAGATCTGAACGTTTGAAGCGATCAGCACGTTGTCTCCGATCGTGATGGTGTTGCAGTCAACGAACGTGCAGTTCATGTTGATTGAAACGTTGTTCCCGATGCGGATGTTCCGTCCGTAATCGCAGATAAAGGGCTGTGCGACGGAAACGTTCGTCCCGATGTGCTCGAACAGTTGTTCAAGCACGGCGCGTTTTTCTGCTTTCTGCTCATAAGCGAGCGCGTTGTACCGGGCAAGCAGCCCGCGCGTCGTTCTTTTGAATTCGAGGAAGACTGTGTCGTGGCAGTCGTATATCTGTCCTGCAAGACATTTTTCAAGTTCTGTCATAGTAGATACAGGATACCGTGGGCAAGGTTACAAAGAAAGTCACAGGGTGTTTTTTTTGTCGATCCTGCGGGCGATCGCTTCGATGATAAACAGAACGGGAACCTGGGTTGTCGCGTTGTAGCCGCCGTTTATGCGTTCATGATTCATCATGTATGAAAAGTTCCAGTCGGAAACTTTTGCCAGCGTTGAATCCGGGCTGTTCGTGATGCTTAGTATGCGAAACTGTTTCTTTCTGAACTGAGTGGCCATGTCGTTTACTTCCGGCGTTTCTCCGCTTTCGGAAAGCGCGAAAAGCACGCCTCCTCCGGTAAAATTATTTCCGGCGGGATAAAACGTGTCTTCGAGTCCGACTGCGAATTTGCCAAGGTTTGAAAAATACCGCGCCCCGTATTTTGCCAGCGTTCCCGACGATCCCTGGCCTGTAAAAATAACCGTGGAGGCGCTGCGTACCAGCGCAGCCGCCGTCTCGATCTTTTCTTCAAACGCGTTCGTGTTCGTACCGGTGATAAAGCGCAGCAGTTCCTTCAGGTCGCCGCGGGGCGGCGTGTTACGTATGGTCGTGCTTTCGCTGCGGACAGCTTCCTTGAATTCTCCGTATTTTTCAAAACCCGCCGCAGTGCAGAACCGCAGTACGGTGGAAGTGGACACGCGGAGCTCGTCTGCAAGTTCCCGGATGGTCATGAACGGTATTTTATCGCTGTTCGCGGTGACATACCTGTAAATGCCGAGTTCCGTTTCATTCATGTTTCGTATCGTTTCGTATGAAAACATAGTGTCCGCCGTATCCTCTGTCTTATTATTTGTACACTGACCGGCGTTGTCAAGTTTCGTTCGTTCAGGGCTTTCTGCCGGTTTGTCTGTCCGTGCGGGCAGTACTGTTGACACCTGTCTGTTTGGTATAGTAAGCTGTGTCCGCAGAACAAAAACACGAGCCGGTACGGTAGTCCGGCTGACCTGTACGTATACGGGTTCAGTAGCCTTCGGCCGTACGGCCGATGTCCGGTTCTGCTCTACGGGCGAAGTGTGCCCTGGGGAGCAGACAATGGACGATTTTACAACAACCACTATTTATTTTGACGGGCAGTTCTGGTCGGCGCTCGTCGTGAAGCAGGAAGACGGCTGCACGCGTACGGGACGGTACGTGTTCGGTGCGGAACCGGCGAATCCTCAGCTGCTGTACTGGATGATCCATGAATATGCGGATATACCGCTTTTTCCGTCGGAACCTGTCAGTGTTCCGGTAAAAAAAATGAGTACGGAACGCTCGCGGGGCGCGCTCGGCAGATCGCTCGGCACATACAGGGCGGCGCAGCAGGCGTATCTTTCAGAACGGAAGCAGGAACGCCGTGAGTGTGTGCGGGCTGACCGGCGCGAAGAATGGCGGCTGAAACTGGAAAAACGGAAACAGAAAAGACGGCACTGAGCATCCGTTCCGGTAAAACTGCAAAAAAAATCGGGAAAGAGTCTGATCGATAAAGTATAGTGTGACCGTCAGGATGAAAATGGAAACAGACATACAGACAGATGCAGTTCAGGCAATGCAGGATTATATCGAAGCTCACGTGTCCGGTACGATCACGCCGGGAGCGCTCGCACGGATAACCGGCTATTCTCCGTGGTATGCGTCCCGGCTGTTCCAGCAGTTTCTGAACATGACTCCGGCAGATTATATCAGACGTCTTAAACTGTCGAAGTCTGCGGTCCGTCTGCGGGACGAAAAGGTCCGCGTGCTTGACGCGGCGCTGGATGCGGGCTTTGAAAGTGCGGAAGGCTATCAGCGGGCGTTCTTCCGTGAATTCGGCTGCAATCCGCGTGAGTATGCGCTCAATCCCGTTCCGATTTATCTGTTCTACCCGTTCGGGGTAAAATACAAACGGCCTGACAGGGAGAATTCTATGGATGACGTAAAAACGGTGTTCGTACAGGCGGTTGAAAAACCTGTACGGAAAGTCCTGATCAAACGGGATGTCAAAGCTACCGATTATTTTGCATACTGCGACGAGGTCGGCTGCGACGTCTGGGGGCTTCTGCTCAGCATGAAGTCGCTGTGCGGAGAACCGGTCTGCCTGTGGCTGCCGGCGAAGTACCGGAAACCGGGCACGTCGGAATACGTTCAGGGCGTCGAAGTGGCGGCCGATTACGATGGCGCGGTACCCGGCGGATTCGACGTGATACAACTGCCGGCGTCAACGTATCTGATGTTCAGGGGCGAACCGTTCAAGGAAGAAGCATTCTGCGAAGCGATCGAGCAGGTTTGGAACGCGGTGAAGAAATATGATCCGTCTGTGACGGGATATGCGTGGGATGAAACGAATCCTCGTATTCAGCTGGAACCGAGAGGTTCGCGCGGGTACGTTGAGCTGCTTCCTGTAAAAAAGCTGTAATTTCAGCCCACCCGGACATACCGCTCCGTTGACAGACGGGACGGGAATCGGTATTCTATTACAATTAAGACGAAGGCGTCAGAACAGCAATTCATGTATTTCTGTTCAGGCGCCTTTTTATTTGGTATACAGCCTTAACGACTACGGGGGTTACGATATGTGCGGATTTGTTGGCGTTTTTGATTTGAACAGCGGGGCACTGCCGCTCAAAGACGGAATGAAAGAAGAGCTGCGCGCGCAGCTGCTCGAAATGTCTCGTAAAATACGTCACCGCGGTCCGGACTGGAGCGGCGTATATACCGGAGACAATGCTATTCTGAGCCACGAGCGCCTTGCAATCGTAGATCCGATGTCGGGAAAACAACCGCTGGTAAGCACGGACGGAAACGTTATTCTGGCTGTAAACGGCGAAATTTACAATCATAAAGATATCCGTAAACATTTTGAAGGAACGTATAATTTCAAGACGCAGTCTGACTGCGAAGTGATCATACCGCTGTATCAGGAAAAGGGACCGGCGTTCCTTGAAGATCTGTGCGGCGATTACGCCTTTTCGCTGTACGACAAAGCGAACGACGTTTATCTCGTAGGCCGCGATCCGATCGGTATTGTTCCTCTGTATCAGGGCTGGGATAAAGAAGGCCGTTACTATGTTGCAAGCGAACTGAAAGCGCTGGAAGGCGTCTGCTGCACGATCGAGGAGTTCCCGAACGGCAGTTATTTTTACAGCAGGGACAAGGCGCCGACAAAGTGGTACCACAGGGACTGGGAAAGTTACGACGCGGTAAAGAATAACAAGTCGGACATCCAGGTACTGCGCGACGCGCTTGAAGCTGCGGTCAAACGCCAGCTTATGTGCGACGTTCCGTACGGCGTGCTCCTTTCAGGCGGTCTTGATTCGTCTGTTATAGCCGCCGTCACGCAGAAATTCGCCGCAAAGCGTATCGAAGAAAACGGCAGGACGGAAGCTTGGTGGCCGCGCCTGCACAGTTTTGCGATCGGCCTTGAGGGGTCTCCTGACCTTATAGCAGCGAGAAAGGCTGCCGACTACATCGGCACAGTGCACCACGAAGTCCATTTTACGATCCAGGAAGCGCTCGACGCGCTCCCGGACGTTATCTACCATATCGAAACGTACGACATTACGACTGTCCGTGCGTCCACTCCGATGTTCCTGCTCGCGCGCTATATTAAATCCATGGGTATTAAGATGGTGCTCAGCGGCGAAGGAAGCGACGAGCTGTTCGGCGGGTATCTCTATTTTCATAAAGCGCCGAACGCGAAGGAATTTCACGAGGAGCTTGTGCGCAAACTGAGCAAGCTTCACCTGTACGACTGCCTGCGCGCGAATAAATCGCTTATGGCGTGGGGTGTCGAAGGCCGCGTTCCGTTTCTGGACAAGGAATTCATCGACGTTGCGATGCGGATCAATCCGGTGGATAAAATGTCAATCGTCATGCAGCCGGACGGCAAACAGCGCATGGAAAAATGGATCCTGCGGAAGGCGTTCGAGGACTGTCTTCCTGCGGACATCGTGTGGCGTCAGAAGGAACAGTTCAGTGACGGCGTAGGCTACAACTGGATCGACACACTGAAGAAAGTGACGGAAGAAAAAGTGTCAGATGCGCAGTTTGCCACGCGCGAAAAGCGCTACCCGGCGAACACGCCTGTGACGAAGGAAGAATACTATTACCGTGAAATTTTCTCGAAATTCTTCCCGTCGGAAACTGCTGCAAAAACCGTTCCGCACGAAGCGAGCATCGCCTGTTCAACCGCAAAAGCGCTCGAATGGGACGCGGCGTGGAAAAATATGGACGAACCGAGCGGTCGGGCGATGAAAGGCGTCCACCTGGATGCATACAAAGAGTAACGTTCCGGCGTTCTGCTGAACGTTGGATGTAAAACCCCGGTACCGTCCGTTCGGACCGGGGTTTTTTATGTGCGGGCCGCCGTGCAAACGTTTTCCTGTTGTTAAGAATAGGTATACATTGTGCGGTTATACTGTGTACATTATGAGAACACATATATTCAGATCGGTTTCCGTGCTTATTTTTTCGGCGGTCGTGACGATGTTTTGTACCGGTTGTCTGACACCTCCGCCCGGTCAGGGGCGCCGCAATAACAGAGGCCGCAGGGATAACGATCAGCGTCAGCAGCAGCCCGGTCCGCGCAGGTATGAGCCGTCAGGTTCCGGAGTTGTTTTTGGTGCGCAAAGAGTAACGTTCCGGCGTTCTGCTGAACGTTGGATGTAAAACCCCGGTACCGTCCGTTCGGACCGGGGTTTTTTATGTGCGGGC
>Ga0183099_1001299_pt1 | contig 14809 bp, 15 predicted proteins | sample Biomet1_FD_127788 | JGI IMG/M metagenome (GOLD analysis project Ga0183099, IMG submission 127788) | Microbial communities from bioreactor (seeded with anoxic lake sediment) at LBNL, California, USA - Biofuel metagenome 1 | ecosystem: Engineered > Bioreactor > Anaerobic > Unclassified ... | reverse complement strand
GGAACCGGGCCGCCCCCCTGCTGGCGCAGGAGAAGACCAGCCACTCCTACCCGCACTGCTGGCGCTGCAAAGAGCCGGTCATCTTCCGCGCCACCACCCAGTGGTTCATCAGCATGGAAGCGGGCGACCTGCGCAAAAAGACGCTTTCCGCCCTGCACAACGACGTGCGCTGGATTCCCGCCTGGGGCGAGGAGCGCATCGGCAACATGATCGAAAACCGCCCGGACTGGTGCATCTCGCGCCAGCGCAACTGGGGCGTGCCCATCGTGGCCCTCATCTGCGAGGACTGCGACGAGGCCTATTTCGAGCCCTCCTGGGTGTTCGGCGTGGTGGACAAGTTCGCCACGCATCCCACCGGCTGCGACTACTGGTTCGAGGCCCCGCTGGAGGATATCGTTCCCGCGGGCCTGAAGTGCCCCAAGTGCGGCCGCGAGCACTGGCGCCGCGAAACCGACATCCTTGACGTGTGGTTCGACTCCGGCACGAGCTTTGCCGCGGTTTTGGAGCAGCGCCCGGAGCTCTCCTTCCCGGCCGATCTGTACATGGAAGGCTCGGACCAGCACCGCGGCTGGTTCCACAGCTCGCTCTTGGCCTCTGTCGGCACGCGTGGCGTTCCGCCGTACAAGGCCGTGCTCACCCACGGCTACGTGGTCGATGGCGAAGGCCGCAAGATGTCCAAGTCCATCGGCAACGTCATCGCCCCGCAGGAGATCATCGACAAATACGGCGCGGAGATCCTGCGCATGTGGGTTTCGGCCGTCAACTACCAGGAAGATGTCCGCATCTCCGACGAGATCCTGAGCCGCCTCGTGGACGCCTACCGGCGCATCCGCAACACGGCGCGCTTCCTGCTGGGCAACTTGGCCGACTTCGACGCGGCCAGGGACGGCGTGGCGCCCGAGGCCATGCTGCCCATCGACCGCTTCGCCCTCGACCTGATGGAGCGCCGCCACAAGACCATCGCCCAGGCCTACGAGGACTTCGAGTTCCACAAGGTCTACCACACGCTGCACAACCTGTGCACGGTGGACCTCTCGGCCTTCTACCTCGACATCATCAAGGACCGGCTTTACGTGTGCGCCGGGCAGGACCGCAAAAGCGCCCAGACCGTGCTCTGGCGCGCCCTGCTCATTCTGCTGCACGACATGGCCCCGGTGCTCTCCTTCACCGCGGAGGAAGCCTACCAGACCCTGTCCGCGGACCACCGCCCCGGCGGCAAAAGCGTGTTCACCATGCGCCTGCCCGAAGCCGCCCCGGCCCTGTCCGACGCGGTGCGCCAGGAGTTCGAGCTGCTGCTCGCCGTGCGCGGCGAGGTGACCAAGACCGTCGAGCCCATGCGCAAGGCCGGAGACATCGGCCATTCTTTGGAAACCCAGGTGACGCTTTACCTGGAGAAGGAATTGCGGACCTTTGCCGCCTCCCTGGGCGACGAGGGCCTGAAGGAGTTCTTCATCGCCTCCAAGGTGCTGGTGGAACCTTACGACGCCGCGCCGGAAGGCATGAACGCCGTCGAGGGCCTGCCCGCGCCGGTCAAGATAGTGGCCACCAAGGCCGCGGGCGCCAAGTGCCAGCGTTGCTGGCGCTACGACGAACAGCTGGGCACCGACGCGGCGCATCCGGACATCTGCCCGCGCTGCACCAAGGTTGTGCGGGAGCTGTAGCCGTGGACGCGCGCCTGAAAACCGCGGCCATTTTGGCCGCGAGCATCATCGTGCCGGACCAGATCACCAAGGCGGTGATCCAGCGCAAGTACGCCCTGTGGGACACGGACCCCGTCATTCCAGGGTTCTTCAACCTGGCGCATGTGCTGAACAAGGGCGCGGCCTTCGGATTCCTGAACAATCCGGACAGCAGTTGGCAGATATGGTTCTTCGCGGCGGTCACCGTTTTCGCCGTGGGCTTCATCTACTTCCTGCTGTCCTCCGCCGACAAGGGCGACCGCTTCTTCATCTGGGGCCTCGGCCTCGTGCTGGGCGGCGCTCTGGGCAACCTCATCGACCGCATCCGCTTCGGCTTCGTGGTCGATTTTCTGGACTTCTACGTGGGCGCATACCACTGGCCCGCGTTCAACGTGGCGGACATCGCCATCACCTGCGGGGCGTTCGCCATCATCATCTCCATGTACATGAAGAACCAGCGCGAGAAGCGCAGCGCCAAAAAGCGCCACGCCTGACAAGGAAGGACCTGGCATGTTCACGATACCGGCCCTGGCCCCCTCACAGTGGATAGCCATTCTCGGCGTGGTGGCCCTGTTCGTCGCCGTCAGCCTGTATGCAATCTGGGACGCCTTCCACCGCGACTTCGGCTCCAGCAACGCCAAGTTCGGGTGGATCCAGCTCGCCGTCATGGTTCCTTTTCTGGGCGGCTTGGCGTATTTGATCTTTGGCAGAAAAAGAGGGAGGAAACTCTGATGAAGCCGACCACGAGCCGCAACATCGTCCTGGCCATCAGCCTGGCAGCCCTGCTTGCGGGCTGCGCCACAAAATCCGACCTGGAGACCTTGCAGAACCAGTCCTATCGGGACCGCCAGGAAAACCGCCGCACGGTGCAGAAGCTTGAGGAGCAGTTGGCCCAGTCGCAAGAGCAGCTGCGCGACGAGATCCAGAAGAGCACCTCGCCTGTGCAGGCCAAGCAGGCCAACACCTGGGCCGAGCTTGAGTCCGTGCGCGTGCAGATCGCCAAGATGCAGGAAAAGCTCGATACCCTAACCGTCAAGTTCAGCGCCATGACCAACTCCGCCTCGGGCGGTCCGAATCTTGTCGATGTGGCCAACGACGTGCAGAACATCAAGACCGCGCTGCAAAGCCAGTTCGGCATGAACTTGGACAATGGCGCTTCGGGCCAGCACGCCGAGGCCGCCGTGGAGAAAAGCGGGAAGCCCGCGGCCAAGGCAGAGGCCGCCAAGCCCGCCGCCAAGGAGCACGAGGCCGTCAAAACCGACACGGCCGAGGCCCTGTTCGCCAAGGCCGACCAGGCCTTCAAGGCGCGCAAGTACGAAGAGGCGCGCCAGTATTATTCCGAGTTCGCCACCAATTTCAAGAAGCACCCCAACACCTCCGCCGCCACCTACTGGGTGGGCGAGTGCGCGTATAACCTGCAGGATTACGGCAAGGCCGTGCTGGCCTACCAGGAAGTCATCGAGAAATATCCACGGAGCGCCAAGTACAAGTCCGCGGTGCTGAAGCAGGGCATGGCCTTCTTCAAGATCGGCAAGGACAAGGCCGGACGCGCGGTGATGCAGGACCTGATCGAGCGCTTCCCCAGCTCGCCGGAAGCCACCAGCGCCAAGAAGTTCTTGAAGGACCACAAGTAGCCCCGGCGCCAAGCCGGATATGATTCGAAGGCAGCAGCATGACGGAAGAAGTTTCGGCATTCCGCAAGATCATTTATCTTTCCTTCCCGCCGGAAGCCTGCGGCAGGCCGGTGGTGTGCAACCTCGCCCTCCTGTTCAACCTGAGCTTCAACATACTCAAGGCGGACATAAGCCCCAGGCACGAGGGCAGCCTGACCTTGGAGCTGACCGGGCGCGAGGAGAACTTCCACAAGGGTCTCTCCTACCTGAAGGAGAACGGGGTCAAAATAACCCCGGCCTCGCAGAAGGTTTCGCGCGATGAGGACCTGTGCATGCACTGCGGCGTGTGCACCTCGCTGTGCCGCACCAAGGCCCTCAGCGTCGATTTGGAGACCCGGCAGGTGCTCTTTGACGTGGAGAAGTGCTCGGCCTGCGGCATGTGCACCCGCGTGTGCCCGGTGCGCGCCATGATTGTGGACATGAACGAGAACGACCTGAACTGATCCTGCCCCAGGAGGCAACCGTGGCGGAAGACAACGAACTCCTGCGCGAGCTCATGCAGCGCGTGGCCGACCAGCTGACGAACGACCTGCGCGTGACCCTGACCGCCGCCGTAGAGCGTGAAATCTCCAAAACCCTCTCCGGGGCGCTGCTGGAAGGCGAGTTCTATCGCCGCGTGAATGAGGACCTGCAAAAGGGCTTCAAGGAAATCTACAAGGAAATCAAGGTCGCAAAGACCGCCAACGGGCCTATCACCACCACAGAGGACCCGAACGAGCTGTTCAGCCAGGCTTCCAACCAGCTCGACGCCATTTTGCAGACCACGGAAAGCGCCACGGTCAAGATCATCGACACCATCGAAAATCTGCAGACCCTTTCCGACACCCTAGCCGGCATCGTCAAATCCTTTGAAAGGGGCGGCGTCTCCAAGGCCGAGCGCGAATCCCTGGCCGAGATCAACAATTCCCTCAGCCAGGACCTCATGAGCATCATGACCACCCTGAGCTTTCAGGACCTCACTGGCCAGCGCATCAAAATTATCATTGAAACCATCAAGAAGATTGAGAAAATCGTGCTTGATGTGTACATGACCACAGGGCTTATGATCAAGGCCCGCACCGAGGCCCCGGCCGGCGAGGCGGACTTCACGCACCTGCAAGCCAAGGCCAAGGATCAGCTCTCCACGCTGCAAGGTCCGCAGATGGACAGCAGCCAGGGCTCCGTTGACGACCTTCTGGCCAGCCTGGGCATGTAACGGACTTGCCGCCTTGACAGCACGTGGTTGAAAGGTTAGCTAAACAATCCCTCGGGCAATTAGCTCAGTTGGATAGAGCGTCGGCCTCCGGAGCCGAAGGTCGGGCGTTCGAGCCGCCCATTGCCCACCATTGATTCTTTAGGGTTTTCCGGAAAAACCCTTCTCTCTCTCTCAAGGCTGCGGATAAGCTATGGTGAAGTTCCTTGCAAAACGGACTTAACCGACTTATCCGCAAGCCATGGGAGGCAAAAGAAACTTCATTAAGACGCGCTACCGTGGCGTATACTACCGTGAGAGCTTGACCCGCCAGCATGCAGGCAAGCCCGATCACTGTTTCGTCGTTTGGTTTGCCGACCAGCAAGGCAAAGGGCATTGGCACACGGTTGGCTGGTTGTCTGACGGGATCACCGAAAAATCCGCGCTGGGAAAGCGGCAGGAACTTATCCAGCAACTTGCGCTGGGGAATACCCCTGGCAAGCAAATCAAGTTGACGGTGGGCGAAGCGGTGAAGGCCTATGAAGAATGGGCAAGGGCAGAAGGAAAATCCATCGATAAAGAATTGTCCCGCTACGACAAGCACCTGCGGCACGCGCTGCACTCCCTGCGCATCGAAATCGTCACAGGGGCAATTCTCACCCAGCTTAAATCCCGCCTGCTCGTAGAACTCGCTCCAGGATCTGTACACCATTGTTTCGCGTTCATCAGACGGGCAATTAACCATGCCATTTCTGAAGGTCTCTACAGGGGCGAAAATCCCGTCGCGTCGGGGAAAAGCGGCAAATTCAAAATGCCGCAGGTTCAAAATTGCGGCGAACGCTTCTTCACCCCAGAAGAGGCAAACCTCTTGTTGGCCGAACTTAAATGCCGTTCCCCGCAGGTTCACGACATGAGCCTGCTCTCGCTGAAAACCGGGCTTCGCGCCACGGAGATCTTCAGCATCCGGGGGCAGGACGTGCGCAAGGCGACAAAGGAGATATTCTTCACCGCCAAGAATGGCCGCAGACAAAGCGTTCATGCTCCCGGCGACATCATCGACATACTGCTCGCTTACAAACGCAAGCCCGGGGAATTCATCTTCCAGGCGACGAATGGGGGTCCCCTGCTTTGGGGAATATCCGACTCGTTCACGCGCGCGGTAGACAAGCTGAAGTTCAACGAGGGGATTTCCGACAGGCGGAACAGGGTGTGGTTCCACACATGGAGGCACACCTTTGCATCCTGGCTCGCGCAGAGTGGGAAGATGACCCTGCACGAGATCAAGGAAATGCTGCGGCACGAGCGCATCGAAATGACGGAGCGGTATTCTCATCTTATCCCCGGCCACCAAGCCAGCCGTTTGGACATCATCGACGACACGCTGAAGATGGGGCGGAAGGCTGACGAGGAATAATCGTAACAGCCCGGAGGTACTCTTCAACGGCTTCTCGCGGGTAGAGCACGACTTTGCCTGGCTTGCTCCAGGCCGGCCCCTTGGACTGCTTCCGCCACTCCGCCAAGGTGCTCACAGGAACACCGAGCATCCCGGCGACTTCCTTTGCCGTCAAAGTCAACCGTACCGCGGGCAGGTTCACAACCTGAACCTGCCCATCGCGTATGGCCTCCGCCAAAACGACAGGGACCAGCCCACGGATAAGTTCAGTCAGATTTGCCGTCAGCTTTGAATATTCGTCCATCGCTCACCTCCTCTTGCCAAACCCAAAACACCCAACATGCTGTTTTCTTGGGGTAACGCCAACCCAGCGTTGCTATTCTGTCCGCCCTTCATCGAGCGTAGAAATCAACTCAGGATGGACACGGAACACGCACAGCCCCAACTCCGCCGACGCGCGGATAAACCGCGACTGCTGGTTCTGCGAGACCACAAGCACGCGGCCAGCAATGGCCTCGCTCACCCACAGTGTGACGTGGTGTTTTTGGGCACCGCGCGTATCAAGCGTCAGCATCAGTTCAGGCCGCTCGCGGAAGACCCCCAGCCCCAGCACAATGCTGGCGCGGAGCAACCGCGAAGCGTCACGCCCACCGGCGAAGCTTCGCAGTTCCTCGTACAACGATTCGTTGGTCCAAAAAGACAAGGAGGTATCACGCGGGTCGCGGCGGAGCGAGAACAGCGGCTCGGTCGGCTGCTCTTCTGTGTGCTTGCGGAACCAAGAAAAGAACCACATAGCGCCCCTCCTAGCTCCGAAATGCAGCGGCTTGGAATTCTTCGTGCAACCCGAGCCGAGGCTTGCGGCCGGGCTTCTGGTCGACGGGCTTCGGCAACAGGTTGGGAGGCATCCCAAGCTCTAGGAGCTGCCGGTGCCTGTCTGTTGGCATGGTGTCTTGGTCACACAACCGCGCCACGGAGACTCCGGAGATCCCCATGCTTCGGCCGAACCGGCGGAAAGAATGCCCGGTGCGGTCCAGCCACAGGCGGAGCAGCTCTTGCCTCGTGGGAGTGATTGGGGTAGCGTCCAACGTCGATTCCATGTGCGAACTTCCTGAGGTTGTATGTCGCGTGCAACCCCATTTGGCACAACAACTCGTAAAATGTCAAGGTTCTCATAATTCTTTACGAGAAAATATGCCATGACCGACTTTGCAGCGAGACTTAATTCAATCATTTTCGCCCTCAAGATACGAAAGGGCGACTTCGCTGCGGCCGGTGGGGTCAATGGCGCCACCCTCGGCGGCTACCTCAACGACGGCAGACTCCCCAATCAAAAGACCCTCGGCAATTGGGTCAAAGCATACAATCTCAACGCACACTGGCTGTTGACTGGAGAAGGCGAGATGCTGGCTGACCACCAGAATCCACCGCTGCAACACCCCCTTGCCCAGCGCGTGAATCAGGTGGCCCTAGTCATGTCCGGCTCGGGTGTCGACGACCTGGAGCTCCTGCGAGCGGTGCGGGCCATGGTCGACGGCGAGATGGACAAGCTCACCCAGAGGCGGGGAGGTACTGGATCCTCCACGCCTCCCGGCGGTGCGAGCCGGGCGGAGGATGCGGGCTCGCCGACCTCCGCCCAGAGAAAGGTGGCGGGCGACGATTCCGTGTGATCATCGGCGGGAAGGCTTTGAAGAAATAAAGGGGTGGCCAATGCTTGCCCGGGCTTCACGCACAACTCTCGCAGCGTTGCTGCTCTGCCTTCTGCCGCTGTTCGCGGCAGCCCTTGGCCGCGCAAGGTCTACACATTGCGAGGCAGCTTATGCCTAAAAATACTTTCCTCATTCTTTTGAAAATTCTCGCCATCCTTCTTGCCTTTGTTATCTTCCATGCTGCCGTTTCCGCACTGAAATATGTTGCCGGAGTCGATCCCGTAGAGGCGAAAGGGCTGTCTTGGACGGTCAATCTCGTTGTCGTCACGTTCGCCATCGCAATATGGCGGGCCGGAGTGCGCCCCTTGATCGCCTGAAAGTATGGGCGAAGGGCTCTGTTGTCGGTCTTTTTATCGGCGAGTCCTTTTGCTTCTCACCAAAGAGGTGCTACGGAGGGGGGCGGCAGCTGACTTTTGAGACAGCGACGCAAGAAGAAATTGCCCTGCTCTCGGTTTGCAGCTGGGCTGCGGTGTTGTCCGCTTTCGCGGTAGGCGTCATGGTCACGGAAAAGGGATTGGATCGCGCCGCAACTTCTCCTTTGAATAACTAGGCTATTGCATTGGATGTCAAAAGTAACCTGAACGACACATCAGCTAAAAGAGCAATCTAATGAATTCAAATTCAAGAGGGTCAGAATGGCGTCGTTGGGATTTGCATATCCATACCCCCGGCACGCAAAAGAATGATAAGTTCGAGGGGAAGGATAGTGATGAGAAATGGGACAACTATTATTCTGATATTGAAAATTATATTGGAGACGGCAGCGACCCGACAAAAGCGATTGCGGCAATAGGCATAACCGACTATGTATCCGTAGACAATTATAGCAAAGTAATCTCTGATGGTCGGCTTCCCGAAAGCGTCAAGTTGGTTCTTCCCAATATTGAACTAAGGGTTTTGCCAATAGCGAGCAAAAGTCCTGTAAATATCCATTGTATATTTGACCCCAATATTCCGAATTTAATTGAAGTAATCAAAACAAAATTCCTCTCAAAATTATCAGTAACTGATGGACCAAGCAAAACATTTCATGCAACGAAGCTTGAATTGCAAGAATTAGGTCGGCTGGCCGACCCTTTTCTAGATGACGATTCAGCATATCAGAAAGGAATACATAAATTCGTTATTGAACCAAAAACACTAATTGATTTATTTAATGAGGACAGCGAACTGCGCGCACGTACGCTTATCGTTGTTGGCAATAATAGCAAGGACGGCGCAAGTGGGATTACATGTCATGCAGATTACATTGAAGATAATGGGATGAGTTCACAATTGGAAATGTGCAGACAATCGATATACAAGATGTGCGATGCAATTTTTACAGCCCAACCAAAAGATGTTTCATATTTTCTTGGACGAGGAAAAGACTCAGCGAAAGTGGTAATTCAAAAGTGTAAAAATCTTATGCCGTGTATACATGGATCTGACGCGCATAAAAATATAGAAATTTTTGAACCTTACGGCAAAAGATTTTGCTGGATCAAAGCTGATATTACGTTCAATGGATTGAAACAAATTATCTATGAGCCTGAAGAAAGAGTCAGAATTTCAGCGACACAACCAGAAAGGAAGTCGCCTTACATGGTAATTGACAGCATCACGTTCGATGACGATGACTTTCAGAAAACGCCAATTCTTCTTAACGATAAGCTTACTTGCATCATTGGGGGAAAATCGACGGGTAAATCCATTCTGATTCACAATCTGGCAAAGACACTCGACCCAAATCAAGTTGCTGAAAAAATAAAAACCTCTACGGTGCGAACTCGAGACAATATTCCCGTGACAATAAAGTGGCAAGATGGAGCAACGTCAACTTCAGTGACAAGCGGTGATAAAAAAATTATCTACATTCCGCAGACTTATCTTAATAGATTGTGCGACGCAACTTCTGAACGCACGGAGATCGACAGCATAATTCAACACATTCTGTTGCAAGATAAAAATTTGCTTAACAATTTTGACACAATGAATCGAGCTATTGCCGACTATAAGCCAAAATTGCACAAAAAAATAGTTGATTGCCTGGAGATACGCGATAGCATAGCAAAAATTTCCAGCTCGATGAAAGAATGTGGTGACAAAACGTCAATCACAAAAGAAAAAGAAAGATTGGTTGCAGAGAAGGATCGTCTCGCAAAAGAATCGTCCTTATCTGACGAAGAAATCACAGCATATGATAACGCTGTTTCAGATAAGTCATCAGTTACTCAGGTGAGACAAGCAATCAATGATCAAAATGCAATCCTGTTATCTATAGATACTCTTGTTGAAGCTACGGATATAAATTATGAGCTCGGTGAGAAGATTGTAGAGCGCATCAAATCTGTTCAACAACAAATCATTTCCAACGCTGACGCGTATTGGCACACGGAGAGAAATTCTATTCTTGCTTCATTATCCAAAAGTGAGGTAGATCTTGAAGCCAACTTACAATGCCTTGGAAAAATTATTCTTACTTTAAGCCCTAAAATTCAAGACAATAAAGCAATCGCTGAGTTGTCAGATAAGATTAAAATTGAAACAGAAAAGTTGCTTACACTTGAAACCTATGAAAAAGAAAAATGTGACAAAGAGCAGCGTTTGAAAGATTCACTTAAGGATATCGTTGGCTCAGCAGACTTCTTTGAATTGAAGCATCGAGAATTTGCAGACTTTGTAAATAACAATGATGAGTTGAAAACTGACGATTTGTTGTTTTCTGTTGAAGTTCCCTTTAAAATTGATGCTTTTGCAGGCAAAATGAAGAATCTGATGGATAATAAAAGCAAAATATTTAAAGAAACATTTTTTTCTGACTCTGATCCCAAAGAATCCTATACGAAGGACGATCTGTTCGGCATTGCGACTAAGGTGCTTAATGGGACTTTGGTTTTGAAAAAGGGGAATACTCTGGAAAACGCTTTGCGAGATATTTTTGATGACTGGTTTGAAGTTAAGTATCGGGTCAAGATGGATAATGATTCTATCGATGTAATGTCTCCTGGGAAAAAGGCATTGGTCTTGCTTAAATTAGTAGTTGATCTCGCTCAAAGTACTTGCCCAATCCTTATTGATCAACCAGAAGACGACTTGGATAATCGTTCTATATTTAATGAACTTATTCCATTTATTAAGAAAAAGAAAAAAGAACGCCAGATCATCATTGTTACACATAATGCGAATGTCGTTCTTGGAGCAGATGCAGAAGAGGTCATTGTCGCCAACCAAAAAGGAACGAACAGCCCCAACAATAAGTTTAGATTTGAATATGTGCACGGGGCAATCGAAGACAACACATGCTCCGTAGATTTTACTGATGGAATATTAAACAGACAAGGCATCCAACAGCACATTTGCGATATCCTTGAAGGTGGAAAAGCTGCGTTTGAATTAAGGAAACGCAAATATCGCATTTAGTTTTTATTCTTAATCAACTTCGGCGGTTCAAGACTTTTTGCAATCCCCTTCTTAGCACATGCTTCAACAATATGGTTAGCCGACGCGTCCGCGTGTTTTGTTTGAGGGTGTGAGTGAATGGAGAGGGGAGCTAGCGCTGGGGTCCTCCCCGCTTTCTGGACAGGCGATAGCGATCATGTCACGATTTTTCGACCGCCGAATTGTTTTTCCAAGAAGGTAGAAGCACACGTGAAGCCGGAACCGAAATCAGCCGACGCTGACGCCCTTGGGGCGCTTGCCCCAGACCTGCACAGCAAGGCCAACCTGGGCCAGTACATGACCCCGCAATCCATTGCGGACTTCATGGCCTCGTTTTTTCCCCCAAGCGCGCTAGACACCTGCCGCCTGCTCGATGCTGGCGCGGGCCGTGGCGCGTTGGCCTGCGCTTTTCTGGAACGCTGGAAACGGCGGGACGGTCTCACCTTCAACGCCGTCGATCTCGAGGCCTTTGAGCTTGACCCGCGAATGCGGTCCGCCCTTCAGCCCGCCCTGGCCGAGTATGCCGCGCACGGGCAATTCCGCTTTCAGGTTGTGGACGGCGATTTTGTGTTGTGCGCCGCGCAGCGTTGCGCCGTCGCCGGCGGCGGCGTTCACCCACGCTATTCTCAACCCGCCGTACAAGAAAATCAGCAGCGCCTCACGGCACCGGCACATTCTCCGGCAAGTCGGCGTTGAAACAGTGAACCTGTACACCGCGTTTGTCGCCTTAGCCCTTGAGCTGATGGCCCCGGGCGGCCATCTGGTGGCGATCATTCCGCGCAGCTTCTGCAACGGCCCCTACTACAGGCCGTTCCGCGACTATGTTCTGGCGCGTGCTGCCATCCGGCGGATACATCTTTTCGGCACGCGGGACAAAGCATTCAAGAAAGACAAGGTGTTGCAAGAAAACGTCATCATTCATTTGGAGCGAGCGGGCCACCAAGATGACGTCATCGTTTCAACATCGAGCGATGACACGCTTGACGACTTGCAGGCGAACACCTTCCCGTTTGCGGAAATAGTGTCCCCCTGTGACCCGGAGCGCTTCATCCACGTCCCGACAACGCAGGACGCCGCCGACTGTGAGCTGGCGAATGCGCTCCACCATGGCCTTGCGGAAATCGGCGTCGCCGTCTCGACTGGCCCCGTGGTGGACTTCCGGACTCGGGAAAACCTGCGGGCCATGCCGGTAGAAAGCTGTGTTCCCCTTCTCTATCCCACCCATTTCGCCGGGCAGACCATCGAATGGCCCAAGCCAGGCCACAAGAAACCAAACGCGATCCTCAAGAATCCGGCCACAGAAAAGATGCTCTACCCGGCGGGCTTCTACTGCGTGGTCAAACGCTTTTCCTCAAAAGAGGAAAAGCGCCGTATCGTCGCCAGCGTCGTAGCTCCTGCGGCGTTCCCCGGCATGTCGCAGTATGGCTTCGAGAACCACCTCAACGTATTCCACGAATCCAAACACGGCCTCCCCGAAGCTCTGGCGTGGGGGGTGCCGCATTTCTGAACACGGAGGCCGTGGACGAGGCTTTCCGTCGCTTCAATGGGCATACCCAGGTCAACGCCACGGACCTGCGCAACATGAAGTACCCGAGCCGGGCAACACTCCTCGCCATTGGTGAAGCGGCGATGCGCGGTGAAGAGCTGAGTCCGTCTGCAATCGCAAAGTACCTGGAGGCATCCCAAAATGACGCCTGCTAACGCCCAGCGCATCAATGAGGCAAACGCAATTCTCAAAACCCTGGGCATGCCTAGGGCGCAACAAAACGAGCGTTCGGCGCTCTGCCTCCTGGCACTCTTGAATCTATCCCCAGCCAAAGCCTGGGGGCAGGCGGAAGAGCCCATGATGGGCATAACCCCCATCATGGATTGGGCGAAGGAGCACTACCAGAAGGACTACGCGCCCAACACACGCGAGACATTCCGCCGCCAGACGATGCACCAGCTTGTTGATGCCGGTATCGTGCTCCGCAACCCCGATGTCCCTTCTCGCCCGGTGAACAGCCCCAAGACGGTCTACCGCATCGCGCCCGGCGCGTTGGTCCTCCTGCGCACCTACGGCACTCCCGGTTGGGACTCAGGACTGCGGGACTATCTCGCCACTAGGCAGACGCTTGCGGCTCAATACGCCAAGGAAAGGGAGTTGGTCATGGTTCCCGTCACCATCGCTGACGGCCAGACAATCAGCATTAGCCCCGGCGAGCACAGCGAGTTGATATCGCACATAATCCAAGAGTTTGGGCCTCGCTTCGTGCCCGGTGGGACTCTGGTCTACGTGGGCGACACGGGGGAGAAGTGGGGCTACTTCAACGAAAAACTACTTACTGAGCTTGGCGTCTCCGTGGACACGCACGGCAAGATGCCTGACGTGGTGATTTATTTTGCCGAGAAGAACTGGCTTATCCTTGTTGAGGCCGTCACGAGCCACGGCCCTGTTGACGGCAAGCGGCATGCGGAACTGGCGACACTGTTCACTGGCTCCACAGCAGGCCTTGTCTACGTCACAGCCTTCCCGAGCCGCCAAACGATGGCCCGCTACGTAACAGAAATCGCCTGGGAGACGGAAGTATGGGCCGCAGATGCGCCGACGCATTTGATGCACTTCAATGGCTCGCGGTTCCTTGGCCCCTACAACAAGGCTGCAACGGCTGAAACTGCGCAAGCGCCCACTCCAGCTGTTACAGCCTCCGCCACTGGCAGCAATCCCAGCCAATCCGGCCTTGTGCGCGTCATCAGCAGGCCCAGGCCCAAATAGCGTTTACCGCAGTGGTCAATTGATGCTGACGCTCTGTGCCGGTTTGTGCTTTTGCCCCTGTGCCGGTTGAAGACCGCCTGTGTTAGTTTTTCCCGGTTGTTCAGTGAGGTATAGACGTTCGCGGTTCGAGTCTCCCCCGGCACCCAAAAGGATAGAGTTCCGCTACAGAACGAACGGTTATATTTTGCTGAGGCGGCAGCTTCGCCAAAGACTCTGTTCCTTAAAGCAGCCCCTCCGGGCACCCCCTCTCCATCAACCACTCCCGCCACTCCGGCGTAATCGGCTCCGTCCTGGCCACAAGCAGTTTGCCTGGGTAAGTGTGATGCACCCCCATATCTTTGGCCAGAGCGGCAAGGCTGGAATACCCCGCCCGGCGCAGCCACAACTTGAGCCGCGCCCGGCGGGGCAGACAGGAATCATCGAAGACCAACGCGCCCTGCACCCTACTCCCTCATCTTCTCCCGCAGCTTGTCATGGGCGCGGCGCACAAAGACGTTGCGCTTCTCGGCCAGGACATCCAGCCTGCGCCGCTTTTCTTCAGGGCTCATGTTCTTGTCCAGCGTGATCTGCCTGTTGGCTTTGTCGAACTCCGCCAGGCGCTTTTCAACAAACGCCGCGCCCCGGCGCATTCCCAGCGCGTCACGCTTCTCGGCGACCATTTCGCGAGCGCGCTCCAGGTCGCCGGTGCGCCGCAGCTCCATCACCGTGGCGTACGTGGCCTCCACTTCGTGCAGCATTTCATACAGCTCACCGGCTTGGCGCGTGTTCCTCGCCGGTCCCTCGCGGTAAAAGCTCCGCATAATGGGCAAATCGGATATCCTGGGCTCCGGCCGCTCCGGCGCATCTGTTGCCCACCGCGTCACCATGTCTGTGGCGCCAAGCACATACATGCCCAGCGTGCCAAAGTAGGCGTTTACAAGGTGCTCAATCCGCTTGGGGCTCGCGGCCACGCCGATCTTGTCGAGCCCCTTTGCCGTCTCGCTCGCCGTTGCGCTGGTCCAGGGGTCACGCT
>Ga0183099_1001298_pt1 | contig 14830 bp, 20 predicted proteins | sample Biomet1_FD_127788 | JGI IMG/M metagenome (GOLD analysis project Ga0183099, IMG submission 127788) | Microbial communities from bioreactor (seeded with anoxic lake sediment) at LBNL, California, USA - Biofuel metagenome 1 | ecosystem: Engineered > Bioreactor > Anaerobic > Unclassified ... | reverse complement strand
CGGAAATGTCCACTTTTTCCCGCAGCCAGTCCAGCCATTGGCCATGCTCCAGCTGTGCCTTGGCTTCATTTAGCCGGCTTCCAATTTTCCATAAGATTTGGAATACTCCCGCGCAATGCTCATGAAGTTGCGTGCATTGCGCTCGGAAATGTCCACTTTTTCCCGCAGCCAGTCCAGCCATTGGCCATGCTCCAGCTGTGCCTTGGCTTCATTTAGCCGGCTTCCAATTTCCATAATTGCCGCGCCCGCCTGTCGCTTGTAGAAGACAATCTCCTGCGTAATAACATCCATATCCCGCGGCTCCGGTTTTGGCGGCTGGCCGGTCATGCCGTAATCCTCCGCCAGCATCTCCCCGTCGTCCGGCTCTTCCGCCTCGTGTTTACGCTTCTCCATCTGCTCCACATAGTAATTTGGCGTCATGCGGTACGCCGATTCCATGGGGCTCAGGTTCTTCCCCTGTTCCGGAGCATCGTCCAGCCCCAGCTCCGCCGCGACTCGCTTTGCTTCTTCCATGCTCATGCGATCTGCACCTCAACTTTCTGTCTGGAGCGCACTGGCTCCCCTTTTGTATTACGCCTGCTGCCATTGGCCACCCATTCCAGCCATTGGTCAAGGAAGTCCTTGAATACCTCCCGCGGATCCGGGGCAAAGCGGCCCTTTGTGGTATGCAGCCCCTCGTTTTTGTAGCCGTGTATCTGCACCAGCTTGCCCCCGTTCATCTCAACGGTCAGGAAAGGTTTATCCGGCGCGGATTCTTTTCGGAGAAACAGGATGGTAACCGCGCCGTCGATGTGCCGGTCCGCGTATCCGCCTACGCAGTGCTGCAAGGCCTTCCCCTCGGCCACGATCTCCTCCCGATTCTCCGGTACCCGGATCATCAGGCCTTCCGCCGCGTAGCCGTAGCGCTTTTCCAGCCCCTTCTTCCGCTTGGCGTAGGCCATCTTGGAAAGGCGGTCCTTTTTCGCAATTTCCGCTTTCTGCCGCTTCATCTCTCTCCGTCGTTCCTTCTCCAGCCGCTTCCGGTTCTGCTCCGTCGTCTCCTCGTGAGCGGTCCAAAGATCCTTCGGGTACTTCACATCGTCCCGATAAATCCGCATTCCCATGGCCTCTGCCGCGGTCATGTAGTCCTTCCACGTCCGGAATGCCATGCCGAAGGTGCGCTCCCCGTTCGCCTGCCGTCTGAGGTAGCGGACCATATCCTTGATCGTGGTGCCGTAGTCCTTCGCCAGCTTGGGAAGCTCCTTGTCCGCGGACCAGCCCAGAGCGTCCTCAATCCCCTGACAGTCGGCCATGGTCAGCCCGGCCATTTGCTTCTTCGCCCGTCTATACAGCGTCATGACGGACATACTTCTCCGGGTGGCCATAAACGCTTTCAGTTCTCCGCCGTCTAGCCGGAACGCCTTGCGCGGGTCCTTTTCACCCCATGTGATATTAGCCGCATTTTTCTTCTTTCTACACGTCCAGTCGTCCAGCACGTCCGTCATGCCGGCTTTTTGCAGCATCTCCACATTCTCCGGATACTGCGCCGCCATGGCCAGAAAGCGCATCAGGTTCCACCAGCCGTCCCCTAGCCTGTTTCTGCACACTGTAAAGTCAATATACTTTAAGAAGCTTTCTTTCAGGCACTCCATCCCAATCACCTGATAATCGTCGTAGTGTATAAAGAGATAGCTGCCGCTTCGGAAGGGTTCGCTGAAAAATCCGTTCACCTGCTTGTACCAGGCACCTCCGTAAGAGCCGTGTGTCCACTGCACCGTCTCTCCCCGCCGGAAGCGATAGACGTAAGTTGCCATATACAGCGGTTCCGTTGCCCAGTTGCAGTCATAGTCCTTGTTGGTCCAATAGGCCTGTGCATAAATCGTCTCGCCATTATCCGCCGTACTTAGGAAAATCACGGGTATGTAGGTCTCCAGGCCTTTGCAGTTTTTTGCGGTTCCTTTTGCTTTCAGTTCCACGGTCTTCCCGCAGAACGGGCATGAGGTCACAAGTCCGTGGTGACCCCAAAGCGCATCCCGGACAGCGGGTGTAATTTCCCGCTCGGTGGTCATGCTCAAAAATCGTCCCTTTTGGTGGCAGCAGCTGCTCCAAAACTTCCGACCATTCCCGGATTTCTCATAGAAAAGATAGTGGTCGTAATAATCATTCACGGTGTCCAGCTCTTCCTGCTTCAGTCCGGGGAATTCATTAAAGGCCTTTTCTTTGCCCTCCTGCACAGCAATCTTCATCGGCTGCGTTCCTTTGTACTCATATCCCATACACGCCTCACAGGAACTCCGTCAGGTCGATCAAGTCCGACTTTACTTGCTGTGCATCTGTGGATATGCCATCGTCCTCCGGTTCCTCTACACTGGCGCACAGATTTACGCTCATGTGAAACTTGATATCCGCGCCCGGAAAATAGAATCTCACCGCCCTGCGGTATGCCTCCAGGTCGGAAATCCCGCGTCCGCAGTTTTTAGCCACGGTCTTCATGCAGTCCTCAAAGCTTCCGCCCTGATACACCGCCTGAGCAAACTCCCCATTCTTTCGGCAAAAGTCCTCTAGTGTGTCTTTTGTGCCCTGCTTCATGATGGCGGCATATTGGTCATACGTCCCCTTGGAAAACTCCGTTTCCAGTTTCTTGACCGCTAAATCTGTCATTGGTCCACACCTCCTCAGATTTCTTCCTGTCCGTCGTCCGGATCTTCCTCCACCACGTCGGCCCAATCGTGGCGGCTCAGATAGTCCAGCATTTCCTGCTGGCTGTCCTTCGCCCCTCTGGACAGAACAAAGACCTTTGCCTCACCGTCTGTCAGGATCATCTTCCGTCCATCCGTCACCCGCTCCAGCGGATCCCCGTCAAACGGAGAAATGAGGTCGGTCACTTCCAGTTCAAACAGGCTGCACCGCCCGGAGCTGTCCTGCCAGATCAGCTGTTCTCCCAGCCACAGACCCGTCTGCCGGCAGGGGACCATATCCGAAGTCACAGAAAATACACTGGCGAAGGTCTTTTCCAGCTCCCCCGCCATCTCCAGCTGCACGGCTTCCTTCTGTACCTTCACCGGCTTTCCGGGCATCTCGCCGGTGTGGCTCACGATCTGCGCCTTCAGTTCCTTCCCGGCCTCGCTGTACGGAAGGGCCACCGCCCACTGCATTCCGTTCAGCATCAGCCATTCGACGCCCCCGCGCATCACCAGGCCCACGCGGTAGCCCGCGCCCTTGTAATTTTCCCGCAGCTGCCGCAGCAGCGCTCTTTCATTGATCGGCACTCTTACCGTCCCTTTCCTGCTTTTTGTGTTTGTACCGGTTTTTCAGGTACTGCTGTAAATTCCGTTCGTCGTCCCGCGCTTTCTTCTCGCATAGGTCGCACCGCTTGGCGCCGCCGAAAAAGAATTTCTCACACTGCGGGCAAACGCCCTTCACAATGGGCCGCTTCTGGCGGCATTCGCACTTGGCGGCCACCTCCCGCCATGGGACGCCCCAAAACTCAGCGGCGGCCACCGTGGCCTGCTCCCAGTTCGGCTCGTTCACCCATGCGTCGGTGTGGCCCTCGCAGGCGACGATCCAAAAAAACAGCCCCTTTTCCCGCGCCATGCCATCACCCCTTCCTGTGCCGTACATTCCGAAGCGTCCGCCGAATGGCGCTTCTCTTGGTTGCAAGGTAGTCTCCATTTCCCCGGCTTTCCTGATAGGCGGCCTTTCGCTTTTCGGTCTGCCGTTCGACTGCCTCCAGATACTCCTTGCAGCTTCCGTGGCAGGTCGGCGTCCGCTCCGTGCATCCGTTGCACGGCTTGTCCTCCGTCGGCCCTTTCACCGCGTATCCTCCGGCACCCACCAGACGGTGAGCGTCTGCCTCCCGCACTTCATGGCGTAGTCATGGTCCGGCGTGTAGATATCCAGCGCATTCCCCGTGACGCCGGTATCCGTGGCCCACAGCTGCTCTATGCTGCCGTCCGCATATCGCACAAACACGTCGGAGTACAGCGGGATTACAGCCGGGTCAACGGCGCAGGTCAGGTGTCCTTCCACAGGCAGGCCTGAATATGTAATGCCATAGCCCGGGTCCCCGGGCTTCTTGTCGCAGGTATCCGCCGTGTACCAGGTGACCGTGCAGGCCGCAATCTTGTTGGCCTTGTCCAACAGGGCGGCTTGAATCTTCTCGTTCTCATAGTCCTCTGAAAGCGTCTCCACCATGATTTCGTCCACGCTGTCCGGCGCGTCCATCCCGGCCGCGATCCGCTCCGCGCTGAAAACCTCCGACGCCGCCGCCCGCACCGGCTCCATCTGAAAAAGCACGGCCCCCAGAACCGCGGCAAGAAGCAGCAGAAACAGCATCCGCAAAAAGAGCTTTGCTAAAAACTCCCGATCCCGTTTCTGCCTCCGTCTGGCCCGCTTCCGTTCCTCGGCGCACCGTTCCGTCCTGACTTCCCACAGGCACTCCTGAAATTTCTTCATAGGGCTTGTCCCCCTTCCTTTATTGTTTTGTGTGCTCCAAATAGGCTTTGTTGGCTGCCTTTTCCAAACAGATTAAGTACCGCTGCATTCTTTCCCGGCTGTATTCACAGCTCTCCGCCCGCTCAATTACCTCGTTCCAGTGGTCGTGCTCAATGAACTCAGGCGCTTCCTCCAGCGTATCTCCGTAGAAGTAGCGGGTCATTCCGCCCCGACCGTCGTTGAAGCTCATGTTCAGCCGAATCATGATATCGTCCAGTTCCACGGTGCTGCCCAGTTCAACCAGAAGGTTGCCGGCCCGCAGCTCATACCAGGGATATTTAGGGTTCTGATTCATCATGGACGGCATTTCAAGATTGGCGGCGCTGATTCCCAGCTCACGCTTCAACAGCTCACGGGCTTTGGCAATTCCAAGCTTCTTCATATGCTTGTCCCGCTTACACATAATTTCTTCCGAACTCCCGGATAAAGTCCTCTGTTGTCCAGGCGTTCTCCGCCATGGCCTTTCTTTGTCCGTATTCGTGGAGTTTCTGCATGGTCTCCTCGTTCTGGTGTGCCGCCTCCGGCCCGTTCTCGTGGCAGCGGCTGTGGCACAGATAAACCGCCAGGCCGTACTGCTCCGACTTCTTCCGAAGCGCACCGCCGAAAATATGGTGCTTGTCCAGCGGATCCGCGCAGCCGTTCCGGCCGCACAGCCAGCACTCATGCGGGGCGTCTGACTTGTGCTTGGATTGCTTCACCGCGCTCTTCCGCGCGGACACGCTTTTGGGATACATCATGGCGTTTACCTCCGCTATCTCTTGTTACATCAGGCCGCGCCTGATCAGTTCCTCGCACTCGGCCACGATGGCCGCCCGGCGTCTTTTCCGGGCCTCCTCGGTGACGCATGGGTCGTGTACCGTCACGCGGGCAACGCCATTTTTTTGCCCGAAGTCCACCGTGTATTCCGTTGTAATGTAAGCTGTCTCCATCTGGCGTCACCCCCTTGTATCCTATTGATTTTCCGAGTTGTCCTATGCATCGGTTGCACTACGCAACTTCACCAGTTAAAAAAAAGAAACGGAACTCTGCATCAGGAATCAGCAAAATCCCTTGCAGCTTTTCTGCTTCTTTAATCGTCATAGGACGCTTATTATTGATTTTCTGTGACAAAACGCACTGAGACAGGCCCATTTGCTCCGCAACTGTGCCCTGGGTCAACTTCATTGACTTCATTCTCTCTTTGACTGCTGATGTGTTTATCATATTATACTCCTTTCCACCTTGTTGCACTATGCAATTTTCTATAATATATATCTTTCGACTAATTTTGTCAATAGCACTGCGCAATTTTTTTATTTTGCTTTATTGCATTGCGCAATTCTTTGTGTTATAATTCTTCATGTCATAGTATAGCTAAAGGAGTGATCTTGTGACTGAATTTATTCCTATCCTGACCGGCTCCCGAATAAAGCAAGTTCGAGAAGAACGCGGACTAACTTTAGATGATATTGCAATCAGTGTTGGCGTTGCCCGCTCTACTGTTCAGCGCTATGAGGCAGGCACTATTAAGAGGCCCAAGTTGCCGGTAATTGATGCCATTGCTAAAGTCCTGAATGTAAGTCCAAGCTGGCTTTTAAATAAACAAACTGAGCGTGAAGTATACTCCACGCTCCCTTCCAATGCAATACCTTACACTGCTTCGGTACACACCGCCCCCATTCTGGGCCGTATCCCTGCTGGATGCCCACTGCTGGCCACCGAAGAAATCTTGGGATATGCCCCTATTGAATTTTTAGATGAAGAAAATTACTTCTGGCTTTCAGTCTCCGGGGACAGCATGATAAACGCGGGAATCCACACCGGCGATCTGGTCCTGATTCGCAAACAACCCTGCGCCGATGACGGCCAAATCGTGGCTGCACGCGTCAATGGTGACGAAGCCACGCTGAAGCGCTTTCGCCGCTCCGGTGATACCGTTATGCTAGTACCTGAAAACCCCAAATACACGCCTATCCCCGTCCCTGCTTCCGCATTCGAGACTGGCGACGCCTCCATTATTGGCGTTGTCGTTGAGTTAAAGCGCAAATTTATTTGACTGTAGGCATGACTATGTCGCAGGGGTCTTCCGTTGACGAATTAGTTGAACAAATTTCAATGAGGTGAAACCATGAAGCGAGAAACCCTTGACGAATATAAGCGCATAGGCCGGTATGTCCACACCGCCATGTATCTGCGTAAATCCCGTGAAGAGCAGGGAATGAATACCGAAGAGACGCTGCGTAAGCACCGCGCTCTACTGGATGCTTTTGCTGAGAAAGTTGGACTTGAAATTGGACCGGAGGATATATACCAGGAAGTGGTTTCCGGCGAAAGCCTGTTCTCCCGTCCGAAAATGCTCTCCCTCCTTGAAGCTGTCTCCAATGGCCGGTATGAAGCCGTTCTGTGCATCGATATGCAGCGTCTTGGCCGTGGCGGCATGTACGACCAGGGCCTTATTCTGGATACCTTCAAATTCTCCGAAACGCTGATTATCACGCCGGAACGTCTCTACGATCTCACAAAAGAGCTTGATGAACAGGCCGCCGAGATGGAGACCTTCCTCTCCCGCGGCGAATACCGGATGATTACAAAGCGCCTCCGCCGCGGACTGTTGCAAGTGATCGACAACGGCGCCTATACATCAAACCCGCCTTATGGATATGAACGCAGCTATAACAATAAGCTCCCGACGCTGAAGATCATCCCCGAGGAGGCGGATATTGTCCGGCAAATCTTTCAGATGTACGCCGACGGGAACGGCTGCACCATTATCGAGCGGGCAATCAATGCCCTGGGGGCTCATGGCCGGCGCGGCAGCAGTTTCAATCGAAACACCATTCGCTTGATTTTGGGCAATCCGGTGTACATAGGCAAAATCCGCTGGGACAAAACTTCCACCGTCAAAACCGGAGTCGGCTCCAGCCGTCAGAAAAAGGTAGTCTACAACAAAAGCGAGCAGTGGAGGATTATTGATGGCCGCCACCTTCCGATCATCTCTCAGGAGCTGTGGGACGCCGTCCAGAAGCAGCGCGACAAGAAGTATTTTTACGTGGGCAGCAATCGTGTTGCAAGCCCACTTGCCGGCCTGATCCGCTGTTCTAAATGTGGCCGACTGATGAACATGATGGGACAGGGCAACGGAATTCCCTACCTTCTCTGCCCTACCCCTGGCTGCTGTGCTGGCGCCAAATTTGAGTTCGTCGAGCAAGCGGTCCTGCGCCAGCTTGTGGAGCTCTCAAAGGACCTGAATATCCGCGTGTCTAATCAGGTCGCGCCTGATACCTCCCACCTGGAGCAAATGCTTGCAAAAGCCAAAGATCAGCTTCCTCGGATAGACGATCGCCGCAACCGCCTGTATTCCCTTCTGGAGGACGGAACCTATTCCCGCGCCGTGTTCTCTGACCGTATGCAGGTCCTTACCCAGGAGGAAGAAAATCTAAACGCCGCCATTTCTTCTCTGGAAAGCGAGATTCATGTGGCACAGTCTAGGAACGAAGAAAAGCAGCTCTCTCAGCTGGAAACCGTTCTTGAACACTATCAAAGTGCCCCGATCCCCGGCAAAAAAGAACTGCTGCACTCTGTGATTTCCGAAATCCTCTACACGAAAGAAAAGAAGACGAAGCCCGCAGACTTCCAGCTGGATATCACACTCCGCGATTTCTTTTAATTCCAATCTTTAAAACCGATCATTGTCTCTCTCTGCACGAGTCATAGATCTTTTTGGTGTGAATACAAACCGCCTCGCGGATGCCACGGGGGTCATCCACAGGTCCGGGCATGATCTTGTCAGGCATTGCAATACCTCCTATTTAAGTAGCTGTGAAAGAAAGACTCTTTCAGTCCAGTCTATGCTTCTCAAAAAAAAGAGTGAGCACTCCGGGCCCGAACCTCGGAGTGCTCATAAAAAAACAGTAGGACAGGGAGACGAGAAAGGCTGGGGATGCTCCAGTTCAATAAAAGTCGCTCTGATACCTCACCACGTTTTTTGCCGCGGCAAAGCAAAAACAGACTGCCTTACGTCAGTCTGTTTTGTCCTTATGGATGGTGCGCGAGGCGGGACTTGAACCCGCACGTCCGTAATGGACACTAGAACCTGAATCTAGCGCGTCTGCCAATTCCGCCACTCGCGCATATTCATCTGAAATTGTCTCAGTCTTTTTCCCCCACACCTTTTTCGGATAGGAGAAGTGGTGCGGCTGACGGGATTTGAACCCACACGTCGATTCGGACACCAGCACCTCAAGCTGGCCTGTCTACCAGTTCCAGCACAGCCGCAAATCTGTGCTCTAAAAAAGACTGCTTGATTATTATAGCTACAAGCAATAAAAATGTCAACCTTAAATTTTCCTTTTCGGCAAAATTTCCGTTTTCCGTCTTCCGGTCTGTTTTCGCTATAGTTAATCCCGCGCCGGACGGCAGTCCTCCGCCGTCCGGCGCATATTTTCTCCAAAGCGCTCAGCGCTCTGCCATAGGCGTATAACCCCTGTGGGCCTCCACACACTCATACCGGGGACGGATCAACTTTCCACCGCCGGACAGCTCCTCCATCCGATGGGCACTCCAGCCAGAAATGCGGGCAACCGCAAACAGCGGCGTATACAGTTCTCTAGGCAAACCCAGCATCTCAAAAACAAACCCGCTGTAAAAGTCGATATTGGTGGAGATGGCATCCTTATGCCGTTTTACCATCAGCAGGTCCTTGCCGATCCGCTCCACCCGCTCATAGAGATCCAACTCCGGCTGTCGCTGCTTCTCCCTGGAGAGGGTCTTCACATAATCCCGAAAAACCTCGCACCGGGGATCCGTCCGGGTATAGACCGCATGGCCCAGACCGTACAGCAGCCCCCGCCCATCAAACGCCTCGCCGTCGAGAATGCGGCCAAGATAATTCCTCAGTTCGTGATCGTCGTTCCAGTCCAACACGTGGGCCTTGATGTCCGCCATCATCTCCATGACCTTGCTGTTGGCGCCGCCGTGGCGAGGGCCCTTCAAGGACGCCATAGATGCCGAAATTGCGGAATATGTATCCGTTCCCGAGGAGGTGACCACATGGTTCGTAAAGGTGGAGTTGTTGCCGCCGCCGTTGTCGGCATGGAGAACCAGCGCCACATCCAGTACCCGGGCCTCCAAGTCCGTGAATTGCCCGTCTTCACGCAGCATTCGCAGGAAGTTCTCCGCTGTGGACAGCTCCGGCCTTGGCTCATGGATGAACAGGCCTTCTCCCTTGTTGAACCGATACGCCTGAAAGGCGTAAATTGCCAGAAGAGGCATAATTGCAATCAGCTGCAAGCTCTGGCGCAGTACATTTTCAAGGCCGATATCATTGGGTCGGTCATCATAACAAAACAGAGTCAAAACCGCCCGCTGCATGGTGTTCATCAAATCCTGAGGCGGCGCTTTTAAAATCACATCCCGCAGAAAGTTGCTGGGCAGCGTCCGATAGGTGGCCAGCTGGACGCAAAAGTCCCGCAGCTGCACTTCAGAGGGCAGCTCGCCGAACAAAAGCAGATACGCCGCTTCCTCAAAGGCCAGTCTCCGGCCCTCGGATCCCCGGACAATCTCACGGCAGTCGGTCCCGCGGTAATATAACACGCCGTCCTCTGGAAGGAGGCTCCCGTCCTTTTCCACCGTATAAGACTGAATCTCGCCCACGCGGGTCAGTCCCGTCAGCACGCCCTGCCCGTCTTCGTCTCGGAGGCCGCGGCGAACGTTGTACTGCTGGTATAGCCTGGGGTCTATGTAATTTTTCTTCTCCCACTGCTCCTCCAGCGCCCGGATTGCGGGCGTAATCTGGGAGTAGACGTTCTCTCCTTTATCCGACCATATCATTCCGCTGTCTCCTCTCGCCAGATCCAATGCCTTAGGCATGGCGGCAAACTCACTGCTCTGCCGGCGCGCTTCAGCTTCCCGGCCAAGTCATAATGCAATAATACCACCTTCGTATTTCATTTACAACCAAAATATCGGGTTTTCCATTGGAGAATCCTCCAAATGTTGCAGCCATATTCTTTTTGTTATTCATTTTTGTATCAATGACTCTAAAATGCTACCATACAATCGACTTTCTGCTCATATTTGTGCAAGCGTCTCACCGATGGGATCCGCAATTACCAAATCGGCATTCAGATCGGCGGCCACGGCAGACTTATTGATCAGCACCAGCTTGTGTCCACGGTAATAACGGATCAGTCCCGCCGCCGGATAGACGTTCAGGGATGTGCCGCCTATGATAAGCATGTCCGCCTCGGAGATGAACCGAACGGCTCTTTCCATGGTCTCCATGTCCAGCCCCTCCTCGTAGAGCACTACGTCCGGTTTTACCCGGCCGCCGCACGCCGTACAGCGAGGGACTCCTTCAGAGTAAAGCATGAAGTCGAAATCCTGGAATTTTCCGCATCGCTCACAATAGTTTCTGTGAACGCTGCCGTGAAGTTCCAGAACTTCACGGCTTCCCGCGGCCTGATGAAGCCCGTCGATATTCTGTGTAACAATGGCCTTGAGCTTCCCCCGTCTTTCCAATTCTGCCAGCTTTACATGGGCGGCATTGGGCTTTGCGTCGGGAGCCAGGAGCTTTGCCCGATAAAAGCGGAAAAATTCTTCCGGCTTGCTTTCATAAAACGTATGGCTTAAAATAGTTTCAGGCGGATAATCATACTGCTGATGATATAGTCCGTCCGTACTGCGGAAATCTGGGATGCCGGACTCGGTGGACACGCCCGCTCCGCCAAAAAAAACAATGTTTTCGCTGGAATCTACCAGCTCCTTTAGCTTTCTCGCATTCTCCGTCATAATTAGCCTCCATCCACTTAATCTGTTCATAAACAAAGGAGAATAAAATGAATATTCAGATCTTCGGCTCTTCCAAATCCTTCGACAGTAAAAAAGCCGAGCGGTGGTTTAAAGAGCGCCGTATCAAGTATCAGTACATCGACACTCCCACCAAAGGATTATCCCCCCGCGAATACCAGTCCGTCAAGCAAAAAGTGGGGTTTGAAGCGCTGGTCAACAGCAAATGCAAAGCCTATGAAGCGCTGTTTATGGCCTATATTGCGCCGGACGCGCAGGAGGAAAAACTGCTGGAAAACCCGGAGCTGTTTCAAACACCCATCGTCCGAAACGGAAAGGACGCCACCGTGGGCTACCACCCTGAGATTTGGGAGACCTGGGAATAATAAAAATCCGCGCTCCGCTCAATCGACGGTGCGCGGACTTTTCTATTTTCCGTTTTCAAAGCCGTGTCGTACTTTTGTTCTACTTTTTCTTGACAAAAACATTTGTTCGATTTATAATAGCTTCAATTTAGAACAAAAGTTCCATTGGAGGGTTTTAGAATGACTGGTTGGACACTGTTTTTTATTTTCGTGGGTGTAAGCTTTCTGACACATCAGTTTTTTCGCATCATTGATGCCATTGAGCGTCCCTCTCGCAACTCCCGGCGTGCCGGGGCGCGCTGAGTCTACGCCATGGAACTGCTGGAAAAGCTGACGATCCTCTCCGACGCCGCAAAATACGATGCTGCCTGCACCTCCTCCGGTGTTCGGCGGGGGTATCGGGAGGGCTACATCGGCAACACCTCTTCCTCGCTGGCGGGTTGCTGCCACACATTTTCGGCGGATGGACGATGCGTTACGCTATTGAAGGTCCTGCTGACCAACCGGTGTGTATACGACTGCAAATACTGCGTCAACCGCCGCAGCAACGACACAAAGCGGGCGGCGTTTTCGCCGGAGGAGCTGGCGGAGCTGACGATCGGATTTTACCGGCGGAACTATATCGAGGGTCTTTTCCTGTCCTCCGGTATCCTTCGGAACCCAGACTACACCACGGAACTGATGATCCAGGCATTGCGTATTCTGCGGGAAACCTATCGCTTCAACGGCTATATCCATGCCAAGGCCATTCCAGGCACTTCGCCGGAGCTGGTGGAACGGCTGGGCTTTCTGGCAGACCGGCTGTCCGTTAATATCGAGCTGCCCTCGGAGTCTGGGCTGAAATCGCTGGCCCCGGACAAGACAAAAGGCGCGATTCTCGCGCCCATGAAACAGATTCAGACCCGCACGGCACAGGGAAAGGAAGAGCTGGTAAAGTATCGCCATGCACCAAAGTTTGCCCCTGCCGGGCAGAGTACTCAGATGATCGTGGGAGCTACGCAGGACTCGGACCTCCACATTTTGCGCTTGACGCAGGGGCTGTACGACCGCTATCGCCTCAAACGGGTATTTTATTCCGCGTACATCCCGGTCGTCGAGAACACGCTTCTCCCCTCTCTGGACACAAAGCCCCCTCTCCTTCGGGAGCACCGGCTCTATCAGGCCGATTGGCTTTTGCGGTTTTACGGATTCCGGGCGGAAGAGCTTTTGGATGAGCAGACTCCGGACTTCAACCCCCTGGTGGACCCAAAGTGCAGTTGGGCACTGGCTCATCTGGACTTCTTTCCAGTCGAAGTCAATACGGCGGACTATGAAACGCTTCTCCGGGTCCCGGGCATAGGCGTCGTCTCAGCCAAGCGTATTCTGGTCTCCCGACGTGCGGTACGTTTGCAGGTCGAAGATCTGCGAAAGTTGGGCGTGGTGATGAAGCGGGCGCAGTATTTTCTGACCTGCCGGGGCCGGATGGCGGAGGGTTTGCGCTTTACGCCGGACAGTCTGCTGCTTAATCTGATCGCAGCGGAGCGTCCCGCCCTGCCCGGTCCCGGAATAGAACAACTCTCCCTGTTCGGCGCATGAAAGGGCGTGAAAACGATGGAGGTCATCTATCTTTACGACGGCAGCTTTGAGGGTTTCCTCTGCTGTATTTTTGACAGTTATGCCAACCGGGAAGTCCCGTCCGACATCGTGCCAGAGGAAAGCGCCTCCTTTACTCTATTTGAGTCCCGTTTCATTGCGACGGATAAAAGCCGCGCGGACCGGGTTTTCCGCAAGGTCTCCGCTCTTTCCGGCGAGGCGGCACTGCTGCTGAGCCGCGGGTTTCTTACTTGCCTGGAGCACCGGGAAATGCATCTCTACCGACTGGTTGCGAAACTGCTCCGGGAAGGTCCCGGGTTCCTTCGAAATCTGGCGGATGAAACGCTGCTTCCGGTCCTAAAGGCATTGCGCCACTTGGAGGGAGAGGCACACCTGCTGAGAGGTTTTGTCCGTTTTTCGGATTATTCCGGCATTTTGGGCGGAGAGATTGAGCCAAAAAATCATGTTCTGCCCCTGCTCCGCTCTCACTTTTGCAGCCGCTTCCCCAATGAGCAATTTTTCATTTACGACCGCACTCACCGAGAGGTGCTTCTTTATGCTGGGGCAAAAGCGATCATCGTACCGCTGGATCGATTTGAGATGGCTCAGCCGGACGAAACGGAGACCTCCTATCGGCGGCTCTGGAAGCGATTTTACGATACCATCGCCATCAAAGAGCGCGAAAATCCCCGCTGCCGTCAGACGCGGATGCCAAAACGGTATTGGAACACCATGACGGAATTCCAGAGTGAGGAATACTTTATTTCCGGGCAATGCTCCAAAATAAACCAGCACACCGATATTCTGCCGACCGTTTCAATTACTGCTGATTAATTCCACTGTTATCATAGCTAAAAGCGTTTTTGGTCACGCAGCACAGCCTTTCCGCATAAAACGCCCGGAGGAACAGCGTGCCGAGGTCACCTCCGGCATTTCTCGTTCTCTCCGGGCGCTACGGTTCAAATACCCTACGCAGTCGTTCCAGACCTCGCCGTTCCAACCGGGAAACCTGCACCTGCGATACCTTTAAGACCTTAGCGGTCTGTTCCTGTGTGAATCCACGAAAGTAACGTAGCAGAATCGTCATTCGCTCCTTTTCAGGCAGCGCATCCACCGCCTCCCGCACAGCGATTCGTTCCACAATTCCGTCCTCCGGAGCCTCTGTCCCAAGCATTCCCTCCAGGGCAAGTCCGTCTTCCGTCTCCCGCTGGAGTGAATCCGGCAGGTCGGTGGCCAACTCGGCGCAGGCAATTTCCTCCGCAGACAGCCCTGTGCTCTCCGACAGCTCAGACAGTACCGGTTCCCTTCCCAACTCGCTCCGCAGCCGCTCCCGAACACTGTATAGAAGATTCGCCCGCTCCCTGATTGTTCGGCCCACCTTAATGGTGCCGTCATCCCGAAGAAAGCGGCGGATCTCTCCCGCAATCTTTGGCACCGCATATGTAGAAAAGCAGGTTCCATATGTAAAGTCAAACCCCTGCACGGCTTTCAAAAAACCTAGGCAGCCCAGTTGATAGAGGTCGTCCGCCTCTACACCCCGGCCATAATATCGCCGGACGATGCTCCAGATCAGGCCGCTGTTTTCCTCCACCATCTGCTCGCAGGCTTGCCGGTCGCCCTCCTGCGCCGCCCGAAGCAGGTCCCGCGGTACCTGC
>Ga0183099_1001297_pt1 | contig 14842 bp, 10 predicted proteins | sample Biomet1_FD_127788 | JGI IMG/M metagenome (GOLD analysis project Ga0183099, IMG submission 127788) | Microbial communities from bioreactor (seeded with anoxic lake sediment) at LBNL, California, USA - Biofuel metagenome 1 | ecosystem: Engineered > Bioreactor > Anaerobic > Unclassified ... | reverse complement strand
GAAACAACCATAACTTTCGAGCTTGCTCGAAAAGCTGCACTTCACACAGTGGAAGCTGCACTACGGAGAAGCCGTAACTGCACTTTGCGACTTGTCGCAAAAGCTGCACAAGAATAATAGTGAAGTTGCATAAAATGCAAGTGAAGTTATGCTGCGCATAAGTGAAGAGACAACGTTGTTGTCAGTGAAGTGTTCGCAAGCGAACAGTTGAGGAAAGTTTTTATTCTAAAAACTTAAACTTATAAAAAATAGCCTATATTTTGTTGTATAAATTCTTAGTTTTCGGTTGCGAAAACATCCACAACTTAGCCGTAGGCTAACTTCACTGCACGAAGTGCACTTCACTTGCAACTTGTTGCAACTTCACTGGCGACATAGTTGCCACTTAACTGCTTCTGTTGCTTCACTGGCAACGACGTTGCCACTTCACTTAGTTTCGCTGCTTTTCCTTGCTTTTCTTCCACAACCTATGCTATAATATCAGAGCATTAAAGAACCTTGGCGTGGTATAACGATTCTCCAACGTATTCTACAGCTAGGGCAATTACAAAATAGGAGGTAAAATTATTATGATGACACCAGCTAGAAAACAAGAACTGATTGAAACCTATCGCATTAATGAATCCGATACAGGATCTCCTGAAGTGCAGATCGCTATTTTAACTGAGCGTATTACTTACTTGACAGAGCATCTTAAGGAGCACAAAAAAGACCATCATTCCCGTCGTGGATTGTTAAAGATGGTAGGACAACGTCGTGGCCTATTAAACTATTTAATGGACAAAGACATTGAACGCTATCGCGTAGTTATTGAAAAATTAAAAATTCGTAAATAATTCAAAACTTAAAGGTGTGTTGCTAAAAGCAATGCACCTTTTTTGATAAAAGATAAAGTTGATTTTTAGCTAATAAATCATTATTTTATTCTAACAAAGTTTCCTATTTTTTATAATCTGTAGTATAATGTTTGGGTAACAAAAAAGAGAGAGAAAAGAGGAGGATGCTGAAGATGCATACGTACAGCATAGAGTTAGGCGGAAGAACCCTAACCATTGAAGCAGGAAAGATTGCTAAACAAGCAAACGGAGCAGTGCTAGTTCGCTACGGTGATACTGCAGTGGTAGTAGCTACTACAGGAACTAAGACACCAAGAGAGGGTGTTGACTTTTTTCCGTTAACAGTTGATTATGAGGAAAAAATGTACGCAGTTGGTAAAATACCGGGTGGGTTCATTAAAAGAGAAGGGCGTCCGGCTGAGTCAGCTATATTGACTTCCAGACTAATTGATAGACCAATCCGTCCTATGTTTCCGGACGGTTACCATAATGATGTGCAAATCGTCGCTACTGCAGTTTCAGTAGATCCTGATAATGCACCTGATATGCCAGCTATGATTGGTGCTTCTTGTGCACTTTCCATTTCTGACATTCCTTTTGACGGACCGATTGCCGGTGTTCGCATCGGTTTAATTGATGGCCAATTTATTGTTTGTCCAACTGTTGCACAAGCTGAAATTAGTGAACTAAACTTGGCTGTTGCCGGTACAAAAGATGCCATTTTGATGGTTGAAGCCGGTGCCAAAGAAGTTTCTGAAGAAGTTATGCTAGACGCAATTTGGTTTGCTCATGGCGAAATAAAAAAAATTGTTGAATTTCAAGAAAAAATTCAAGCTGAAATAGGTAAACCTAAAATGGCTGTGCCTGTGTATATTCCTCCTGCTGAAATTGCAGAAGAAATTAAAACCTATGGTGAAGCTAAGTTGAAGGCAGCTTTAATGGACGAAGATAAGCATCGTCGCGAAGAAATGGTTGACCAGGTAAAAGCTGAAATAGCACAAGTGTTTATTGAAAAATATCCGGAAAATGCTAAAGACGTTGCCTATATTACTCAGAAGCTAATTAAAGCAGTTGTTCGTAGAACTATTTCTGTAGACAAGATTCGTCCGGATGGTCGTAAGCTTGATGAGGTTCGTAAGGTAACTTGTGAAGTTGGCATTTGGCTCGTCCGCATGGCAGTTCCTTATTTACTCGTGGTCAAACTCAAATTTTAAATGTTTTGGCTATGGCACCTCTTCGTGAAGCACAGATTCTTGACGGTCTTGGCAGCGAAGAAAGAAAGCGTTATATTCATCATTATAATTTTCCACCCTATAGTGTTGGTGAAACTAAACCTATGCGTTCTCCCGGTCGCCGTGAAATTGGTCATGGTGCATTAGCAGAAAGAGCATTATTGCCGGTTATTCCTTCAGAAGAAGAGTTCCCATATGCAATTCGGTTAGTATCAGAGGTATTAGAATCTAATGGTTCTTCCTCTATGGGTAGCGTTTGTGGTAGTACCTTATCCTTAATGGATGCTGGTGTACCTATTAAGGCTCCTGTATCCGGTGTGGCTATGGGACTTGTTAAAGATGGTGATGATTTCACAATCTTGACAGATATCCAAGGACTTGAAGATGCGTTGGGAGATATGGATTTTAAGGTTACAGGTACGGCTAAGGGAATCACGGCCATACAAATGGATATTAAGATTGATGGTATTAATAAAGAAATTTTCCAACAAGCATTGGCACAGGCTAAAACAGGCCGAGCTTTCATCCTTGATAAAATGTTGGAATGTATTGCTGAACCTAGAAAAGAACTTAAACAGTATGCTCCTAAGATTACTACACTTAAAATTAATCCGGATAAAATTCGCGATATCATCGGGCCTGGTGGCAAGATGATTAAAAAAATTGTGGAAGAAACCGGTGCAAAGATTGATGTTGACGATAATGGCATAGTCCATGTAGCAGCTGTTAACAGTGAGAATGCTGACAAGGCAATTGCTATTATCAAAGGCTTGACTGCTACTCCTGAAGTGGGTAAGGTCTACACTGGTAAGGTTACTCGTTTGATGAATTTTGGAGCTTTTGTAGAGTTTATGCCTGGCCGCGAAGGTCTGGTACATATTTCCCAATTGGCTAATGAACGTGTAGAAAAAGTTGAAGATGTTGTTTCTGTTGGTGATGAAATCGCTGTTAAATTAACAGAAATTGATCAAAAAGGACGCTTAAATCTCTCCCGTAAAGCAGCTTTAAATAGTAAATAAATTATTGAAATAAGCATATTACGACAAAGTCGTAATATGCTTATTTTTTCATTATAGGAGGGATATTGTTCTATATTTAAAATAGTAACCATATACAAGGTTGTAAATTTTTGCTATCATATACATGTTATACTTAGGGGAATATACATAATTTGTGGTTTATTCAGATATTTATTTACGGGGAAGATAGGTATTGGGGGAGGAAATAAAATGGATTGGCACGATAAGAGGGTGAAGTATACTGTCATTGCCGTGGTAGCTATTACAGCTGTTATTTCTTTGCAAATTTTTAATAAAGTTATGGGTGCACGGGAAAAAGCAAAGAAAGCTGCTATAGGTAAAACTATTCAAGTTTCTACGACTTTTGCGACTCGTCAAACTATTAAACCACTAATAAAACTAACAGGTAATTTAGATCCATTATGGCAGGCAGATCTTGGGGCAAAAGTTTCTGGACATTTAGCGCAGGTTTATGCGAAAGTTGGGGACATTGTAGGTGCAGGACAAGTGCTTGCTACTTTAGATAGTGGTGAATTGACTGCTACGGCCAATAGTGCTAAAGGAAATGTTTTCGATGCTAGGGCTAGTTTAGCATCTGCAGAAACCACATTAGCGCGCTATGAGAAACTCTACGAAACGGGGGCTATTTCAAAAGCTGATTTAGATAATTCACAGTTCACCCGTGATATGGCAGCAGGAAAATTGGCAGCAGCGGAAGGAAATTATGATAATGCAGTTTCTAAAATGAACGGGACTGATGTTATTTCACCTCAGGCCGGTACAGTTGTAAAGCGCTATTTTCAGGAGGGATATTATGCTACTGCGGGCACTGCCCTATTTAATGTTGCAGATACTACTTCGTTAGTTGCGAAAATAAATATACCGGAGGGACAAATTGGCGGGGTTACTTTGGGGGCTAAATGCCAAGTAGAAATTCCTGCTATGAATAGTATAAAAGTTGATGGCGTTGTTACAAAAATTGCTCAAGTTGCCGATATGCCGGCTCGCACTTTTGCTGCGGAAGTAACCGTTGATAATAGTGATAATAGCTTGCGTGGTGGATTATTTGCTAATGTACTTTTACAAATGGCGGAAAAAGCTAATGCTTTAACCGTTCCTCAAAGCGCAATAGTTATGCGTGAAGACCAAAGAACTGTTTATGTAGTAGATAGCCAAGGCCACGTAAGCCGCAAGGTGCTCGATACGGGGTATATTGGAGATGGCTTGGTAGAAGTATTGAAAGGTCTTAGCGAAAAAGATGAAGTTGTAGTATCAGGTCAAAACCGTATTCGTGAGGGTAGTGTAGTTACCAGAAACAAGGACGGTAATAGCTGATGATTAGGCAATTTATACATAGACCTGTTTTTACTACAATGCTTATATTGGTGCTAGTTGTTTTTGGTATTCGTGCCTATCCTAGCCTAGGAGTTGATTTGTATCCTGAAATTGATTTGCCCTTGGTTAGTGTCACAGTTACGTATACTGGTGCCGCACCTGAAGAAATGGAAACTTTAGTAGTTAAACCCATCGAAAACAGGATAAGCCAAGTTTCCGGTATAAAAACAATGTCATCTACTATACGTGAAGGCTATTCTCAGACAGTATTAGAGTTTAATTTAGGCACTGATGCTAAAGCTATGGCTAGTGAAGTGCGAGAAAAAGTAGCTTCCGTTCGGGGTAAATTGCCTGATGATATTGATGAACCTATTATTCAGCGAGTGGATTTGTCAGCACAATCTGTAGTTTCTTTTACCTTGGCTTCCGATTCTCGAAGTCGAGGGGAAATTGTTCGTTTGATTGAAAATGTTATAAAAAATCGTTTGCAACAAGTAGAAGGTGTCTCAGAAGTTACTTATTATGGCGCCGGTGATCGTGAATTAAAGGTTTGGGTTGATGCAGAAAAACTTAGCGCCTACAAAATTCCTTTCCAGACTGTTTACAACGCCGTAAATAATGCCAATGCCAATACTCCTGGAGGCAGTGTAGAAGAAAAAGGCATGAAACTTACTGTTAGAACCTTGGGTAAGTTTAAAAGCGTTGATGATATGAAAAATATAGTAGTTTCCAACAGTAACGGAAGAGTAGTAAAAATTAACGATGTAGCTCGAGTTGATGATGATTGGGAAGAAGAAATATCGTATGCTAGGGCTAATAAAATACCAAATGTTATGATTAATGTGCAAAAACAATCCGGTAGTAATACAGTAGAGGTTATAGATGGCGTTATGACCGCAATGAAGGAATTAAAAGAAAGCCAGTTGCCGGCTGATATTAAAGTTGATACGTTGAAAGACACTTCTACATATATTCGTGATAATGTTGCTGATGTGTGGTCAGCAATTTTATTCGGTGGATTCTTGGCTTTACTTATTACTTACTTGTTTTTACAAAACTTTAGAGCTACGCTTATCGGTGGTTTGGCAATACCAACATCAGTTATTGCTACATTTGTTCTAATGAAGCAAATGCATTTTACCCTAAATAATATGTCCCTTATGGGCATTAGTTTAGCAGTTGGTATGTTAATTGATGATGCTATAGTACTTATTGAAAATATTTTCCGCCATATGGAAATGGGCAAGAAGCCAATTCAGGCAGCTCAAGATGCAACAGAAGAATTGTCTTTGGCTATTTTAGCTACTTCTTTGTCTTTACTAGCTGTGTTTGTTCCTATTGGTAGTATGGGAGAGGTTGTTGGGCAATTCTTCGCCCAATTCGGGTTAACGGTAGCTTTTGCGGTAGCATTCTCTACTTTTTCCGCATATTCATTGACTCCCATGCTTTCAGCATATTGGCTGAAGAAACCTTTAGAAGCTGGTGGGACATCAAATAATCGTAATAAATATTTGCAAAAATGTTTAGATGTTTTTGAAAGAGGATTCCAATCTTTCCGTGCATCAGATGCTGATGTTGTGCATTTTGCTATTAAAAATCCTAAGAAAATAATAAGCGTCTCTATTTTAACCTTGGTAATTAATTTTGCTCTAACGCCCTTTTTAGGCATAGAATTTCAACCTACATATGATTCCGGTGAGTTTAGTATTTCTATTACAGCACCCACTGGAATAAGTGTCACACAAATGCGTGAATATATGGAGCCTATTGAAGATATTATTATGCAAGAAGAGGGCGTAAGGCTTGTGGGGATGAGAATAGGTGGTACACGCGTGCCTGCCAATCAAAGTACTACTGATGTAAAATTAGTTCCTGCTAGTGAGCGCACACATTCTATGCAAGAAATAATGGATGATTTGCGTATTAAATTTAAAAACATTACTAATGTAAAAATAGCGGTTGTTTCAGGGCAAGGAGCGGGACGTGGTGATAAAAGGCCCGTGCAGATTGGATTACGGGGCTCTGATTTAAAACTATTGGAGCAACATGCTAACGAAATAGCTGACAAGATTAGACAAATACCTGGAGCTACTGACGTAGATTTGTCAACCTATGAAGCTGAACCGGAAGTCATTGTGCGAGTCAATCAAGAGAAAGCTAGCCGTGTGGGACTAGATCCAACTTCTATAGGCTATGTTGTGAAAATGGCTTATCAAGGTGTTAAGACGACGAATAATTTTACTTATGCTGACGATGATTTTGCCATACGTGTCGAGCTGGAAAAAGATCAACAAAAGGGTATTGAAGAAATTAAAAATTTACTTATTTCTTCAGCAGATGGTCAGTTTGTAAGATTAGGCGATATTGCCAGCGTAACCTTAGAATCAGGGCCAACAAGAATTGATAGAGAAGATAGACAGCGACAAATTGCAGTGTATGCAAATGTTGTGGGTATTTCAGCAGGTGAACTGATTAACAAAATTAAGAGTGATGTTTTACCTACGGTTAATTTGCCGGAAGGTTATTATACTAAGTTTATTGGTTCTGCCGATATGATGAACAGCTCTTTCAAAGAAATAGCAAAAGCTCTTATTTTGGCCATTATCATTATATATATGGTTTTAGCCGCAGAATTTGAAAGCTTTAGCCAGCCTATTGTAATTATGGTTTCGCTGCCTTTTGCTTTAGTAGGGGCTATTATAGGTCTTTTGGTAACAGGTTTAACCGTTAATATGATGTCACTGATTGGTTTTACAATGTTGCTTGGGCTTGTAACTAAGACTGCTATTTTGTTAATTGACTATACTAATCAGGCTCGTGCTAGGGGACTTAGCATTAGAGATGCTTTGCTTGAGGCGTGTTCACTACGCTTGCGCCCAATTATGATGACAACATTGTCAACTATTTTGGGCATGCTGCCTATTGCCTTAGGCATAGGTGAGGGCGCAGAACTACGGCAATCCATGGGAGTTGTTTTAGTAGGGGGGCTTATTTCCTCTACTATCCTTACGCTAGTAGTAGTGCCTTTGGTGTATATGGTATTTGAAGAATGGAAAGAAAAACATCAGAATATATAAAAAAAGGTATCTCAGAGAAATCTGAGATACCTTTTTTGTTAATTTAACCGTTGGTAAATTAAGTGAAGTGGAAATAGAATTTCCAGTGAAGTAAGAAAAGCCGTGAAGTGGAAATAGAATTTCCAGTGAAGTTGTAACTGCGTTACAAGTGAAGTGCTCTTCGAGCAGTGAAGTTAGCCTACGGCTAAGTTGTGGATGTTTTCGTAGCCGAAAACTAGAAATTCATTAATTACTTGCTTTTTCAGAAGTTCAAGTTTTTGAAAAAAACTTTCCTTAACTGTTCGCTTGCGAACACTTCACTGCGGCTTTGCCGCACTTCACTTATGCGAAGCATAACTTCACTTGCATTTTATGCAACTTCACTGCATTTTTACTTCACTGTTTTTCAGTAGTCAACCTCACAATCTCCAACACCATTTGACAGGATTTTTCGAAGGAGTCCATAGGTAGAAATTCGAATTTGGAATGAAAATTATGCCCACCAGTAAAAAAGTTGGGCGTTGGTAACCCTTTGGCAGAAAGGACGGAACCATCGGTACTGCCACGCATAGCAATGGTTTTAGGAGTGATATTTAGATTTTTCATAGCTTTATAAATATAATCAATGCACATGCGATTATCTTCTGTTATGGAATCATTAATGTTTCCATAGGTATCAGATAAATTAAGGTTAATGACGGCGGTAGGGTAGCGTTTGCGGATAAAAGCTACGGCTTCTTGTATATAGATTTTTTTTGCTTCATATAAATCTTTATGGTGATCACGAATATCTAACATCAAAGTAGCTTTACTTTGATTAGAAGTAAGGCCTTTGACCCAAATATAACCATCTTTTCCATCGGTATTTTCCGGCGTTTGTTTGCGATCGAAACAGTTAGCTAAGTCTATAGCAACAAGGGTTGGATTAACTAATACTCCCTTTGCTGACATGGGGTGTGCGCTGACACCTTGAATTTCTATTTTTGCTACACCACCATTAAAAGTTTCGTAGACAACTTCACCTAGTTCACAACAATCAATGGTGTAAGCAAATTTCACAGGTAAGTCTCTTAAATCAAGAGTTTTTGAACCACGCAGACCTATTTCTTCATCTGGGACAAAAGCAAAATATAGTTCGCCATGATAAAGCACAGGGTTTTCTTGTAATTCTTTTAAAGCTACCACAATAGTACTAATTGCAGCTTTGTTGTCAGAACCTAAAACACTTATACCATCACTAAAGAGGATGTCTTGGCCAACATATTTGGCTAAGTCAGGATTTTCTGCCGTTTTCATGATAATATTTTCTTCTTTATTAAGAAGAACGTCACCACCTGTATATTTAATCAGTTGAGGGTGCAAATCAGGATTCAGACTAACATCTACGGTATCTAAGTGTGCAACGAACCCAATTTTTGGGACTTGCCTTGTAAAATCTGAAGGTAAGTTAGCTGGTAGACGGCCAGTGAGAACGCAGTTAGGAGATAATTTCAGATCTACTAATCCAAGTTCCCGCAAGTCTTTTTCCAATAATTTTGCTAGCTCCCATTGACCGTCTGTGCTCGGTACAACCGTTGCTGTGGCATCGCTTTGACTTGTTATACTAGTGTAACGTAAAAACCTTGTAAGCAATTCTTCTTTTAACATGTAAAAACCTCATTTCGCCTAGTTTTTAGAAATAAAATAATATAGATCATAGCATAAAAAATTGTACACATCTAAACAAATAAGTATTTTATCTATTTAAAAAGATAAAGGTAGTAAACATAACTAGATGCGGCATATAATCACTACGAATTATTCTAAAGATATCACGTCTCACTAAAAAAGGAAATACCTTTCAAATAAAATTAAAGAGAATTGCAAGATGTTTTACAATTTTTTTTAAATGGTTAGATTATTTTTATGCGTTCTAATGAAATTTCACAAAAAACATTAACTTTTAATTGAACTGTATACAATATACTTTTTATGATATAATTTACGTAGAAAAATAATAAAAAAAAGGAGGTTGTGCTATGCTTTACCTTGGTGGATTAGTTGTTGTATTAACATTTGCTGCAATTATCAAAAAGTATGAAACGCGTCTTTGCTTGTTAATTGGTGGTTTTGCCATGGCAATTTTGTCAGGAAAGCTCATGGCGGCTGTCAATGGTTTTGTTACAACCATGACCAGTTCGTTGGTTATTACTATTTGTTCAATTATGGGTTTTGCTTACATTATGAAGATGACTCATTGTGATGAACATATGGTAAAAGCCTTGACTAGGGCATTAAAAAAAGTGCCAATGGTTTTGATTCCGGGAGCAGTAGTTGTTACGTGGTTAATTAATATTCCTTTAACCAGTGCTGCAGGTTGTAGCGCCGCTGTTGGTGCGATTTTGATTCCTGCTCTTATTAAATCCGGTGTATATCCGGCTATGGCAGCAGCGGCGGTGTTTGCGGGTACATGGGGCTCAGTATTAAGCCCGGGTAATACACATAATAATTTTATCTCTAAAATGGCGATGGAAGCAAAACTGCCAAATTCTTCCGTTATGGAAGTAATCAGCGTACATGCGGTAGCTTCTTGTGCTGCCCTGGTTGTAGTTGTAATTGGCGTTACTATTGTTGCTAAAATGTTAAAGGAGGGTACCGGCTACATTGACCCGAATGATACGGATGATGGAGATGAAAATTTCAAAGTTAGTGCTATAAGGGCTATTATGCCAGTTTTGCCATTGGTTATGTTGGTGTTGGCAGCTAAGCAGATAGGAATATTACCTGAAGCATTTCAAAGTATACCATTTACAATGATTTTGGGTTCGGCTTTAGCAACATTAGTCACTAGGTCTAATCCGCAAGAAATAGTTAAAGACTTTTGGAGAGGTGCTGGCGATTCGTATGGAAGTGTAATGGGTCTTATTATTTGTGCAGCTACTTTTACAGCTGGGATGACGGCGATTGGTTTGACCGGTACTTTGATTGAATTGATGAAGCAATCTCAGGGTATTGCTAAGATTGCCGGTGCTTTTGGCAGCTTTGCTATCGCTATTTTGGCAGGTAGTGGTGATGCCGCTACTCTGGCTTTCAATGGTACAATTACACCCCATGCGGCAGATTTTGGCTTAGGCATGATTCAACTAGGATCTATATCAAATGTTGCAGGTGCATTGGGCCGCAGTTGTTCTCCTGTAGCGGCCGGGTGTATAGTTTGTGCAGGAATAGCTAATATTAGCCCAATGGAAATTGCGAAAAGAAATATAGTTGTTATGTTCCTAGCCTGCTGCCTCATTATCACACTGCTTTAAAAGATAAGTAGCATTTTAAAAGCGAAGGCGCAAGGTCTAATTGGCCTTGTGCCTTTTTTACAAAGACTAGGGGAGAGGTGGAATTTTTATGTGCAAATATGATTTTGTTTTGAAAAATTGTTTTGTAGTGGATTATAAAAATGCTTTCGCCAAACATAGTGATATTGCTATTAAAGAAGGTAAAATAGCTGAAATTGCTTTGGAAATAAATGCGCAATACGCCCACGATGTCTTAGATTTAGAGGGGCAACTGGTGGTTCCTGGTATTGTTGATCCTCATGTGCATTTATCTACATGGTTAGGCGGCAGGACTGGACACCGTATGCTTGCTAGAGCCGGTGTTACAACGGCGCTTGATATGTCTGGGCCAGGAGAAGGCGTTATGGACATTGCTCGTGATTATGGAGTTGGACTTAATATTGCTACTATTGAATTTGTGCGTCCAGGTTATACGGTGGGAAGCGAAAACCCAGGCGCTGAAGAACTAAGACAGTTGATTAAAAAAGTATTGAAACATGGGTCACTCGGAATTAAATTACTGGGGGGCCATTATCCATTGACTCCGGAAGCAACACAACTGGCTATTGAAATTGCTACCAGAGAAGAAGCTTATGTTGCTTTTCATGCAGGCACGAAAGCAACAGGGTCTAATTTGAATGGATTTTTGGAAGCTTTGCAAATGGCTAACGGTAATCCCTTGCATCTAGCACATATTAATGCATACTTGCGCGGTACAGTAAAACCTTGCTTAGAAGAAGTAAATATAGCCATCCAAGCGTTGAAGGAACATCCTAATATTACATCGGAGGCATATTTATCACCGCTAAATGGTACAAGCGCTTTGTGCGAAAAGGGATTGCCAGCTAGTATGGTTACTCGTCGTTGTTTAATCACAGGTGGTTATGAGGCAACGGAAGCTGGAATGGAGAAGGCCATTTTATCAGGGTGGGCTATGGTTCAAATGGAAAAAGCAGGAGAAATGGTTTTGACCTTTGGCGAAGAAGGGTTAAAAGAATGGCGGGAAAAAGGTGATGTAGGAGTTAGTTTTGCCGTTAATCCTGCAGAACCGCGCTATTGCTTAGCAACGGCAAAAGATGAAAATAATAACTTCGTTGTGGGTTCCATTAGTACGGATGGCGGCGGTATTCCTCGCAATGTTATTATTCCTATGGGACTAAATTTAGTGGAAATGCAAGCACTTACAATACAAGAGTTTGTACCAAAAAACCTCTTATAATCCCGCTCGCATGCTTGGTTTAGAAAACAAGGGAGTATTAGAAGCTGGGTATGATGCCGATCTTACGGTTATTAACAGACAACGAAGAGAAGCTATAATTACGATGGTGCAAGGTAAATTGTCCATGTACAAAGGGTATATTTGTGGAAGAGGGACTAACATGATTACCACAGCACTTGGTGCAGATTTATGTAAGAAGCAAAGGCTTAAATCCGCTCATTGTTAATTACACTGATACAACAGTTTATAAGAATGCTCATTAAATAATATTTAAGATAGGACTGCGTAAAAACAAGTGCTGCAGTCCTATTTTTTTTTATATAAAACCCAAAAATAACTCAAAAGAAGTCACGAACTACGGCTGTAATAGAAGGTTTAAATAGAATAAGTGTATACAGTATACTTGTATCCTTTAGTAGATAAATGTTAGGAGAAATGTTAAAATGGGAAAGTTATAATTATTTTTTTATTAGGAGGGGTAAGAAATGATGATTGGTATTGGTGCGATAGTCGTAATTGCAGTTATTTATTTATTGCTAAAACGACACGAATCACGTATGGTTTTAATCGGAGCAGGTATTTTGATGGCTATTGTTGCCGGTAAGCCAATGGCAGCTTTGGATGCTTTTGCAAAAAGCATGACAAATGCTGGCTTAATTACTTCAGTTTGTTCTTGCATGGGTTTTGCTTTAGTCATGAAGTATACTGGTTGTGACAAGCATTTGGTAGAGCTGATTGGAAAATTATTAAAAAAGATGGGTTTCTTACTTATACCAGGGGCTACAATAGCTACTTTTATTGTTAACATAGCTATCCCAAGTGCTGCTGGTTGTACAGCTGCCGTTGGTGTTATTTTAATCCCTATTTTGATGTCAGCGGGCGTACACCCAGCTATGGCTGCTGCTGCAGTTAAATCGGGAACTTTTGGCAGTATGTTAAGTCCTGGTTTAGTTCATAATGCTGTTATTGCCAAATTGGCCAATGTACCGGTTACTGAGGTTATTAGCCGTCACATGGCCTCTGATGTTTTCGGTATGCTAATTGCAGCAGCTACTTTAACTGTTTTGGCAATTGTTTTAAAGGAAAACAAAGGTCATGAGCCGGAAACAGCTAAAATTAATGATGATTTTAATGTTAAATTAATTTATGCGGCAATGCCCTTACTTCCTGTTATCATTTTACTTTTAGGATCAACAAAAGTCGTTCCTGCTTTAGCAATGGATGTACCTAATGCTATGCTTATAGGTGCTGTCGTGAGTTTATTGATTACAAGAAGCAACCCCACTGAATTAACAAAATCTTTCTTTGATGGCATGGGCAATGCCTATGCTAATATTATTGGTATTATCATTTCTGTAGGCGTTTTTGTTGCCGGCTTGGATGCTCTTGGCCTTGTTAAAGCGTTAATTGCCACGATGCTTAATTCGACAGGTATTATTAAGGTTGCTGCTACTTTTGGACCATTTCTCTTGGCACTTATTTCAGGCTCAGGGGATGCGGCAACAGTTGCTTTCAATGAAGCAGTTACTCCACATGCTGCTGAATTTGGACTGCGTGCTATTGATATGGGTTCTATGGCCTCTTTGGCAGGGACTCTTGGCAGGACTATTTCTCCAATTGCAGGCGCGACTATTATTGCAGCCGGTATTGCTGGAGTAGATCCTATGGAAGTTTGTAAACGTAATGGACTTGGTATTTTCATAGCGTTATTAGTTGGTATGGTATTATTATTAGGTTTTTAATTTAGAATATTTCCTCAAAACCCGCTTGCATTTGCAAGCGGGTTTTTTGTCGTTATAGCGGCTTAGAATGGATATTTAAGTTAATGGAAAATGCGTTAACCTTATAATTATTAAGGTTGACATGACTTGGGTTAACTACTACAATATTAATGTTAACAAAAAACTTGTTTTATGGAGGTTTATATATGATTGTAGAGTATGCACAGAAAGTTTTAGCTGGTAAAGAATTAACTAAGAAAGAGGCTGTGGAGCTTATTAATGTATCAGACGACGATACTATGCTGCTTTTGGCCATGGCAGATAAAATTAGGCAAAAATTTAATGGCAATGAGGTTGATTGCTGCGCTATTGTGAATGCTAGAAGTGGCCATTGTCCGGAAAACTGCAAGTTTTGTGCCCAGTCTGCATACAGTAAGACCGGAGTTGATGTATATGGTTTGTTAGATGAAGAAGAACTAGTGCAGGCTGCTAAAAAAGCAAAAGCAGCTGGAGCCGTGCGATTTTCTATTGTAACAAGTGGTCGTGGACAAAGTGAGGAAGAAGATTTCCAAAAAATTTGTAATACTTTGGCTCGCATTAAAACTGAAGTAAAAATTGAAGTATGTGCTTCTTTGGGCATATTAACTAAAGAACAAGCTGTAAAATTAAAAAAAGCAGGTATTACACGTTTCCATTCTAATATCGAAACGGCACCTAGTCATTTCCCCGATATTTGTAGTACGCATACTTATGAAGATAAGATGTCAACTTTGGAAGCGGCAAAGGCAGCTGGTATTAGGGTTTGTTCCGGTGGAATATTGGGACTTAATGAAACTCCTGAACAAAGAGTGGAAATGGCTATGGAGCTAAGACGTTTAGGTGTAGATTCTGTACCTTTAAATATTTTAAACCCTGTTAAGGGTACGCCCTTTGAACACAATAAACCATTGTCGGCTTGGGAAATTCTGAGAGCTTTTGCCGTATTTCGTTTTATTTTACCCCATGCTTTAATTCGCACGGCTGGAGGAAGAGAAGTTAATCTTAGAGATATGCAAGTTATGGCACTAAGTGGCGGGGTTAACGGGATAATGATTGGCGGGGATTTTACTACCCGGG
>Ga0183099_1001296_pt1 | contig 14851 bp, 11 predicted proteins | sample Biomet1_FD_127788 | JGI IMG/M metagenome (GOLD analysis project Ga0183099, IMG submission 127788) | Microbial communities from bioreactor (seeded with anoxic lake sediment) at LBNL, California, USA - Biofuel metagenome 1 | ecosystem: Engineered > Bioreactor > Anaerobic > Unclassified ... | reverse complement strand
ATGATGATGCTATAGTCTCTTTATTGGATATATTAAAAGACTATTCTGCAGAAGTAAAGAAACAGTATAATGGACTTCTTGAGAAATTTACTCAAGTAGGAATATACTCATTAAGTAATAATGTAACCAATGAATTGCTGTGGGCATATTATGTGCATATTTCGGAGCATACCCACCCACTTAAATAAAACGTTAGCTTTGCAAAAATCTGTAACCTTCGTTTAAATAGACAGGCCTTTTTCGGTTACTCCATCACGTTTTAGATCAAATCGAGGATGAAAGAGCCTAGAATCGTAAGCAAATTGCTAATATTTCGGAGCATACCCGTTCATTTAAGGTTATGCCTGAAATCTATTTCGGAGCATATCCACCCAGTCCATCAGACAATATCAAATTTGTCTCTCATTTCGGAGCATATCCGTTCATTTGAATGCAATAAATATTTGATTCCTAAGTTCTTTCGGAGTATATCCGTTCACAGAATTACAGTCTGTGCAATTCGGAGCATATCCGTTCACTTTCCCGGATACATGATTTACTTTTGCGGTTTAAACCAATCACTTTTAAAACGCAAAGATATGGCTGGAACAATTACAGCAATGAGTAAAATCAAACAAATTATCCAATTACACAAAGCAGGTATATCCAATCGTTCTATAGCCATACAGCTAGGAATAAATAAAGAAACTGTAAACAACTATATCAGAAAGCTGAAAGAAGATCCTTTTGGTATGGATAGTCTTCTGAAACTTGATGAACCAGTATTAGAACATCGTTTGAGCGCCGGTTCTCCTGCTTATACAGATATCCGTTTTGAGGAGTTCAGGCAACTGCTTCCTTATTTTGAAAAAGAACTAAAACGTAAACATGTAACCAGACATCTTCTTTGGCAGGAGTATATAGCACAACATCCCGGAGGATACCGCTATACTCAGTTTTGTTATCACTTAAGCCAATATGACCTGAAACCGGAACCTACCACCATTTTAGCAGACACATATATCCCCGGAGAGAAATTGTTTGTGGACTTTGCAGGTGACACTTTAGCATACGTAGACAGAGAAACCGGAGAGATGGTAAAAGTCCAGGTGTTTGTAGCCTGTCTTCCCTGCACCGATTACTCCTATGCTATTTGCGTGCCTTCTCAACGAAGTGAGGACTTTATTTATGCCATCGAACAGTGCCTTCTTTCTTTTGGTGGAGTACCCAGAATTCTGGTTCCGGACAATCTTAAGGCGGCCGTAATAAAGAGTGACCGCTATGAACCCCAGATTAATCACACATTGGAGGATATGGGTAACCATTACGGCTTTGTTGTTATTCCTGCAAGGCCCCGAAAGCCCAAAGATAAGTCACTGGTAGAAGATCAGGTTCGCCTGATCTATCGTCGTGTATATGCCAAATTAAGGAATCAAACATTCTTCTCTATCGAAGAATTAAATCAGGCTGTATCGGAAAAGGTAAAAGAGCATAATCAGACACGTATGCAACAACGTACCTATAGCCGTGAAGAGCACTTTCTGGCGGAAGAAAAAGAAACTCTCAAACCATTGCCTGCAACACGATTTGAAATGAAATGTTACACTGAATTACAAGTCAGTCCCAATTGTTGTGTCTATCTTGGTCGTGATAAGCATTACTACTCTGTACCTTATCAGCATATAGGTCGCAAAGTGAAGGTAATGTATACAAGAACCTTGGTCAAGATATACTTAGACGGAGAAATAATAGCCTCTCATTCCAGAAAAATTGGTTTTGGATATACAACTCAACAAGCTCATCTGGCATCCAACTCCAACGCTTACAAGGAACGTTCTCCTGCCTATTACATAAACAGGTCAAAGCAGGTGTCCTCTATTTTAGGAACATTTATGGAGAATATGTTCAGCAGCACTGCTACACCTCCGGAGTTCCACTATAAAAGTTGTGACGGAATTCTGCAGCTACAAAGAAAGACACCACCGGATATCTTTGAGTGTGCTTGCAGGATTGCTCTTGAAAATAAGGCATATAAATATGGGACTCTTGTAAATCTTATCCGGAAAGGTAAAACATTAATGGATGAATATGAGGAATGCATGATGAATAACAATAACCGAGTTTCAGACAACCACGAGAATATACGTGGTGCGGAATATTATAAATAACAAATTAAACTTTATGATTATGGATGAAATTTTGAAAGAGCTTCATGCGCTGAAGCTCCCTGGAATGGCCAGATTCTGGCAGTCACTTACAGAAACTCACCGGATGGACAGTCTGACCTTAATTGACGGATTAACGCTAATGTTACAATCAGAGCGTGAGGAACGCTCAACCAAAAAGAATGAACGGTTGATAAAAGAAGCACATTTCCGTTATAAAGCCTCATTTGAGGAACTGATGATAGATGCAGCAAGAGGAGTTGATGCAGGAAAAGTAGCCCGTCTTGGAACAGGTGATTATATTAAAAAGGGGGATTCTATTATTGTTACCGGTGCTTCGGGTTGCGGAAAAAGTTTTCTTGCTACAGCACTTGGTTACAAAGCTTGTTTTCAAGGCTACAGAGTTCAGTATTATAACATGCAAAAACTATTAGCTCAACTCAAATTAGCTCGGATAGAAGGAGTGTCAATAAAGCTGTTTGAAAAGATAGCCAAAGCGGACCTGCTTATTATCGATGACTTTGGAATGAATATTTTGGAAGGTTATCAACAGAATGATTTTATGGAGATTCTGGAGGATAGACATGCGCTAAAGTCTACCATTATCGTCGGTCAGTTACCAGTATCAAAATGGTTTGATGTAATTGGAAACGGATTGATAGCTGATGCTGCACTGGATAGAATCGTTCATACTTCACATCGTTTTGAACTAAAAGGAGAGAGTTTAAGAAAAAAGAATTAATTTTGTAGTGTCATATCAAAAATCATTAATCCAAAGTGAACGGATATGACCGAAATGCCTGAACGGATATACTCCGAAATATGCACATTTTTGAACTCATCTCTTTTTAAGTATTGTTTCTTGGATAATTTTCCTGAATTACAGGGAGGAACAAGAGAACTAAGAAAAATCTTCTTTGATAAAATTCCTGTAAAGAAAATTACAGATGATATAGAAACCTGTTTTATGTTGTTGCTTAACAAAATTCAAGAAGCTATACAATCAAACATTAGTACAAAAGATATTGAATTACAATTAGATAATATGATTTTTGATATTTATGGTTTATCCGAAGAAGAAAAAAGAAGTATCGGATTTATTGAGATTCAATAAACTCAGTCTCCTCAATGGTAAACTCATACATTCTGCATAATATGGATAAGATTTTATTCTCATATCCTTTTTGTATTGCTTCCGCAGTCTCCTCTGTGATTTTGTCAAACATGAATGATATTTCACTGTTTATAATCGAATTAGGAACTGGAATTCTTATTGGTTCTATAGCTTGTACACTTATAAGTAAATCTCCTGTTCCTGTCTGTGGAGAGTCCTTTAATAGGTAGTGCCCAAGTTTTGAATTTAGTACAACAACAAGGAATTTGATATAATTTCCTGTTGCAAAACAAGTGCTATCCAAAGCCATACAACCACTATCGTCATAACAGAATCTAAGGATTGAACCGACACGTTTCCATACAATTTTCTGTTTAGAAAAATCCTCCCAATAATTTATACTGTCTTGGGTTTCAAACCATTGATTATTAGTCTTTTTCCTTGCCCCTGTATCTCCTGTCTGTTTGAGTCTATCATACCCAAATGATAGAAGATACTCTTTTATACCGGGGTAATCGTCAATATTATAGTGTTTGCTCGGAAAAGTTGCAATTATCCACAAATCTGCAAAATCGGCTTTGTATCGTTTGATATCCCTGCCACGTAAAATTGGTCGAATAATTTCGGCATTTTTAGATGATTTTGCAATTAGTGCATCCTTAGTTGCGGCATCAATAATGAAGGCTTTATTGTATCCAGTAAGTACTCCACGATATATGTTAATATCCCACTCCTTGAGTGGTTTACCCATCTTTTCTATTTTGGCTTTTATCCTCTGTTCAATAGGTGTGAGTACTGCCCAATTATCATTTTTAGAGAATCTCATCGATGTTAAATTTTGGATAGTGTAATCGCTCATTTTATCTATACTAAAATTCTTTTTTTCAACTACGCAAGATAATGTATTCCCTTTATAATCAGATTTTTCAGACATAATAATATTTACATTCACTGTTGCTGTATCAAAAACCTTAAATCCTGAAAAGTCAATTAATTGAATTGGATTTGTTTGCTCAACACAATAACGACGCATTTCACTGCCGTAACCTGCTCTCATCCATGTATTTGATATAATGAACGAAAGAAGGCTATTCGGTTTCAGTAAGTTCATTCCTAATTCATAAAATAAACAATAGACATCACCAGTACGCACAAAAGTTTGATAACCCATAGCAAAAAGAGCATCAGCATCAGCTCCCATTTTTTGTAATTGAATATATGGAGGATTACCGATAATACAATCAAATCCAAGAAATTTGCCCTCATCATCAAGAACCTCAGGAAACTCAAAACGCCACTCAAAAGCACTTAAATATATCTTATTAGTTTCTATCTCGTCTAAAATGCTCTGCAATTTACTAACCTCTATCTTTACTTTCGCAATATCTTTGTCACGGAGCTTCTGCTCTTTTTTTGATAATTTAAAGAGAAGAGGAGCCTCTAAATCAGTCAACAAAGCTCTATTTTTACGTAATTTTTTAAATCTTGGATCATTTTTGGCTATCTCTGTGCGAAGAGTTGATTTTATTGTATTAATTAGCTTTAAAATTTCTTTCTTCTTAGATTTGTTTGGAGCATTTTTATATCCAGAAACAGCCTCTTTATATTCTGAAATAGTAATTTTAGACTGTTTTAGCACTTGTTTTAAATCAGTATCAAACGCAAAGCGGTGAAGTAGTGAGTTGCCACACTTTATATTTATGTCTATGTTAGGCAAAGTCTCGAGATCAGTATAGTTGCTCTCTTTAGTGTAGTAAGCATTCTTTAAAAGTTCAATCCAAAGACGGAGTCGACATATTTTTACTGAATTAGGGTTTATATCGACACCAAAAAGACAGTTTTCAATAATAGTCTGTTTTTCACGAAACAAAGTCTCTTGCACTCTCTGACTCTCAGGACTATGAGAATTATAACCAAATAAATTACCTTCATCGTCATAAATAATCAATTCATCATTCTGAACATCAATTTTATAGCTTTTTATACGCTTTCCATTTGAATCTGTCAAGACACCAAGCTCATATTTAATGCGAATAATCTCATTAAGTGCCGACACTAAAAAATGCCCTGATCCAACGGCTGGATCACAAATTTTCAGTGAATTAATAAGCCTATTAGCTTGCTCAATGTCATCAATTTTGTTGTATAATGTCACCAAATCGCCACATTGCCAGCCGTAATGTTCATTAAATTTTGAAAGTACACATCGAGTTATAGCCTCACGGCACATATACATCGTAACAAATCCAGGAGTAAATACAGCTCCGTCACTATGCCCATTTATTTTTTCAAAAATTAAGCCCAATACTGAAGCGTTAATCAAGGTTTTTGCCTCTTCTTGAACCCCTTCTTCTCCTTCACTAGAAAAATCGTAAGCATCTAGAAATTTGAACAGATACTCCAATGTTGGAAGTTTCTTATACTTTGGTTTATTCTTCTTATCTTTTAGTACAGTGCCATTAGGTACACTCAATTCTAGATGTGATGACAGATTGCTTATTTTTATGGAAGTCAGTGATTCTAGTTCACTTACCTCAAAAAGAGAGCTATTAAGATATGGAACATGAACATATTTTGCAATAATAGATGGTGTTCGATCAGCATACCCTCTTGCAAGAACTTGGAAAAATAATTTATTAAGCTCATCATAATCACCTATCTTTTCTGAATTCAAGAACCCATAATTCTTATTACCATTCTGATACCTTATTAGCTGTGCTTCTAATAATTTAAGAAACAAGATTCTATTAATCCAAGTAATCACGAGTTCTAACGCTACATCAAACAATAATTCATCCCTACTCTTATCACGTGAAGATATACTCTTAATATTGTCCAAACCATCTTCAGCATCAAGAATTGTTATAGCATTTTCAAGAATAGAAGCCTCTTCCCTATTATTTTTGCTCTTACGGGTAATTATCTTTTTGCCACCATCTGAAACCTCCTCTAGTCCAAGGATATGTAATAGTTCAGAATAAAAATTCTTATCCAAAAAATTACTGTCATTCTGGAACGATTGTTTTAATAAGTGTATAGGGCTAAAAATCTTATATATCTCAATCAGTTTCTTTTTTTCTGCCGAGTCCTTCCTATCCAAGAACTTAGTGTAGTCGCGTAAATCAAAATGAGTGAATATAACATCATTCTTGACCAATTCTATATATTTGGATGCTATCTCTTTATAGAAAAAATCAGTATTTGAACTAACCAACCTATCATCAGCAAAATTCTTATACTCCTTGATCAATTTAGAATTTGAATAGAATATTCTTTCAAACTCCTGAGCATCAAAGATAAAATATTCATAAATATTTGTTATAACAAGATATTTAAGTTCCGTATTCTTCTCGTCGACACGTTCACGCAGATAGTACAACAACAACTCCTGCATCGCTTTACGATTCAGATTGTCAGGCGTCACCATTTCAGTAATATTATTAGACTTCTTGACCTCAAACAACACAGCAGCAGGATAGTTAGCTAATTTTGAAGAGTGAATTACGAAGTCAATACGACCTTTCTGAGCCACAAGATATTCAGGAAAGTAATATGTACTCTTGAAAAAATCCATCAGATGAGTCTTAGTATTCTCCTCAGATTCATTCTCATCAATCACAGAAATAAGATTTTTTAGATTATCCTGAAACTTATTGAAATTTTCGGTCGTAACTTTGACTTGGCGATACGCCTTATTTATGGCTTGTGATGGCTTGAGCATAACTAATATATTACACGTTAATTGATAACAAAAATAGTCTAAATTAATCGTATTATTTATAATCTCAACAATAATTATAAGGATATTTTATATATTTGATTGATAACGAAAGAAAAAAGAGCTCTTTGCACTATGATTTGGTTTACATTTTTCTTCCACGTTTCTGTTCAGGATATTGAGATATCTTAATATCTCTGCCTTGTGATTTGTGAAACTCGCGGTACCTTTGCCTAAACCACTCAATAATATCGTGCCCGTCAATTGACAGGTGGAGTTTCATCGGTTCTTTGGGATCGAGCTCAATCTTGGCAACTGAGCGGTCGGTGTAAAATTTTCGTTGAAACTCGGACGAGTATAGCTCACCCTTAAAACCTACGGGGTTCTTGGCTAAAATATCCTTTGTCATTTCTATTCCAAAACCGACAGCACGACAAAGTGATTCAATGCGAAGTAACTCCCGAATATCTGGAAATAAGTCATATATTTTCTTTATTTCTAATTTGAGTTTGTTAGCAATAGTATCATGTTCTGATTCGATTATTTCAATATGCTTATTCAACTTTTTTATTTCGCCATCTAAGACGCAGTTCTTGGTTTGTAACGCCTCTATTTCTCGTTGCTGTTGTTTTATTTTGGAGCTACCAAATAGTGATCCAACACCCTCAATAGCGGAAGTAGTAACATCAATGACAGTACTTTTAAGTTTCTCGGTCTTTATTTCGCTTTTAGTTTTGGATAGATCTCGCTCTGCCTGCATCTTTTTTCGAAGCAAATTTTCTAAATCTTCCTGCACACCGTCAGTCTGTGATAAAAGTTCTCGATAATATTGTGAGGTGGAGATATGTTTTGCATCCGATCCATCTATACCACGTTTTAATCCATGGATTGCCATTGCTTCAGCATAGCTATTCTGATACTCTTTAAGCTTGACGCGAGACATCACATCGTCCGCACAAAGCCTGGCCGATCCTGTATTTTTCTTGCGATATTTTTTTCTGGAGGTTAGTTCTTCTTGTTCCTTGCGTGCCTTCCTTCTTTCGCCAGTAACAATTGGTATCATCGTGGCGTGAATATGGGGCGTCGTTTCATCCAAATGGAGAACAGCAGAGACAATATTTTCCTCACCATAGATCTGTTTTAACCACCTTAAATTGTTATTACACCATTCATTGAGTAGCCCATTCCGTTCGATATTTTTCATATCATCGGGGCTACCCGTGAGTAGAACACGAACAACTCGTACTTGATTCTTACCGATTTTTCGATGCAATCCAGCCGTGTCTAAACGGCGCTGAATTGCCTGTGTTCGGTTACACACTTCATCGGAAAACTCTATCAGTTCGCGATTAAGATGTGTTCTTGTTTCATCTGCATTCTTTGGCGCAATGGTGCGCTCGATGTGTGCAGACATTCCCGCATCGGTTCCCGATGCTTTCTCCAAATGGAGGACTGCATATCCCATATAAAGTACAACATTTATTAGTGAGTAAAACGAACGTTTTTTTGGGGATTCCAAAGGGGGAACCCCGTTGGCTTATTGGGCCTTTTTTAGCGTTGTGAAACAATGCGTTAAGAAAAAGCCCTAATAAGCTATGGCTTTTTAAAAAGCCATACAGAGCAGAATGGTTGATCAGCGTTAAAACTTCATCCGCCTACCAAGTTTCTTCTTGAGGACGCAGATTGTATTTTCTGAATCACTTGCTTTCCCACCTTCTTGAGAACTAGTTTTAAGAACAATATCTTGCTTCTGTTTTTTACCAACAAGGAAATCGTTCAAATCCTTATACCCCCGGTAATGAACAGACTGATCAGAGACATGGTAGCCGTATTGCTGCTTGATTTCGTATGTTGTCTTTCGCCCACTTTCATCATTGTCGAGGAAACATGAAATATGTTCATAAGTTTCCAACAAATCAATAGCTTTGTGCAGGTTGCATGTGGAGTTAAGAATAATGTAATCTTGTTTATCAAGATTGGGAAGTTCCGGACAGTTCTTTTGTCTCAAGGTAAGAAAAGAAAGGTAGTCCATAAAACCCTCGAAAACATGACAGGCATCTTGGTTGTTTCGTACGACGGTGATATCCTTAGGTGAGATGCAACTTTTAAAGTATTCGTTTCGTAATTCATAACCACCTTTATCATTGGCAAAACCAATGGCGAAATACCATTTATCCCCGTGCCGAAAATGAATTTCCTTGCAGTACTGTTGTGCGAACAGCAAATCAACTTTCCGTTCTTTTAAATATCGGATTAATGCTGGATGAGTGAGCTGTTCTGTCTTCATTTCCTCAAATCCGGGTAAAGAGCTAGTCTGGCGAAAAGAAAGAGAGAGAGGACGGATGTGGGATGTTCGGTCAACTATAGCTTTAAGTGCATTGGGTACGCTGTCCATGCCGTGCAATTCCATGGTAAAGGCAATGATATTACCACCTTTGCCCAAACCAAAATCATACCATTCGTTACGGGAGAGGTTTACCTTAAATGAAGGTATGGTTTCTTTCCGGAATGGGGAATTATACCAGAGAGAATTCCCTTGCTGCTTACTTGGGAAATAGCCTAAACTTTGTAAATAATCTGCTAATGCTATCTTTTTTGCATCTTCTATATTCATAATCGTTGTAGTTTAATATTAAATAGTTTTTTTCTTTTCGCCCGCAACTTTCTTGTGCCACGAAAATCATTTGTATATGGTTTAGTTTAGTTTGTGTATGTAGATACCAAGAATAAACTAAACCGTCTATTGGCACATTTGCAGAAATATGGTTTAGTATAGTTTACTTATATATATGCCCAAAATAAACTAAACCACTATTCTCAGTCTTTAATAATGAAAGTCGGGATTGTATTTGTACTTCTTGTTTTCTTGTACTATCATACGTTTGTTGCATAGGAATGTTTTGAGCTTTACAATTTTATTCCTTCCGTAATCACAACCAATAGAAGAATAGCCCTTTGCTAAAGATTCTAACAACACACTATAGCCCATAACTTCTTGTTCTGAGAAAGTGACAGCTAAGGCCTTATGATGCTGTTCCTCTGTTAGTTCCGTATAACTAAAGCCTTTGGACATCCCATCATCTTTTAAAACATAATCATCTGCTAGTTCGGGCAAAGCATTATCGTTAATGCGAAATGCAAATTTGTCAAATTCTATATCCCGAATGTGTACTGCGGAAACAACACTCACCTCTTTGTCCTTTTCATCTTTGGCTACTTGCAATACAGTTTCCGCTTTATTATTGAGTTCGGTTCCAATATGTCCTCTTGCATTATCATCTCCTTTATTCTGATGCAGAACAGTATGAATATGAATTTGCCTTTCGTCTGTCCATTGCATCAATTTAGAAATAAGATTGGTTGCTTCGCTGGGGCTATTGATATCATAGGCCAAATCACGAATACCATCAATTATAACCAACCCCAAACCTTCTGTTTGATAAATGGCTTTTTCAATAATAGCAATACGTATTTCAGGTGTGAACCTACGTAAAGCTATGAACTCTAAATTTTGAGGTTCTTTATCTAATGGCAAGCCTACTAAACACAATATACGTCTCATAACACGTTGGCAATGATAAGGACTCTGCTCAGTATCTATATACAAAATTTTAAGCTTATCTTCGGGCAAACTGGCACGATACCTCAACACTGTGCCATTTACCATCGCTGCTGCAACAATTGCAGATACATTAAAGGTCTTTTTACTTTTCGCTTTGCCTATGGATGCGCTGAAGTTCCCCAAAGTTCCTATGACAGAATCTCCTACATTCAATATTTCAGGTGGTATAGTAAACTGATCTGTAATGCGCAAACGAGCTGATTGCCACAACACAGCAATATCAGCATCTTTCTTATCTCCCATTTGCTTATTTCTTGCAATTATCACTACATGTCATATTTACCGTCCCGTCTTTAAGTTGCTGTTTAGCCCAATCAATAAGTTCCTTGCGGGAAAATATTAGTTTGTTTCCATATTTACGATGTGGAATATTTCCTGTTGATGTCAATTTATAGAGTTTTGCTTTTGATGTAGAAAAGCCAAACTCTTCCAATGTATTTTGGGCATTATCCAGATTTACGGTGTCCGGTAACTCTTCTACTGATTTATTGGTAGAAAAGTATCTTGAGACACCTTTATAGATAGCTTCTTGCAATTGCTCTTCTGTGAGAACTATTATTCCAGCCATAAGTCTTTAACTTTTTTAATTAATAACTTGGCTGCCGTCGCAACCATCTCAATATTGATGGTGCAAAGAAACAATGGATATAAATGATTATCAAATGGAAGAATAGCTTTACAAGGCTGGACAATTAGTACCTATTAGTGGAAATTGGCTAGACTAAATAAGACAAAAATAAAACCCACGTAGCGATTTACACCGATTTGTCAAGTTTTGTCCAATCTTGTAAAGTCGATAAAGAAAAGTGATTTTTTATTGTTTTTGTTTGCGAAGCTGCTCTATAACTTCGTCTATCTGGAAATATTCAAAGGGAGTACCTTCTATTCGGGAGGGTTTTATAAATCCGTTTTTTATCCACTTGTTCACAGTTGGACGGGATACTCTCATCATCTTCGCCAGATCCGTACTAGAAATGATTTGTTTGCCAAACATAACTTGTATCTTATCCTTATTTGCGGAATAGTAACGTTGCAAAAAATCAACCGCACGGTCTATGTCTTTGATGTATGGGGTTGTTTTATGAAGTACTTTTATTTCGATGGAATTCATATCGTAATCTGCCAATAACGGATTTTGAGATAACTCCTTTATCAGCATATCACGACATTCAAGTGTTGATAGTTTTATTTTTTGCTCTTTCCGACGGGCCATATTAACAATTTACCTTTTTCGGTTGTATAATATTTTTGCAAACGGCTATTCGGCTTATCTGGTACACTCATAGCCAGTAACTCTTCGGCAATAAGAGGCTTAATATATTTCTTCATGAATGTCACTCTATCTTTAAAGCCTGCTTCTATAATAATTTCACTATTTGGTTTAGCTTCTTCACAGAAAGAAAGCACTATTTTCACAACATCCCAACTTATTCCCAACTTATCGGTGACTTGTCGGTGACTTATCGGTGACTTATCGGTGAGTTGTTGGTCGTTCGTTGGTCGTTTGTCAGCATCTAACATAAACTCCTGAGGATTCCGATATGTCATCATAAATACAAACTTCTCATTATCTTGTATTTCAATCTGATAATCTTCGTAATACAACGGAGCATATTTCTTTATATTTTTTTTACCTGAGCCTAATTCCTCCACCCATTTCATTTCACGGAAAACCTTTGTTATGAGAGGATTTTTAGTATGGCTCTCCCAGTTATCAATAGTAACATTACCATATTGCATAGGCTTTGTCCAATTTTCTGTTATCACTCTATCTGAGAAGATAAGAAGTTTTGCTGAAAAAGCATGAGCATATTCTCTATGTACTAGCATATTTGCCACGACTTCTCTAAAGATCAAGTTTCTAACATCAATCCGGTTTATATTTTGTTCATCCAACCGAAACTTATCCGGCATATTACGGTCAACAAATTTCATCAGCCGACTATATGATTCTATCAAATTAGAACATACCATATCCCTATCGTGATAACGCACATCAGGATCAGTTGGCAGCGGATGGAGATAACGTTCGTAAGACATATTTCGATAAATGGCATCTGTCCTGTGAAATGGGCAACACGATAACAAAGAATTCTCCTTACCAAATAAAAGTATAGCGGCCATGATAAAACCTTCTTTATTGGTCAATGGGTCTTTCTTCCAAAAAGAGGAGTGCAAGACCTCTTCATTACTCATTGTCAACCAAGGATGTCTTTCATTATGGATAGCAATGTGTGCACGCATTGTTTTGAACGTATCATTATCAAAGTCATCCATTGTCAGATAAGGAAACACCTCATTCTCGGAGGATTCCTTTCTTTTTCGCAAGTGGATATTATCGACCAAATAGAAACTTTGAGAAATATCGTTATCTGCATCACCTACACGGTCATAGTACTTTCCTTTGTAGCGATGTACCTGTGAACTTTCTGGGACATTAAGATAGATTATTAATTTGTCATCTATCTCTATTATTTCAGGAGTTAAAAAAGCTATCGGAATAAAAAATTGTGGATTATTCATCGTATTAATAAGATTCTTCACCATATCTTCCGCACATTTTTTATTCACTCCAATAATAGTCCCGTTATCATCTACACCAATAATGATATGCCCACCCTCTCTATTCAAGAAAGCACAAACGGTTTCATACACTGAACCGGAAACTTTGTCTGTACATGACTTAAACTCTATAGTAGTGGTTTCTCCTTGCTTTATCAGTTCCTCTATTTGTTTTGTGGACACCATAAATTTACATTCTTTATTTTAACGATAGACAAAGATAGAACAAACTCCTAACTATCTCTATTTTGGGCTAAATTATTCTATTTTAGGACTAAAATTATAACACCTTAGCTGCTTCATCAATTACACTACTGGCAAAACTATCTAAATATGTATTAGTTGTTGCCAAATCATTATGACCTAAAATTTGAGAGATTACTTCTCTTGGAATTTGATTACTTTGCAAAGTCATAGCCATTGTGTGACGGCTTACATAACTTGTTAATTTCATGTCTGTTATCCCAAGAGTTTTTGCCAGTTCATTCAAATTTTTGTTATTTCGCCCGAAACGACTGCGAATATGGTTGTATAGTTTTTCACCTTCATATCCTTCTTTTGAAATTATAGGCAATAAATAATCATCCACCAATATGGTTTTACTAACAAACCAATCAAGTAAAGTTCTGATTTCTGCACCTATTTTAATTTGGATAGGTTTCACATTCTTGGCTTCTTTAGTTTTGTTTCTCTTATAGACGATATATTCCCCGCCATCATAACGAAGAATATTCTTTTTAGTTAATAAAGCTGCATCTATAAAGGATATACCATAACAATAGTAAGAAAACAGAAATAGTCTCCGGGTTCTTTCTAATACTTCATTCTGCATAATTGTAGTTTTCAGTTTCTCCATTGAATCTTGCGGCAGATAACGCTTTGCTGTTTCTTCTTCCAAAGCTGCTACATTAAAACCTCCTTTGCCAAACGGATAAGTTTTTTCGGAGGCTTCATTGTCTTGCATGGCTTTATTTAAGCAAGCACGTAAAGCTTTAAAATAATATTTACGTGTATTACCTTTACAATCTCTTTTTTGAAGAAATACATCAAAAGCCTTCACATACTTAATATCAATTTCTGAAAAAACTTTCTCATTAAACCTATTATCAAATAGCTCCAACATGTGCAATGTACGACTGTAACAGGTTGCATTTCCTATATGCCCTGTTTCCTTCAATGTAGTTATCAGATTATTAAAATAATCTTTTACCTTACCTTTAGATGCTTTATTGAGATAAGCATCTTCAAACTGATTTAAAGTCCAGTCAGTACGTTCAATTTCAAAATTACGAATAACCTCATTGATTTGAACTTCCAATTCGGATAAACGGCTATTAAGCATTTTGAATTTAGGTACAATCTTTTTATCACCTACAAAGCGTTCTTGCTCTTCATCCCATTGTTCAATGCCCGCTTCTAAACCGGTACGAATAAGCTTGCTTTTTCTATCTTTTGTTATCCGTACCGACACAGGGAAAGTACCGTTTTGGCGCTTACTGCCCGAAAATAAAAGGAATTTATAAGTTGCCATATTCTATAGCGTGTTGATTTACTGCATTTTTATATTTATTTTCCTACAACAAATCTACAACATTTTCTTTAAAATAGCAATAAATGGAAGAAAATAGATATAAATAACATGCTGTCAATCAGACACTATTAAATTGATTTACAGCCAAATAGAAAATAAA
>Ga0183099_1001295_pt1 | contig 14854 bp, 10 predicted proteins | sample Biomet1_FD_127788 | JGI IMG/M metagenome (GOLD analysis project Ga0183099, IMG submission 127788) | Microbial communities from bioreactor (seeded with anoxic lake sediment) at LBNL, California, USA - Biofuel metagenome 1 | ecosystem: Engineered > Bioreactor > Anaerobic > Unclassified ... | reverse complement strand
TTCTTCTTCAGCGACCCGTTGCTGATCTTTCAGCTTTTGGCCTCCAGCTCTTTCTTTTTCCTTTGTGGGGTTTCCTGTGGCTTTTCCCGTCATAACGCCAGACGGGGTTACGCGCTTCTTCTCTTAGGCATGCTGGAGACGATTTTTCTCGAGGCCCTCAACGTTTACTTCGGGGTGCAGGCCTTTGTTTTCATCGGTCTCCTTCATGCCCTTGGCCTTTCCATCATGTTTTACGCCTTCATTGACCATTTCTTTCCGTCCTTATGGGTTGATTTGGGCGTGGGGATCGCTCTTTCGTTCCTCTTCGCCTTCTTCTACAACCACGGAGTCTTCTATGACATCCAAGGCATACCGGTCAATCCAGTCCATTACACGGATCCCCATGAGGCCATGAGCAACCTTGGAGAACTTTTCCTTGGCTTTGCCACCGGCGGTGACGACTCTTGGAGCCCCATTCGGGTCTCAGCCTTCGTCTTTCTCGGAGCCGCTTCCAGCAAGGCCGTCTACCGAAAGAAAACGGGCCTTTGGCGGCCGAAAAACACCGCTTGGGCCGCCCCTATTACCTTTCTCGGTCGCCACAGCTTGATCTTTTATTTGGCCGAACAGTTTATTGTCTTGGCGATTATGTGGTGCGTTTTGGCTCCGTTTGGCTATACTTTCTAGGTACCTATGAGTGCCACCATCTATTCACAATTCCATGTAACGGCCGAAAGCTTCGACTCTTCCACCGCCATTCTCTACGAAGGCCGGAAATGGACTTACGAAAAACTCGACAAAAAGATTCTGCTCTATGCGGGAAAACTCGCGCGATTGGGCGTGAAAAAAGGCGATGTCGTCGCCATCCTGCTTCCCAATTGCTTTGCTTCCTTAACGCTCTTTTATGCCGTCAACGCCCTCGGTGGCATTTCCTATCTTATCCATCCTTACACCCCGGCCAAGGAACTCCTCGGCTTCGTCCGGAAAAGCCAAGCCAAATATCTCGTCCTTCTCGACAAATGGGCCAACGAGATCCATCAGGTCCTCGAGCAGGAAGACCTCGTTTTCCTTTCCGCCGACCCTTTCGATGGCGTTTCCCTGCTAAAGAAAATCGCCTTTGTCGGCTTGAAACCTCTCGATAAAGAAATTCACCCCCTAACCAGCCTCAAAAGCCAAAAAGTCGACGTGTGGAATGGCTCCGAAAGCGATGTGGCCGTCTACCTCAATACCGGCGGGACGGGCGGCGAACCGAAGATTGTGACCCTCACGAACGGGGCCCTCAATAGCTTGGGCCGCAAAGGCTATCCCCTCATCGGAGGGGAAGTGACCGCCATCAAGGTCCTCACTGCCATTCCGCTTTGCCATGGCTTTGGACTCGCAATGGGCATCCACACCCCTTTATCCAATGGGGCCAGCACCGTTTTGCTGAACAAATTTCGCACCAAACAAGCCATCTCCCTGATTCGTCGCGGCCAGGTCACCGTCCTTATTGGCGTGCCAGCTCTCTATAATGCCCTTTTGTCCAAAGAGACTCTGGCCGGAACGTGGCTCAAAAAGCAGATCATCGCTTTCGTCGGCGGGGATTCCGTTCCGGAAAGCCTCCTGACCCGCTGGAATGAAACGATGGAAAAATGCGGCAGCGAAGCCCGCCTCTACCAAGGTTACGGCCTCACCGAAACCGTGAACGTCAGCAACGTCAACACGGAGAAAAAGCATCGCCTCGGAAGCGTGGGCTTGCCTCTCCCTGGTTTAAGCGAGATTGTCGTGGGCCCCGAGACCAGCCAACCGCTTCCTCCCCTTTCCCATGGCGAGATCCTCATCGCGGGCGACACTCTCATGAAAGGCTATTTGGGGGAGAGCAATGACGGGTTTACGGAAATCAACGGGACCCGTTACGTCCGGACGGGTGATTATGGCTATCTCGACGAGGACGGCTATCTATTCTTTGAGCAAAGGCTCCGCCGCATCGTGAAAATCAACGGGGAGACGGTTTGTCCGAGCCTTCTCGAGAAAACTGCCCTGTCCTTCTATGAGATTTACGAAGCCTACGCCTACGGTTCCAAAGATGAGCGGTCCGGAGCCTCCATGCACCTCGCGCTCGTTTTGCGTCACGGCTTCGAGAAATGTGACCGTCCCCAGCTATTAGAAAAACTGACCACCAGGCTCAAAAGCAACCTCCCGCCCTTCGCCCTTCCGAAAAAGGTCTTCTTCCTCGACTCTCTGCCAAAAACGCCGATTGGGAAAATCAACGATGCCGCCCTCGCGAAAATGGATGAATAAATAAAAGCCGCGCGAACGCGGCTTTTTCTTTGCTGAGGAATGACTAGTTGAGGCCGATCGCTTTTTCAACTTTCTTTTTGTCGAAGAAATTGAAGAGCAAGCCAGCCAAGGCAGCCCCGGCCAAAGGCCCGACGATGAAGATCCAACTTTCTTTGATCGGCTCGAAGTGTCCGTTTAGCATCGCGATGAGAGCCGGACCGATCGAGCGGGCCGGATTCACCGAAGTCCCGGTAAGAGGAATGCCTAACAGGTGAACGGCAGTCAAAGTGAGACCGATGATCAGACCTGCCACCGCTTTGTTATCCGTTTTCGACGTGACACCAAGAATTGTTAAAACGAAGATGAAGGTCAAAACGACCTCGACGATGAGGCCTAAGATGAAACCAGTCGAGGTGGCTCCGCCGAGGATGGAAGAGACCATATCGCTGCCTAGATAAGCGGAAGAGGCACTCGAAGCGAAGAACTGCGAGTAGACACCTTCGAGAATGAGGGCACCGAGAACCGCGCCGACGACCTGAGAAGCCACGTAAATACCAAAATCTTTGAAGCTCATTTTGTGAGCGATGACCATCCCGAGGCTAACCGCGGGGTTGATGTGGCAACCGCTGACGTTGCCAATCGAATAGGCCATCGCGATGAGAGCGAGACCGAAAGCGACAGCAATTCCTAGCGTATCGACGGAACCAGACATGGCGACACCGCATCCAATGACAACCAGCACCATCGTCCCGACACATTCGGCCAGAGCTTTCTTGAGGGTTTCCATGAAATGTAACACCTTTTTCCTTGCGGTTATTATAATCCCACCGCGCTCGTCAATGGTTGTTCTTTTTGTTCCAAACCGGAGAAAAAGGCCACGTTTCCCACTCTTGTAACCGTTTAACCAAAAAGCAATTTAGATTATTTTTGATGATTATGGCAACAATCAAAAGGGCGGTATCAAAAGAAAAATATTAAAAGGACGATTGGCGCAAATGCGGACGATTATCTCAGAAAACCCCGCGCCTCATGATGGCGATTAGTTTATCCATATCGGTCGATAGTTTGTGATTTTTGATATCCTTGGGCTTAATCCAAAAAACTTGCCCTTCCGCGCTCCCGGTCAAAACCCCGGAGAACTTGTTGGTCCGGTAGAGGGCCGCCACGTGGCGGACGCCTTCTTTGGGTTCGTTCCATTCATACACCCCGACTTCTTGGAGGTCCGTGACGTCAAGCCCCGTCTCCTCTTTGATCTCGCGGATGACAGAATGCTCCATCGTCTCATCTTTTTGGACGTGGCCGCCGGGGAAAGTGAGTCCAGGCCAATCGAGTTTTTGGCGATCTTCGACCAAGAAATGACCATCATCGGTATAGACCATACACATATTCGTCAGGATCGTTCTTCCGGTTAATCTCATAACGATTTGAGTTTAGCCTTCTTCCGTCCTTTACAAAAGAGTTTTCACATAAAGAAGACGCTTTTTTTCCTTCCACCCGGGAATAAGGAAAAATGATCCGAAACTAATCGAGAAAATGACCTTCGGAAATCTATGGCAAAAAGGGGTCCGGCAGTTGCCTCGCGAAAGGGTTATGGGATAATGGAGGCATGTTTTTTACATTATCACTAGCCGACAAGGCAAAATTTGATGCCTTGCTCTCTTCGTTTGACAAGAACGTCGCCAAGAGTCGCTGGCTTAACGAGCGGATGGCCCACCATGACCGTTCCCTCCTCAAAGAGGCCACCTGTTTGCAAGGCGGCGACTACGCCAAGGACTCCTATTCTCTAGCGGTCAAACCCCGAGGAAAAAAGATCGGAAACTGGACTCTTGGTAACGAACGATACGAACCCAAAGAAGTCTTTCTCTCTGGCGGGATCGAAAGCCTCGGCAAGCCCTACTTCATGGAAAAGAACCCCCTGGGGTATTTTCTAGAGCCTTTTTCCTATTTGTCCGTCAAAGAGGACGAAACGACCTGGATGTCGGTCATCCCCCACGAGATTAACACCATGAAAGAACCACTTAGCCACATGAAAGGGCGGGTCGTCGTGATGGGACTCGGCCTTGGTTACTTTGCCTTTCATTGTCTTGAGAAAAAAGAGGTCACCAGCCTCGTGGTCGTGGAGAAAGACAGTCGCCTTATCAGCCTTTTTAATGAAGAACTGAAGCCTTTCTTCCCTAACGCCTCCAAACTCACCATCCTCGCGGGTGACGCCTACGACGAGAAGATCGTCGGAGCCGCCCTCCGGTCAGCCGATACCGTTTTCTATGACCTCTGGCACAACGAAGAGGATGGCCTGCCCTTGCTTCGGAAGGCTTATCAAGAAGCCAAAAAATACCCTAACGCGGACTTCTCCTTTTGGATGGAACCGAGCCTTTTGGCCTATTATCGACGGGTCGTCATCATCCTTCTGGACGCGGCTCTAAATTACCCCTCTGAAAAAGAAGATGACGATGAGATAATGAGCCAAACCAAGAAGGCCCTCGCCGACCAACGCTTCACAAGCTACGAGGACATTGAAAACCTCTTGTCGAATGAGGGGCTTAAAGATCTTCTCTGCCGTCTTGGCTAGGAATCAGGCGAGCTTTTCGAAAAAACGAGTGTCATAAAAAACCATGCCAAACATCCTCACCCACTACACCTTCGCGAGACAAAACGTCCTCGATACTTCTTCAACGCACCTGGACGCCACCTATGTGGGCGCCCAAGGGCCTGACCCGTTTTTCTATTTCGGCGTTCTCCCCTTCCGGAAACGACCCTTCAAGAAAGAAGTGACCTCCCTAGGTGGGGTCACTCAGCACGAAGAACTCGTCGACAATTATTGGGCCATGATCGAATACGCGGGAAAAAGCCCCGACAAAGAGCTGCTCTTTTCCTATATCGACGGGCTTTTCATGCATTACGCCGTCGACCGGGTTTGCCACCCTTATGTCTTCTTTTGCACCGGCTTTACCGATCGTCCGGAAGACAGCGAGGCAGTCCAACGCCACTACAATTTCGGACACCTCTGGCTGGAGAACTATTTGGACTTCTTGCTCGGCAAAAAGGAAGGAACCTTCCAAAGGCCGGACCGGACTTTGAAGCTCTCGCGCCATGACGCCTTGGCCATCTCCAAAATGTGGCAAGCCGTCAATGAAAAACAACAAAAAGTGCCCCACATCGAAGCCGCCTCATTCTATTTGGCTCTGAAGGATTATCGAGCCACCCTGCGTTTCGCCTGGGACCCCTGCCATTGGAAAAAGGGCTTCTTCAAAATGCTTTTCGGCGCGGAAAGCCTTCCGTATGGACTCGTTTATCCGAAGGATCTTCGCGGTTTCGAATCGGTGGATTTCCTTAACGAGAAACATTCGGAGTGGCGAATGCCGGCCGGAGAGCGGAGAAACGACAGCTTCCTCGACCTGCTCGTAGAAGCCAAAAAGGTGTATTCCGCTCTTCACGAAGCGTTATGGAAAGCCAAAGCTGGGCAGAATACCAAAGAAGAAATCGGCCTCCTTGCCGCCCACCTCAACCATGAGGGGATCGTTCCGGGCTCGCCAAAAATCTATTGGAAGCTCATTTGGCCAAGCTCCTTCCAAAAGGACGTTATCGAACACCCATCGGCGGATTAGCCGATTAGCGAATCCATTTTCTCTTTTTGGGCTAGCATCTCGCGGAGCAACTTTTCATGGTTTCTTGCCCGGTCGAGGTTCATGAGCGGACGGTCAATCTTGAAATAGACATCGCCAAGCAGGTAATCCGTCAGAAAACGCATCCCGCATTCATAGGTCATCTGAAGAGCCCCATGGGAAAGGTAGCGGAACTCCTCGGCGGTCAGAAATGGACGGGCCACGGAAAGGTAGCCCTTTAAGAAGGCTTTATAGGATTCAAAGAGAAAGGTCACTTTCTTTTGGTCGACCTCGCCTTCGTCCCCGCTGGAGCAATCGTAACGGATGGCATCGCCAAAATCGAAGGCGGAATAACCCGGCATCACGGTGTCAAGGTCGATAAGGGCCAAAGCTTGGTGGGTTTTCTCGTCGAACATGACGTTGGTGAGCTTCGGGTCATAATGAGCCACCCTGAGCGGCAAACCCTTTGGAGGCGAGGCCAAGGACCGGTTTTCGGCGAAGAACTCCACATCCTCGATGCAGGAGGCAAGACGTTTGAAGGGATCTTTCTTCGCGGCAGTTATGAAGGTGAAGTAACGCTTCCCCGTCGCATGGAAATCGGGGATGGTTTCACGCAGGGATTTCATCGGAAAGGAAGCCAGGTCCTTCTCAAATTGCCCTAGGCACCGGCCCGCCTCAAACAAGATGGCGGGGTCGTCCGTCGAGGTGAAGGTGACCGCGCGAGGGATAAAAAGGAAACAGCGGAAGATATTGCCTTTGACGTCTTGGTAGAACGAGCGGCCGTCCACCGTGTTCACGAGACGGAGGGTCTCACGGGTGGCGTCCCCACCCCGCTTCTTGATGACTCCGTAAAGAAAGTCGGTGACGGCTTTGACGTTACTCATGACGGCGCGGGGGTTGGTAAAGACGGCGGTATTGAGACGCTGAACGATGTATTTGCGCTCCGTCGTGGTAACGACGCAGGTGTCGTTGATATGCCCGCTGTAATTCTGGAAAACGGAAAGGATGGGCCCTTCGAGAAGGAAATGCCCGATAGCGTTGCTGATGAAGGAGGGTACTGAGCGGTCCATCTTGGGACTATTGTACCTAATTAAGCGAAACAATGCATAAAATGACGTCCGAAGTCGCGATCACAATTGACCCATGGCGACCTTCTTTTCTTTGATCGCGATCGTTTTTTCGACGACTTTGTACACCACGTCGGGGTAAAGGGGTTTGGCAACGTGGGCGTCCATGCCGGCTTCAAGGCATTTCTTGGCGTCTTCCCCGAACGCGTCGGCGGTCATCGCGATGATGGGGATCGCTTTGGCGTCGGGACGATCGAGGGCCCGAATGGCCTTGGTGGCTCCGTAGCCGTCGAGGTTGGGCATCCGAATATCCATGGCGATGAGAGCGAAAGTGCCGGGTTGGGAGGATTCAAACATCTTAAGGGCCCATAGTCCATCCGCGGCAATGGCAACGGAAGCCCCGACTTTCTCGAAAATAGCTTTCGCGACTTCTTGGTTGATGAGGTTATCCTCCGCTAGGAGAACCCGCTTCCCGGCAAGGGAAAAAGACGTAGAAGGTTTGAGGTTGGTCATCGTGTCGGAACGGTGTGGCAAGGGCGCGGAGGGGAAGAGAAAATGAAGGTTGAAGGTGGTTCCGACTCCTTGAACGCTCGTGAAGGAAATGGTGCCCTTCATCGCTTCGACAAGGCGTTTCACGATGGCAAGACCGAGGCCCGAACTGCCGTTGGTCCCAGCATAGGGGATCGGGCGGGACTTATCCTCTTGGGTAAAGGGCTCGAACATCGTTTTCTGAAATTCGGGGGACATGCCAATGCCGTTGTCTTTGACCGTCATCGCGACATCGATATCGGGGCCCTTTGAAGTGACGCGAAGAAGGAACTCGACGGTTCCGCCTTCGGGGGTGTAATGCTGGGCGTTCGAAAGCAAATTGAAGACGATCTGGTTGAAACGAAGCTTGTCCACGAGGGGCACTCGCTCCACGGAGACGGGGATTTTCACGATGAAGTTCTGCCGCTTCTTCTCGCATAGAGGCGCAATGAGCCCTTCGAGATACTGGCCGAGCTCTTCGTAAGGATAAGGCTCCTTTTTCAGGAAGAAAGACGAACTCTCGATTTTTTTCATGTCCAAAACGTCGTTCACGAGGCCGAGCAAGTAGTCGGAGGAGAGGATGATCTTGTTGAGGCAATCCTGGGTCTTCGGGGAATTGCTCTCATCGAGGGCGATTGTCGTCATGCCCATGATGCCATTTAAGGGCGTTCTGATGTCGTGACTCATGCGGGAAAGGAAATCGCTTTGAGCTTGGTTGACCCGGGCGAGCTCGGCGTTCAGGTGCTCGAGTTTCTTGCTTTCGCGCCGCTCGATGCGGGCTTTCGCGAGGAAATAGACAAGGAAGGCGATGGCGACCACAAAGGCCGCGGAGACAAGTCCCACCGCCCAAGGGTGCTCACTCAGTACTTCGAGGATGGTGGCGGTTCGATCGTGAACGCTATTCTCGTTGATGAATTGGACCATTTCCGTCGGGGAGATGGAGGACACGCATTTCACCATGATCGAATAGAGCAAAGGGTTGGCCTTGGTCGAAACGCTCGAGGAAAGCTGGATGCTCTTGTCGCTAACGAGCGAGAAAAGAAGATTCTTATAGGCTGGCAAGGAGAGATAAAAGCTGAATTCCAAAGAAGTCATAAAAGTGAAATCGGCGTCGCCTTTCACAATGGCGTCAAGGCATTCATCGGTGGAGTCGTACGTGACAAAGGAATACCCATCGCTTTCGGAATAGGTTCGCTTAAGGAGGGTCTCCATATAATAGCCGGCCGGGCACGCGGCTCGCTTGCCTTCGGTGGAACGAAAGACTTTCTCGACTTGAAGGGTCGCGAGGGGCTGCGTGAGAAGGAAATTGTATTTTTCCCAGTTGTCAAAATCGAAGGAAAGAGAGGAAAAAACATCGATTTGGTCTCCATAGTCGCGAAGGGTGTGGAGGAAGGTATCCGAGGCGACGTAGGTAAAAGTCAGCCCACTTTTTTTAGCTACCGCTTGATAGAAAGAGGCCATGACACCCTTCATGGTTTTGGCATCTGCATCGTAATATTCGATAGGCTCCCAATTCGGGTCGTAACCAATCGTGATATTGGAGTGCCCGTCAGTGGCCAAATAGGCTTTTTCCTCTTCGGTGAAAGTCGGGGCGACGCCCGTTGCGATGCCGAAATATTTTTCCATCATCTCGACGTTGAAGTTCGGCCGGACCGCAAAGATTTGGTTCATGGCCATATTGAGTTCCGCCAAGATGGCGGTTTCCTCTTTGGCCACGGCAAAGTAGAAAGGTCCGTAATCGAAACTCAGGACGGAACGGAAGGCTCCCGAATAGAGATCAGTTTTACTAACGAGGGCCAAATCGATAGTCCCTTCCTCAAGGGCTTGCAGGAGTAAGGGCTCGCTGTATTTGGTGTAATGATCCGCCGTGAAAGGGTGCGTGGCTTGCCAAGAGCTAAGCCGCGCAAGTCGGGAATCCGAGGAATAGCCAATCACGGCACCGTTAAAAGATTCGTAAGCCCCATAGCTGTAACGACTGTCGCCGACCCGGGCGAGAAAGATGCTATTGTCGGTCCCGGAAGGCGAATCGCTGAAGTAACAATAATTGTCGAGGCTGTCCTGCGACCACGGCACAAAATTGCAGAGGTCGATTTTCCGTTCGTCCCCCGTTTTTGCGAGGTTAAGCAGCGATTCGTCTCTTGTGAGTTCATCGACGGGGGTGAGGGTCCAGCCGGTGAATTGGCAAACGGCCTTGAGGTATTCGTAGGTGTAGCCGGAGTAAACCGGATTGGCGGGGTCGGAGGAGTCGACGTTTTGCATCCCCTCCATCGGAAACCAGGAAACCCGAACGTTACGGCTGGAAGTGGCATTAACAAAAGAAGGCTCTTCCCTCAGAATGTTCAGGCCGGCAACCGTGGCCCCAATCGAGGAGATTGCTAGAACTATAAGTGAGAAGAAAGAAAGGGTTCCCCTTTTCATATTCCACCTGTTATTGCCATTATATCATAAATAAACACACCAGCTCCTTTTGGTCAATGAAGCATCGAATATGAGGCGACATCGACAAATCCGAAACGATGGTAGATGACCCCGGCTAGGGGGTTGTCGTAAAAAAGGCAGAGGAATTTTTCTCCTTTGGCGAAGCGGTCCCTAAGCAAGGCGTTCACGGCTAAGGAAGCATACCCGTGGCACCGGTGGCCTTCCCTGGTGCAAACCCCCACCAACATAGAGCTCTCCGCGGTGTCGGCCGTGGTAGAAGCGAGGGCTACCAAAAGGCCGTCCTCGAAAACACCATAAGTGACGGAGCCTCTTTTCGAGGCGGCCACCCATGAATCCCTTTGCTCTTCACGTGTTTGGTTATGGCGGAAGGAGGAGAATTCAGCGATGTTGTCGATGAGGTCAAGATAGGAATTGAAATCCTTCTCCTCGAGCAAACGCACCTCCGCGAGGGCGGAAGAGGGCGCTAACGCCTTGATTTCGTTGCAGCGGGCCATCATGGTGACCTCTTCATGGAGTTCCGGCAGGAAAGGGGCAATCGCCTTAATCAAAGAGGATTTGCCGGATAGGCAGACGCCTCGGAGCGATGGATTATCCTCACGAATAACCGAGGCAACAAGTTCGCAAGGAACCCTCCCTTGGCGCGAATAGAAAATATAATTCCGGTCCATGTAGCGAAGAAGCACGCCAGATAAGCGTCCGTCTTCGTCCCGAAAGCCTTTCACCCGCACATGTCGGCCGTCGATGCCAAAAGAGCCAATATCGCCCGTGATAAAAAGATTAATCTCGGGATCCAAAGAGACGTAATCAAGAATTTCTGCAATATCTTTCGTCTGCAATTCTTCGGTGCACATAGGCCCAGTATATGGGGATACCTCCTTATTTCAAGAAGAGAAAAAAGCATTCCAAAGAAGTTGTTTGGTTATTGAGGGGAAAAACTCAAAATAAGTTTTGACGAAAGAGGGGGTTAAACGAGGCGGGCTTTCTTGTGGATAAGGCGATCGACGCCTTTCCAGAGCTCATCAAAGAAGATAACCACGACCGGGCAAATGAGGAGCAGCAAAAGATCGCCCCACCGGAGTGGTACCGTCCCAAAAATGGAATTCATGAATGGGACGTAAACAATGAAAGCCAAAATGGCGAGTTCCACCGCCACCCCAAGATAAATGAAGGGGTTGTGTTTACGAATCGTCGTGAAGAATGAGTCAGTGTCGCTGCGGCAGGCGAAGAGGTTTCCGATCTGCGCGAAGACGATGGCGGCAAGAGCCAACGTCGTCGAATACTGATAGACGAAATAATCGGCTGAAGGAACCGATCCGGCCCCGAGGGCTAGCTGATCGGCGACGGTTTTCATTTGGGTGAGCGAATAGCCGGCGCGAGACCACACGAAGAAGAAGGCCCCCATGCATAGAGCGGATTCGACGATTCCTAGATAGGCATACGAACGGAGAAGGAGCTTCCGGCTGATGAGGGGATCCGTGGCTTTACGAGGGGCTTCGAGAAGAAGCTTTTCCTCAGGCTCTTCCGAGCCGAGGGCCAAAGCGGGCACGAGGTCGGTCCCGAGGTCGACGGAGAGAATCTGGAGAACCGTGAGGGCAGGCGGAACGTGCATAGCGACGACGAAGATGGTCGGGATGAGCTCCGGAATATTGGAGGTCAGAATATAGGTGATAAATTTCTTGATATTCGAATAGATGCCACGGCCTTCTTTGACGGCCTTGACGATGGTCGGGAAATTGTCATCGAGGAGAATCATGTCGGCGGCACTACGAGCGACGTCGGTCCCGTTTTTGCCCATGGCGATTCCCATGTTGGCGGAGCGAAGGGCCAAGACGTCGTTAACGCCGTCGCCCGTGACGGCGACAACTTCGCCCAGAAGTTTATAGGCCTCAACGATGCGAAGTTTATTCTGCGGCGTCGTCCGGCTAAAAATGACCGGAGTCGGCTTCTTGAGAACCGCTGAGAGCTGGAAATCGTCCATCGCGTTGACCTCCGCCCCGGTGACAATGCGGTAATTTCCATCATCGATAATCCCGACCTGACGGCCGATGGCGGCGGCCGTGAGCCCGTAGTCGCCGGTGATGATCGTGACCTTAAGGCCAGCCTTATGCAACTCCTCGATGGCCTCGCGAACGCCAGCCCGCGGAGGATCGTAAGTCACACCTAGACCCAGGAAGACCATGTTGTCCTCGGTGTAGGTGTCTTCTTCAACTTTCTTGTAAGCAAAAGCCAAGACCCGGAAGCCTTCACTGGCAAAGGAGTCGTTCTTTTCCAAAATGGCGTCCTGTTCATCTTTAGGCAAAGGCACGACATGGCTGCCCTTATACTGGACCTCGCACTTCGGAATCAGGACGCTAGGCGCCCCTTTGACGAAGAGGTATTTGAAGCCACGATCGTAGAAAACGCAATCATTGTCGAGCAGAAGCACGCTCATTTCTTTGCGGTCGCTGCTGAACGGATGGCGTTCCAAAATCTGAAATTGGCTGCGGAGATGGCCGACGTTAAAGCCGAACTTCTCGGCCGCGATAAGAAGGCAGCCTTCGGTCGGGGAACCATTAACGACGTACTCGTTGGTGTAGGCGTTAAAGCCCAAAGAGGCGTCGTTGCAGAGAACGGCCGCTACGAGAAGCTTGGAGACGCCCTTTTTGGTGGCTTCGCTCTCGATTTTGAGCGTTCCGTCCTTCTTATAGCCTTCTCCAGTAATCTCGACAAGATTATCGGGAGTCCATATTTTGCGGACCATCAACTGGTTCTGCGTCAAAGTACCAGTCTTATCCGTGCAAATGACGGTGGCGGATGAAAGGGTTTCGACGGAGGGGAGTCCACGAATCAAAGCGTTATGCTTGGCCATGCGCTGCGCGCCCATCGCCAAGCAAAGGTTCACTGTAGGCAAAAGGCCTTCGGGGATGTTCGCGGTTACAATGGCGAGGGCATAGAGGAACGCGGTCATCCAGTCAAAGCCGATGACGGAAAGGGAAAGGGCAAACACAACGAGGCCCATGACAAAAGCGACCCCGGTAATAATCTTCACGACTTTGTTTATCTGAAGTCCGAGAGTGCCGTGGCCGACCTCGATTTTTCCGGCTAGGGTGCTGACCTGGCCGACTTCGGTGTCCATTCCGATCGCATACACCACCGCTTTGCCAGACCCCTCAACAATAGTGGATCCGGCATACACGACGTTCATGATTTCGCTGACGGAGCGGCCGGTCGCGTCAAAAGCCCCGGCCAACCTGTTCAAAGGAATAGACTCTCCGGAAAGGACGGAGTTATCGACGAAGAGCTCGGTCGTCTCCACGAGGCGGGCGTCCGCGCTCACGATGTCGCCTTGGGCCACAATCATGAGGTCGCCGACCGTGAGTTCGGAGGCCGAAATCGTTTTCTCGGACCCGTCACGTATGACCCGGGCGTTCCGCGGTATCATCTTGCCTAGAAGCGACAGAGCCTGATCCGTGCGCCATTCCTGGATGAAAGAGAAGACCCCGTTAATGATTACGACGGCCCAAACGGCAACGGCAAGTTCCGGCATTTTGGCGATAATGGCTAAGATGCCGGCCACCCACAAAAGAATGGCCATCGCCGAGAAAAACTGTTTCAGAAGTTGGGAGAGCGGATGGAAGGTCTTTTTCTCCGTGACACGGTTAAAACCAAAAGCCACCTGTCTTCGTTTGGCTTCGTCTTCGCTTAAGCCAACTTGGCTGGTTTTGAGATCACCATAAACAGCCTCAACGTCTCGACTCGCAATCTCGATTTCCGTGTATTTCTTGTCCATAACAGGACTCCTAAGTTCATTGTAGCGAACTAAAAAAGGCGCTTCGCATCACGCAAAAAGTTAGATGACCCCCGCTATTTAGCAGAGGGCGTTATGTAAAGCCGGCGGTACGACGTAACTTACGAAGTCTTTGCCGTTAAAGTTCACCAAGTTCAGAAGAACATCGCAAAACGAATCGGCCAACATGGCCTTCTTCGCAGCGAGATCGCTTCGTTCCTTCAAGACCCAAAGAGTCCTTGGGGAAACGCTATAAAGTGAAACTTGGTAATTTTTCACAAGGAAATACTACTCTTTTGTTGGGTGTATACTAATAAAAGCGCTTCTATGCCAGTGTTCATGGCTTGTTTTTACTTATTTGAGAGCTCGTCACGAAACTTTCTCGGTAACATGGCTAGACACGAGTAACAAAAGGCTATGCAAAAAAACAAAAACCTTTTGAACGAAACTAAAAACTCATTATCAGTTTTCATGGGCGATACGATCTCTTGCGATGGCAAAAGAACTTTTCTTCCTTTTCAAAACCAACCAAACTTCCTTCCAAGGCGGTGAGCCACCGCTCCAGTCGTTCCAGAGCCCATGAAGGGGTCCATAACAATGTCTCCCAGTTTGGACGAGCAAACAATAATGCGTTCCAACAAACATTCTGGCTTCTGCGTCGGGTGATAGCCAAATCTCTTCTCATTCATCTGAACTGCAGGCATATCCCAGACATCATCCATCTCTTGGTTTTTGATTTTTGTCATCTGGTCATAATCGAAATAATGGCTTTTGGCCTTACCGCCCAAATGACGTATTCATAAGAAAACCTGAACTTATTTTTATATATCAGTGGGGGCGGATCGATTTTGTGCCAAATCACGATATTGATGGTACGAAAACAAAGTCGTTGTAATATTTCGTGGACATCAAAAATGTTGTGTTCGGTCCCGCTGACCCATATCGTTCCCTCGGGCTTCAATAACCTTTTGCATTCGCTTAACCATGCGTTGGTGAATGCTTTAATGTCCTGGCAATTTGCTCTGCTGTCCCAGTCGCCCTTGTTTACCGATACCACCTTCCCGTTATGAATGCTTAAACCACCATTCGAAAGAAAGTAGGGCGGGTCGGCAAAAACCATATCAATCTTTTGTCCCAGTCGCCCTTGTTTACCGATACCACCTTCCCGTTATGAATGCTTAAACCACCATTCGAAAGAAAGTAGGGCGGGTCGGCAA
>Ga0183099_1001294_pt1 | contig 14858 bp, 10 predicted proteins | sample Biomet1_FD_127788 | JGI IMG/M metagenome (GOLD analysis project Ga0183099, IMG submission 127788) | Microbial communities from bioreactor (seeded with anoxic lake sediment) at LBNL, California, USA - Biofuel metagenome 1 | ecosystem: Engineered > Bioreactor > Anaerobic > Unclassified ... | reverse complement strand
ATTCGGCAGGACGCCTCGCCCGCGTCACCGATGGCGCGGGCGGCTTGCTGGAGTCCTATCAGTATGATCACGAGAGCCGACGCCTCGCGGACATCAACCCGCAGCGCTTCCGCGGCGAGCGGCGCTACACGTACAGTCTGGGCGACCGGCTGGGGCAGGCCGGAGCCGTCCAGTACGGCCACGACAAGGCGGGCTTCCGCAACCTGAAGGTTGAGGGCGACCGCGAGACGCGGTACCGCTATGAGCCCGGCGGTCTGCTCTTGGGCGTGGACCTGTCAGACGGGCGGCGCATCGACTACGTGTATGACGCCAAGGGCCAGCGCACGGAGAAGCGCATCAACGGCCGCGTGGTCGAGGCCTATCGCTGGCTGGACCCGCTGCGGCTCTCGGAATTCCACGACGGGCGCGAGTGGTGGCGGTTGGCGTACCTTGAGGGCCGGACGCCCGTTGGCGTAACGAACAGCGACGACTCGTACTTTTTGCTTTGCGATCAGGTAGGCACGCCGGTCGCCCTTGCCACGCATGATGGCCATGTTGTACAGACGATGCAATACGACAGCTTCGGCAACCTGTTGCAGGTGCGGGGTGACGCGGTGCGCCTGCCCATCGGCTTCGCGGGCGGGCTTTTTGACGCCGACACCGGCCTGACGCGCTTTGTCTGGCGCGACTACGACGCCGACACCGGTCGCTTCACGGCGCTTGACCCCATGGGCGCAAAGGGCGGCGACAAGGACTGGTACGGCTACTGCGTGATGATCCGGTCAATCGGGTGGACGTGTGGGGGCTGGAGGTGCAGTTCTGCGAGCGCCCGCTTAAATTTCCAGTACTTGAAAGGGTACTCGACCACCATTGGCTCAAGACCGACTCGACCGAGGCTGGCCTCAAAAAGGAAACCGAAGGCTGGCCTCAAAAAGGAAACCGAAGGCGGCCTCTTCTCGAATTCAAGTTGGGAAGACCATACAGGTCAGTCAGAACAACCCAATGCAACATGCTGGCCTGTGCCCAACGTTGATGAAGGCTGCGTGGACAAGTTGATACAGCCCGGCACAGACATAGGGACGTATTTCCCAGGGGCGAATGACTGCCAGACGAACGTAAGAGAAGTGTTGGACTACTGCCGCACAGATGTAGAGTAGATGCTTGAGGCCAGCAGGGAGGGCTCATGAAACGATGGTATCCGCTGTTCTTTCTTGGTTTATCCCTGCTGGCTATTGTTGCTTCAAATGTTCGGCATCTCCTGTTCCTTGTGTCTTGGACTCCAGACTCGACCCTTTCAGATACCCAACATCTAGGCCTATTCGCTTTGCTCTCTTTTCCAATAGGGCTGTGCTACATGTGGCGTTCTTGGGGGCCTGGCGAAGAAAATCACGCCTCTCTTGGGCGAATAAGAATTCGTTTTGGGAATACGCTGCTTATACTTTCGATCTGCGGTTGGTTTTATTTCAAAGTCGACTCGATTGTCAGCGCTTGGGTGGCCGACACTTCAACTCAGGTACCACTCAAGTGGTTTTGGCTGAGTTATTGGAAAAGTCTGGCCGCCGATTCATCTCTCGTTCTCGGCGGTCCCCTTGCCCTTTGGCTCAAGGGTATCCGCATGCCCTCAAAGGGGCCGTAGAATTCCGACCTGACGCGCTTCGTCCGGCGCGCCCCCTCGGGGTTCACTACCGGTCCTCAGCGCCAGTTCTTGAGCGCAAAAGGCGGCGACAAGGACTGGTACGGCTACTGCGTCGACGACCCCGTGAACAGGGTGGATGCGTGGGGGCTGGCGACAATCAATGTTGGCGGAACAGTCAGCGCCAGCGGGTTTGGCGTCGGCGGCACGGCGAGCGGATCCTTCGGATGCGATGAAGAAGGAAACTGCGCAGCGCAGGGTACTGTCGGCGCAGGACCAGCAGCAGGCTATAGCGTTTCCGGCGGGCTCTTCGGCCAAGCCACCAACGCCACGCGCATGGACGACCTCACCGGTGCGGGCACGCAGGCGGGCTGGAGTGTGGGAGAAATCCCTGTCGGACAGTTTAAGGCGGGACCCGTCTTCGGCGCCGACAAGGTCACTGGCGATGGATACGAAGGCGTGTCGGGGCAGGTCGGTTGGGGCGCGGGCACACCGGAGATGCCTGTGTACAAGACCAACACGTGGTCCACGCCCATATTCACCACGGTGCCGACGAAATCGACACCGCCGGACACGTCCGACCTGCGCGACAGAGACTATTGGCACTAGGTAATGCTAACCGGTCGCGCGTTGGCGGCAACGCGCGACCGGTATGAGGGCAAAATGGAAATTATTGTCAAAGAAAATGATGCGATCCGCAGCCAATACTTTTAGGCGAGATTCAGACGATATCTGTATGCTATCCCAATAATTCTCTTCTTTACGGCGTTATCGACACGTGACGTCCTCTGGATCATTCCATTTTTACTTCCATTGTTTCTGTTTGGTTATGCATTTCTCCGCCCTCTTCGCATCTCTGCATTCTCGGACGACACATTCACCTCTTCGTGGCTGCATGTGGGCGTGCGAGACTACGATGAAATCCGCCGCATCATCAACCTGAGCCCGTACGAGGAAAGCCTGTTCTTCATCATCATCGTCTACAAGAAGGGCATCCTGTTCGAGAAGATCAACATGGCCTGGATTCCCACGGACCAAGGCATCATTGAGCACCTGAAAGCGCGCGGAGTGAAATTCTGGAACTTCTGGTTCTGGCAAGAGAAGTAACCACCGCCTGCGTTCGGAGTCGTCATGAAGCCATTTCTTCATTCGGTGCTGGTCGTCAGCACCTCCATCGCTCTGCTTGTCGCAGCTCTCGTCGCCTTCCTCCTTGTCGTGCATGGCTCGCCTGAAAAATTGGCCTATTTCAATGCCATCGTTCACGGGGGCGTCAGCGACACGCTTTCGGAGGAACACCCCTTTGAGATATCCCGGCTCGGAAGCAAAATCGAGATACCGTTTGACGTGCGCTACACCCGCGAGGTCGCACTGGTTCTGGACTTCAAGAACCGGTTCCCGCCCGGAGGCACTGTCTATTCCGGTCGTCTGCTCATCCAATACTATCAGGGCAACAGGCTTGTGCAGTCCAAAACCTACTCCAAATTGGACAGCCACGTGCCGTCTCCCGGAAGCGAACAAACGTCCATTGTGCTCGACACCCAGGTTCTGCCGCTGCATGATGGCACGATGGCGCACTCCGTCGTCGTGGAAGTGCTTGAAGCCGATCCTCGTTTTGCGCAATACCAGGACGCCATGAAGGCGCAGGTGCGCGGAACCTTCAGCTGGTAGCCTGCACACCGCACGACGCGCTACGGGTGAACGCGGCGCATCATCAACAAGCCGTGCCGCCGTCCCGGGCACTCCCGTTCCATTCAGGCCGCCAACTTTGCTGGCGCTCCCGTCGGCGTGAGTCGTGACAATGCTCGGACCGCTCTCATTTTTCTGAACATGCGGAGCACAAGGTCTCGCACGGCCCCATCTTGACCAAATGCCGCATTCGTCCATCCTCTGGACAACGGGCTCGTTTTGGGCCAATCCTCAAGCAATACTTGTTATCGAATCGCACAGGAGCCTCGCCATGCCGGAAGCGCTTGACCTTGAACTCATCCACGACCCCACGGTCAACTATGCCCTCCAGCAGAATGACGTCCCGGTCATCAAGCAGCTTCGCTTGACCAATTCCGGCAGTGGGTGCCTGAAGGATGTGCTCGTCCGCGTCGAGGTCGAGCCTGACTTCGCAAGCGCGTGGGAAGGGCGCGTCACCAGCCTGGAGCCAGGGGCCTCGTATGCCTTCGGCCATGTGCCCTTGCAGCTTTCGCCAAAATTCCTGGCGGAACTCACCGAACGCGTGGCCGGGACCATCACTGTGTCTGTCAGTGCCTCCGACCAGGAGCTGAAGCAAGAAACGGCGCGCATCGACGTGCTGGCCTACGACGAGTGGAGCGGCCTGCGCTCCCTGCCCGAGGTGCTGGCGGCCTTCGTCACCCCGAATCACCCGGTGGTGGAGGGCATCCTGGCCGACGCCGCAGGCATTCTTTCCGGCTGGGAGCGCGGGGCCTCGCTCTGCGCCTACCAGACGAAGAAAAAGCAGGACGCGCTCCGGCAGGGCGCAGCCATCTACGAGGCCATCCGCCGCCGTGGACTCAAATACATATCGCCGCCGGCCAGCTTCGAGCAGGCCGGGCAGAAGGTGCGCCAGGCCGAGCGCATCTTGGAGAACGGCCTGGGCACCTGCCTGGACCTGGCTCTGTTCCTGGCCTCCTGTTTCGAGCAGGCCGGGCTCCATCCCCTCGTGGTCTTCACCAAGGGGCACGCCTTCGCCGGGTTCTGGCTGGTGGAGGAGACCTTCCCCGATGTGGTGGGCGACGACGTGCTCCGGCTGCGCAAGCGCGCCGAGCTTGCGGAAATCTGCCTTGTGGAGGCGACGACGCTCACTTCCGCGCCGCCAAACGACTTCAATCTCGCCGTACAGTTGGGCAAGGCCAAACTTGAGAGCGATCAGGACTTCGTCTGCGTGGTGGACGTGGCGAGGTGCCGCAAGGCCGCCATCCGTCCTCTGCCGCTGCGGGGCTCACTTGGCGGGGCAGAGCGCACAAGTCCAGGGCATGCGGCAGACGGGGCGGCTTTGCCCCCGGACCTCTCGCTGGTGGAAGGGGCGGTGCGGCCCGACGGCCCGTCTAATGGTCAGGTCGAGGAACAGCCCGAGACACCGGCCACGCGTCTGGACCGTTGGAAGCGCAAGCTGCTCGACCTTTCACTCCGCAACAAACTGCTGAACTTCAAGTTCACCAACAAGGCCGTGCAAATCCTCTGCCCGGACATCGCCAGCCTTGAGGACGCGCTGGCCGACGGCGACAAGTTCGAGGTCTTGGCCAACCCGAGCGAGTTCGCCGAGGACGACCCGCGCAGCGCCGAGGTGTTCCGCCGCAGGACGGGCGACGATGCCCGCAAGGTAGTGCTTCAGGAGGAGTTCAAGGCCAGGCGCCTACGCGCCGAGGCCGGACGCGACAGGCTGTCGCGCCAGATGCTGGAGATTTACCGCGAAGCCACCCTGCAAATGGAGGAAGGCGGGGCCAGCACCCTGTATCTCGCCCTGGGCTTCCTGGCCTGGTACGAGACTCCGGCCAGCCAGAAACGCCTGCTCGCGCCGCTCATCCTCGTGCCCGTGGAGGTTTCGCGCGGTTCGGCCCTGGAGGGCTTCCGCCTGCGCAAGCGCGACGACGAGGCACGCATCAACACCACCCTGTTGGAGCTTCTGTCCAAGGACTTCCAGCTTTCCCTGCCCAGCATGGACCCCGTGCCCCAGGACGACCACGGCGTTGACGTGCCGTTCATCCTGAGCACCTTCCGCGAGGCGGTGAAGACGATCGACCGCTGGGAGATTGTGGAGAACGCCTGCCTCGGCTTCTTCTCCTTCGCCAAGTTCCTCATGTGGCGGGACCTTGAGGAGCGCACCGAGGAACTGCTCAAGAATCCCATCGTGTCCCACCTGGTCAACACGCCGGACCTGCCCTTCCCGGACTCCGGAGGCTTCCCCGACGCCGATCGGCTGGACCATTCCCACTCGCCCACGGAAACCTTCTGCCCGGTGCTGACCGACTCCTCGCAGCTTGCGGCCGTATACGCCGCTGCGGAAGGCAAAAGCTACGTGCTGCATGGCCCCCCGGGTACGGGCAAGTCCCAGACCATCACAAACCTCATCGCCCACTGCCTGGCTTGCGGAAAATCCGTGCTCTTCGTTTCGGAGAAGATGGCCGCGCTCACGGTTGTGCGCGACCGTCTGGCCCAGTGCGGGCTTGGGCAATTCTGCCTGGAACTGCACTCGAACAAGAGCAACAAGCAGGAGGTCATCAAGCAGCTCGGCCAGTCCCTCACCGGGCCGTCCACCTTTGATTCCGAGCACTGGCGGCGCGAAGCCGAGCGCCTGGCCGTCCTGCGCGCGGAGCTGAACGAGTACGTTCAGGCCCTGCACAAGGTCCAGGGCTCCGGCGAAACCGCCTTCCAGGGCCTTTCCAAGCTCATCGGGCTCACGGACGTGCTGCATGTGGCCTTGTCCTGGCCCTCGCCAGATTCCATCGACCAGCCCCTCCTGGAGCGCCTGAATCAGGCAGCTCGGCAATTGGCGCTCACCGCAGGGGCCATCGGAACTCCCGCCGGGCATCCCTGGGAGGGCGTCGCCTGCGAAGATTGGAGCCCGGTGGTGCAGCGGGAGGTCCAAGAAGCCCTGGAGAATATTCCCGAGGTTGCGGGAGAGCTTGAGCGTTCGGCGAATGCGCTGCTGCCGCTGCTCGGCATCGGGCAGCTCCAGCCCGCCCGCCTTGACGAATACGAGGAACTGGGCCAGAGCCTGACGGTACAGCCGCGTCCGCCCGCCCCCTTGCTCGAAGCCGCCGACTGGCCCGCGCTGCGCACGGAGATCGATGAATTGGTGCGCAAGAGCCGCCGCCGCAAGGCGTTGTGGGAATCCCTCGGCGCGTCGTTCACGCCGGAACTCATCGCCCTTGACCTGGACGCCCTGGCCGCGCTGCATCTGGCCGCCAAGGCCAGCTGGGGCCTGGGACGCTGGTTCAAGAACAGAGCCATCGCCAAGGCGCTGCGTCCGGTGTCCAAAAGCGGACAGACGCCGGCGACAGACCGTTTCGAGTCCATCCTGGCCCAGGCCCGCGAACTGCGCGAGCTGGAAGGCCAGTGGAAGGCCGTGTCTGATGCTGGTGCCCGCCTCCTTGGCTCTGCCTGGGCCGAGGGCCAGATCACGGATGCGGAGCTGGAGGTTCTCTCGACGCGGGCCACGGCACTCCGGGCCAAGGCCGTCAAGGCCGCCAACCTGTCTGGGCGCGGCGTCGCGGACATCCAGCGCATCTGGGCCGCCACGCTGTGGAACGACTACGACCGCCTCTGCGTTGGCGTCGAAGCATACTCTTCCGCCCGTAAGGGCTTCCGCCAGGCCGTGGAGCGCCTGGACGGACTGCTGGGCTTCGGCAAGGGCGTCTCCCTCGCCGCCGCCTCGGGCGAGGCGTTGCCCCTGGAGCGCGTCGTCAGCCGGGCCGCCTTGCTGACCGAGCACCTAGGCAAATTCAGGCTCTGGTGCCAGTGGCGCAAGGCCCGCCACGAGGCCCTGGATATCGGCCTGAAGCCCCTGGTGCTTGCCCTGGAGCAGGGGCGCATCACGCCGGAACAGACCGAGCCCGTGTTCCAGCGCGGCTACTACCAGTGGTGGGTGGAGAGCGTCGTCCACGCCGAGCCCGTGCTGCGCAATTTCTTCAGCGCCGGCTTCGAGGACAAGATCCGGCAGTTCCGCGACACGGACGAGCGCTACACCAAACTGACGCAGGCCGAAATCCATGCGCGCCTGTCGGCCCGGGTGCCCATCGCCGGGGCCAAGGCCAACGACGAGTCCGAGATGGGCGTCCTGAGCGGCCAGCTTCGGCGGCAGCGCAGCCACATGTCCATCCGCGCCCTGGTGCAGAAGATTCCCAACCTCCTGCCCCGGCTCAAGCCCTGCCTGCTCATGAGCCCCATGTCCATCGCCCAGTACATGGACGCCGGGCAGACCCCCTTCGACCTCGTGGTATTTGACGAGGCTTCGCAGATTCCCGTGTGGGACGCCGTGGGCGCCATTGCGCGCGGACGGCAGGCCATCATCGTGGGCGACCCCAAGCAGCTGCCGCCCACGAGCTTCTTCCAGCGTGAGGATGACGAGAGCGACATGGATGACGAAATCGTTGCGGACCAGGAGAGCATCTTGGACGAGTGCCTGGCGGCCAGACTGCCGCAATTGCACCTGCGCTGGCACTACCGCAGCCGCAACGAGGGGCTCATCGCCTTCAGCAACCACCACTACTACGACAACAGCCTGCTCACGTTCCCCTCGCCGCACCTGGAGCAGGGCGTGAGCTTCCGCCACGTGCCGGGCGTCTACGATAAGTCCAAGTCCCGCACCAACCGCATCGAGGCCGAAGCGCTGGTGGGCGAGATGGTCCGACGCCTTCTCGACCCTGTGCTTTCCTCCGTAAGCATCGGTGTAGTGACCTTCAGCCAGGCGCAGCGCGACCTCATCGCCGACCTGCTGGAGGTGGAGCGCAGGAACCACTCGGAGATTGAACGCTTCTTCGACCCCGAGAATCCGGATCGGGTGTTCATCAAAAACCTGGAGAACGTCCAAGGCGACGAGCGCGACGCCATCTTCTTCTCCGTGGGTTATGGCCCGGACGCCGCAGGCAAGGTGAGCATGAGCTTCGGCCCGCTCAACCGCGACGGCGGCGAACGTCGGCTCAACGTGGCCGTAACCCGCGCGCGCAAAGAGGTGGTCCTGTTCTCCTCCCTCAAGCCGGAGCAGATCGCCCTGGCGCGCACACGGGCCAGGGGCGTGCAGGACCTGAAATGCTACATGGAATATGCGGAACGCGGCATGGCGGCCATTCGCGAGGCCATTGCCCGCGACCCCTCGGCGGACTTCGACTCGCCCTTTGAGCAGCAGGTCTGCGAGGCCCTGCGGGCCAAGGGGCACACGGTGCATGCCCAGGTGGGTTGTTCCGGCTACCGCATCGACTTGGCCGTGGTGGACCCGGAGTGTCCGGGCCGCTATCTCCTGGGCATCGAGTGCGACGGGGCCAATTATCACCGCTCGCGCAACGCCCGCGACCGCGACAGGTTGCGTGAGATGGTGCTGCGCGGGTTGGGCTGGGAGATCGCCCGCATCTGGTCCACGGACTGGTGGCAGAATGCACAGGCCGCCCTGGCCAAGGTGGAGGCGGCCATCGAGGAGGCGCTGCTCCGCCGGGCGGAAAAGCAGGAAGCGCCTGAGGCGTGTCCGCCCCCGGCCTTCGTTGCGCCCGAGACCTGCGCACAGCAGTTCGCCAGCGCTCCGGCCTCGGGGCAGGCAGCGAGACCAACGTCAGGCGAAAACCTGGAGAAATACAAGCCCAGCTTTGCACCCCTCGTCTTTGGCACCCAGGAGGAATACTACCAGCCCCAGAGCACGTCGCAGATTCGGCAGGCCCTGCTGGAGGTCATGGAGCACGAGGCGCCCATGAGTTTGACGCTGCTGACGCGGCGCGTCGCCGCGCGCTGGGGCTTCACCAAGGCGACGGAGAAGTGCAAGGAGCGGGTGCTCGGAGTGGCCAAGAACACGAGCGATGTCCTGGTTCGCCGCAGCAAGGACGAAACGTTCCTTTGGGAGAAGCAAACCCCGCCTGATGCCTACACAGGATTCAGGATTCCGGGAGGCAGCGAGGAGAGCCAGCGCGACCCCGGCGAGATTCCGCCGGAGGAGATCGCCAACGCCGCCCGCCACGTGCTGCGCCAGCACATCTCAGCCTCGCGGGATGTCCTTGAGCAGGAAACCGCCCGCCTCCTGGGCTTCAGACGCGTGACGCAGAATGTCCGCGCGCACATGCAGAGAGGCGTTGGCCTGCTGGCGCTGGCTGCCGACATTGAGAGGGATGGCGAGAACTTGGTGCTGAAATAGTAGTGAACGGCTCACACCAGCCCGAATACGGAGCCAGAAAAGCCAAGGCCCTCACGCCAATCCGCCCGGCGCCGAGAGCCCTCTAAACGATGGCAGCCAGGCCCGGGTCCTGGCTTTGGAACCTTTGCCAAGATATCTTGACTTAACGGTTGGCAGACTCTAATAAATGTTAATAAAAAATAAGCCACTCGGCATGAGTATTTAACTAACTAGAGGGATTCATATGCAAAAGAAATCCGATGCCCACCTGGAGAAGTTTGGGTTTGCCATCGTCTCCGACGAAGATGGCATGGACAGCGTCGCATACACGGCCTCCTGCTCCGGGAGTCGTTCCGACTGTTGTACCAGAACTTGCTCCGCCGATGCGAATTTCGTGGAGAACACCGAGGCCTGGGAGCAGTATCTGGCTGTCAAAGGCGGTCAGGTCCAGTATTAGTCTGGCGCCAGCACAATGACAAAGCTGTCGGAAGCCTCCGCCCCGGAACTGCGTGACGGGGTGGAGGTTTTTCTTTTCCCTCGGAACGGCGATTCCTGCCAAGTCCTCTTTCTTTTTTTGTCGAACAGACGGCGCCTGCGAATAGAGTGCAAGCCCGCTTTCGCCTTGTTGCTCAAAGGGCTTTCCAAGACGCAACCACTGGCGGACACCCTCAAGGAATCCAGCCTCGTTTTGGATGACGAAACCAGTGCCTTCCTTTCGTTCTTGGAGGGTGAGGGAATCATCACCCTGGCGGATCCTCTTGCATCAGGCCAGCTGCCAACGGAGTACGTGGAGCAGTACAAGCGCCAGCTCTATTTTCTCCTGGATATTCTCCGCTCGCCGCAAAAGGTCCATGAGGTGCAAAAGAGGATATTCGACGCGCAGATAGCTGTTTTCGGCCTTGGAGCGGTTGGCTGCGGAATCCTGCAACAGCTCTGCATGATGGGCTTCAGGCGGTTTGTCCTCATCGACTATGCCGAGGTTGAAGCAAATGATATCGCGAGAACGCCGTACCGGACAGCTTCACAGATAGGATTGCCCAAAACGCTGGCTGCCAAAGCGTTGGTGGAAGATCTCGCATTTGACCCGGTCGTGCGATTGCACAACACCACGCTCCAAACACGGACAGACCTTGACGAGTTGGTGCAGGGAACTACGCTCATGGTCAACACGGCTGATGAACCCTATGTCGGCTACACGAATATCAAGCTTTCGCGGTATGCCCTGCAGCATGACATCCCGCTGATGGCCGCCGGCGGATTTGACGCGCACCTTGCCTCGCTCGGCGAGCTTCTGGTGCCGCATGTGACGCCGTGCGCGGATTGCTACGCGACGTATTTCCATGAAAGCCTGAAGGACTGGAAGCCCGTTCCGCACCCGGTGAAGGAACGGGAGGGCTGGTTCGGCGGGTTGGGCAGCCTCTCCGCTTTCAGCGCTTCCACGGCGGCTCTTGATATTCTGACCTATTTCATGAATCCAGAGGATAAGCGGGAAGTGGCAGGCGGGCGCGGCGAATTCCATTTCCACGACTACAGCCTCGACACATTCACCGTCGAACGGGATGCTCACTGCCAATCCTGCGGAGAGGGACGAGAATGAGCCGGTACAGCGAGGAGCATTTTCGGCTTCGCCCGTCGGTCTCTTTCGTGCCCCTGCCCCAGCAGGGAACGTACCAATTCTTTCTTTCCGATATCAGGCAGAGCTTCAACCTGGCCTTCGCTGACGGCACGTACATTGAGATCCTGTCCAAGCTGGATGGGAGCATGCCGTTTCGCGAAATGGAGGAGGCATACGGCCTGAGCGGGCAGCAGCTTGCGGGACTGGAAAGGCTGTTCGACGTCCTGGTTGAGCGTTGCGCTGTGGAAGATTTGCGCACTGTCGCTCCCCGCGCATTCGACCCGTTTCGGCGGGTGAAGACGTTCATTGCTTCCTACATCCCGTATCACGCTGTTGAGGCCGCCTGGGAACGGCTTTCGGACAGCCATGCGGTGGTGATCGGAGCCGGAGGTGTGGGCAGCTGGGTCGTTTCTATGCTGGCCCAGATGGGAATCAAAAATTTCACGTTGCTCGACGACGACGTGGTGAAACCGCACAACCTCAACCGTTCCTTGTTCACCAAGGGTGACATGGGCACACTGAAAGTCCAAGCCCTCGAACGGATGCTTTCAGAGCGGCGCAAGGACTACTACGCGGTCAGGCCGGTCATTGAGAAGCTTGAAAATTCCGAAAGGCTGCTATCGCTCTTGAAGGCCGGGCGGCACCCCAGGACGGTTTTGATCAACTGCGCCGATTTCCCTTCGGTCGCCCACACCTCGGCAATCGTCAATGAAGCGGCTTTCGCGCTGAATCTGCCGTACATCATCGCCGGCGGGTACAACATGCACCTCAGCCTGGTGGGGCCGACGATCATTCCCGGCGAAACCCCGTGTTTCCACTGCATCTCGCACGGCATGGACCAACTCAAACTGGCCGAGATCGAAGGGGCGGAACGCATCGTCAAGGAACACCGGAACCTGGGCAACCTGGCCCCGCTCGCGGCAATTTCCGCTTCCTTTGTCGCCAACGAATATCTGAAGCTCCTGCTCGCTCTTCCCAACTTGAAGCCGACCATGATAGGCAAACGCGGGGAGTTCAATTTTTTCACGAAGAAGCTGGTGTTGGAAGAGTACAAGGTGTGGGACGAATGTCCGTATTGCGCACAGGAGTTATACTATGAGAACCAAACAAAACATTTTTGAGTGCAATCAAGCATTTGTAAAATGGATTATTATTGGAGCACTTTCACTACTCTTTATTTCGTTTTTGTTTGTTTTGCAAAAGCCAATTGACTATTATATTCTAAAGAATTTACAAGAATCAGCAAACAACGGGACAAGTAATGTAGCAATAGATGTAAACAATTTCCAAACATATAGTAGCTTTGTTACGACAATCACAGGGATACTTGCGTTAATAATTGGAGCAATTGGAATTGGGTCTTTCATTTCTTTTAGAAAATTCAAAGAGGAAGAAGAGAAAATTGCAAGCAGACGAAATCAATTGGACATGTTTCTAAAAATTGAAGAAGCTCGTACTGTTTCAGATCCAAATTCAGATGCTGCATATTCAGCAGCAATTGCACTCTACGATGAAGCCGAAAAGTTTCACTGTAGCTACTACATGCTTTATGTTTTAAGAGGGGAATCTTATTACTACAGAAACGAGACCGGTGATCTTCGAAATGCGATCAGAGACTTTAAAATTGCAATAAGACTAAAGAAAAATTCATCGAGGGCTTGGTTTGGCCTGGGGCAAGCTCGTTTCAAATTGATTAGAGATAAACACTGTTGCGCTAGTGATGGAAAAAGGAGTTTGCAAGGGATAAGTGCTCTTGAGTTAGTTCTTGCAAATAACGACGGGCTTATTGATGCAAAGAATGCACTACAAATAGCTATGGATGACATCGAGACTGCAATCAGTTATCAGTATGCAGAAACTCCTGCGCGCCTTGAGCTTGGGAAAATGTATAAAATGACAGGAGACAATCAACGCGCACTGCAACAGTATAAATTGGCATACGAAAGTAACAAATCTCATGCCGCCTGTGGATTTACTTATGCTTTGCGTTGGCTTGTAGAAAACAGTGACGACTTATCTGAAGCAAAGGCAGCAGAAATCATCAAAATTCTGAAAATCGCAAGCGTTGACGATCTATATAACAGCAAGGCGGCATATGCCTTGTTATGGTTTCTGTATGAGAGGCTTCAACGACATGATGACGCGAAAACTGCCAAAGCCATGACCGATCAGATGATAATCGATCAGCTTTTTGAATTGAGGCCGCAGTAGTCCAGCATATCTCTCATAATGTGTATCCGAATAAGCGCTGGCTCACCCAAGCTCTTTCTCTATGCGGATGATTGTTGCAGTGTCCGCAGTCAGCGGCTGACTGCTTTGCACTACAAATCCGCACTACAAAAGTCCCGGAAAGGTCGTTTTATAGTAGTGCATGAAGAATTTTATACAACAATTTCAGGACATGAACGCCATTCTGTTTGAATGGCGTTCATGTTGACGCGAACGCGGAATGCCTTCAGCCGCTCAATACGGCATCACAACAGCGCAAGGAGTGCGCATATATTTACTTTTTAATCAATCCGCGTAGCGGGCGGGGGGGGCGGCGCCCCCGCGACCGCTCAGGGCATCCCCCCCTCGCATCGGTTCCGCGTGTTGCCGCTAAGCCTCGTCCAGCACCTGCAACTGCTTGTGGATCTTCTCCGCGCTGTGCTGCAGCTTGGCGCGCTCCTCGTCCGTCAGCTCGATCTGCAGCACTTCCTCGACGCCGTTGGCCCCAAGCTTCACGGGCACGCCCACAAAGGCGTCCTTGATGCCGTACTCGCCGGTGAGGTAGGTGGCGCAGGGCAGGATCTTGCGCTTGTTCATGATTACGGCGGCCACCATCTGCGTCACGGCCGAGCCGGGGCGTGAAAGCGCTGGTCTGCATGAGGCGGATGATCTCGGCCCCGCCGTCGCGCGTGCGCTGAATAAGCGTCTCCAGCTTGTCTGGCGGCAGCAGCTCGGTGACGGGAATGCCGGCCACGGTGGAGTAGCGCGGAATGGGCACCATGTCCTCGCCGTGCTCGCCCAGGACCATGGCCTGCACGTTCTCCACGCTGACGCCGAGCTCCTTGGCGATGAAGTACTGGAAGCGGCAGGAGTCGAGGATGCCCGCCATGCCGGAGACGCGCGTGCGGGGCAGCTGTCCCGCGCGCATGGCCACGTGGCACATGACGTTCAGCGGATTGCTGACGATGATGTAGAAGGCGTAGGGGCTGTATTTTGCCGCGTTGGCCACGCACTCGCCCACGATCTTGGCGTTGATCTTGAGCAGGTCGTCGCGGGTCATGCCTTCTTTGCGCGTGGCTCCGGCGGTGATGACCACAACGTCGGAGTTGCGTGTCTCCTCCAGATTGTCGCCGGAAATGCAGGCGGGCTCCAGCAGGTCGATGGGGCTGGCCTCAAGGATGTCCAGGGCGATGCCCTCGGCCTTGCCGGGGGCCTTGTCCACCAGCACCACGCTTTTGCACAGCTTGCGTTCAATAAGCCTGCGCGTGACCGCCCCGCCGACGTTGCCCGCGCCAAACACCGTAATCTTGCCGTTCATTTCTGCGCCCTCCGTTTTCAATCAGGGACCTGATTCCGCAATATTCATCGCGCAGTCGGGCCGGGTTGTCAAACATCCGCCCCGACCAAGGCGCCCGGTCAGGGACTTAATCCGCATGCGGGGCAAACATTTCCGGCGATCGTGTTGACTCCCTTTGCGCTAGGGAGGTATAGAAAAATATCTGGGACCCTCATTTTTTTAGAAACATTTCCGGCGATCGTGTTGACTCCCTTTGCGCTAGGGAGGTATAGAAAAATATCTGGGACCCTCATTTTTTTAG
>Ga0183099_1001292_pt1 | contig 14860 bp, 22 predicted proteins | sample Biomet1_FD_127788 | JGI IMG/M metagenome (GOLD analysis project Ga0183099, IMG submission 127788) | Microbial communities from bioreactor (seeded with anoxic lake sediment) at LBNL, California, USA - Biofuel metagenome 1 | ecosystem: Engineered > Bioreactor > Anaerobic > Unclassified ... | reverse complement strand
GGCGGCAGGGGGGCCGTGCATGCCCGGCATGCCGAGCCAGAGCTTGTCGTCGCCGGGAAAGCAGCCCAGGCCCATGAGGGTGGCCGTTACCGGTATGTGCAGGTTCTTGGCCAGCCAGGTGAGGGCCTCGTGCCCGTGGCTGGAGATGACGCCGCCGCCGGCATAGATGAGCGGGCGTTCGGCGTCGCGCAGGAGCTGGGCGACCTTGCGGATCTGCCCGGCGTGGGGCTTGTAGTTGGGATTGTAGCTGCGCATGTGGATGTCTTCAGGCCAGACGAAGTTCGTTTTGGCCTGCATGACGTCCTTGGGCAGGTCGACCAGGACAGGACCTGGACGCCCGGAGCGCGCAATGAAGAACGCCTGGCGGATGACGTGCGCCAGGTCGTTCACATCCTTCACAAGATAGTTGTGTTTGGTGCAAGGGCGGGTGATGCCGACGATGTCCACTTCCTGGAAAGCGTCGTTGCCGATGAGCGGCGTGGGCACCTGTCCGGTCAGAATCACCACGGGGATGGAATCCATGTAGGCCGTGGCGATTCCGGTGACCGTATTGGTGGCGCCCGGGCCGGAGGTCACGAGACAGCAGCCCACTTTACCGGAGGCACGGGCATACCCGTCCGCCGCGTGAATGGCCCCCTGCTCGTGACGCACCAGCACGTGCTTGAACGATGCGTTCGGCAGCTCGTTGTAGATGTCGATGACGGCTCCCCCAGGGAACCCGAAAACAACCTCCACTCCTTCGCGTTTCAGACACTCAAGCAGAATTTGAGCTCCGCTGAGCTCCATAACACTAAGCCTCCTGTTGACGATACTTATCAAGTAAGGCTTGCAGCTTCGTCTTACCGGCAAGCTTCTTCTTCTTCAGCTCCTTGACCTCTTGTTCGACGGCGGGGCTTAGGAAAGGCTTGCCTTCTAGCTTGACGATCATCTTTTCGTAATCCTGGTGCTGCTGCCACAAAGAGCGTAGTTCAGAATCCTCAACTGCATACTGTTCGATGAGGGCGCGATCCAATGCTTCCATGTGTGGCTCCTTCAGTTGGAGGTTGCCCGCCAGCCTAGTCCGCGGGGACCTGAGGCCAGATCGGCTCTTTCTCGGCCAGGACACGAAGTGTCTTCTTGCGGGACGTGTGCCCGGCCGCGAGGCTGACTTGGCTGCGCTTGAGGCCGAGCAAACCGGCGACATACAGCACAAGGGCCTGGTTGGCCTTGTTGTCCACGGCGGGGGCGCTGAGCCGGATTTTGAGGCATTCCTGGTGCAGCCCGGCCAGCTCGTCGCGCTTGGCTCCCGGTTGCACCCACACCTTAATCCGCCATTCCCCGCTGCCCGCTTGGCGGACAAATACAGGGGGCGCCTGTCCCACGCAATTTCACTCCGCTTTCCGCAAATACTTCAACTTCGACTCCAAGGACTCCAACCGCGACGCGGAAGGGTCCTCGCTCTCCAAAACACGTAAATGCGTTTCCAAAAGGCCGCGCAGCTGGATTTCAAACTGACTGCGCTGGCGCTTCAGATTTTCGATGTCTTCGTAAAGCTGGGCCAAACGATTGTGCCCCTGCTGAACCATGTTCTCCGCCTTGGAGCGCGCTTCGTCGAGAATCAGCTGGGCCTCGCGCTGGGCGCCGCCCTTGATGTCGTCGACCATCTTCTGCGTGCTCATGAGCGTGTCGCGCAGGGTTTCGTCGCGCTGGCGGAACTCCTCGACAGAGGACTCCATGCGCTTGACCTTCTTGATGAGGTTCTTGCGTTCCTCAGCCACGACGCCAAGCATTTCGGCCACTTCGGCCATCAACTGATCGACTTCCTCGGGCGCGTAGCCCCAAACACGCTTGGTGAACTTGCGGTTCAGAAGGTCGATCTTGGAAATGGTCATGCTGCTACCCCACCAGAACGGAGGACAAGGCGCCCATCATTCGCGACGCGGCGAAGTCCCAAGCAAGCTGATTGAGAATGCGCGTGATGAGCTGGATCGCCACGATGACCAGTATGGGCGAAAGATCGAACCCGCCGACAACGACAAACGGCAGCCACCGGCGGATGCGGTAAAAAACCGGCTCCGTGGCGTTGCGCAAGAAGCGGACGATTGGATTATAAGGGTCTGGATTAACCCAGGTAATAAGTGCGGAGATGATCACAACCCACATGTACGCCGACAGCATCCAGCCGATGACCGACACGAGGGTTGTAACAATAATCATGAGATACGACATCAAACCTCCACATCATGGGGTCGCTGGGGAAATCTGGCACCCCTGCATGTGCCTCTCTTGTGGCACACCAAAAGCGAAGAATCAAGCCCCTATGGCTGCCCCGCAAGTTCCGGCCAGGCCCGCTTGAGCGCATCAAGCAAGGTGGAGAAATCGGGCACCAGCAGCTCCGCCTCCAGATCCGGGTTCTTGAAGGCCCAGAAGTCCACGCCCGCATTCCGCGCCGTGTCCATGTCCACGCTGGAGTCGCCCACGAACACCACATCCTCCCTGCCGACGCCCCAGGCTTCCAGAATCTGGCGCACGCCGTCGGGGTTGGGCTTGGGCGCGGCCGTGTTGGCAACGGTCATCACCGGGCTGAAGTAATTCTCCAGGTCCACGGCCTTGAACACCAGATGCACCGTATCCATGCGGTTGGTGTCCACGCCAAGGAGGAACTCCTTGGCCTTGAGCCAGCCGAGCAGCCTGCGGATGCCGGGTTCGCGGTTGAGAAACGGCAGCATGTCCTTGTAGTCGATCTGCGAGCGGTAGGCCAGGGCCTCTTCGTAACGCTCCGCCGGAACAATGCGCCGCAGCGAGTCGTACACGTTCTGAATGTGCGTGTAGACTTCGTCCTCCGGGCTCATGGGCGGCAGGCCGAAATGCGTGCGATACTTGTTGTAATACACGGTGTTGGCCACAAAGGAGTCGATGAGCACGCCGTCGCAGTCGAAGATGAAACCGCGGTAGCGGCGCAGCGCGGAGGCGTCGAAGTCCAGGTCGAGCACTGGCATGGAGCGGCCCTACTCGTTCCCGGCCACGGGCGCGTAAACGCCCAGGGTGACCATGGCCTCCAGCCAGGGCCGGGCCTCGGGCAGGCGCTCCAGCCCGATGAGCCTCCAGGCCTGGGCGCGGAACACGCGCGCAGCGCCGGGCATATCGGCCAGAGGGGCTTCCGGCACGCCCGCATCCGTCAGCGCGGCGCCGATCTCTTCGTCCGCGGTGGCCAGGGCGGTCGCTGGGACAAGCACCGCAAAGCTCTCCAAGAGCTTGCGCCACGGCAGCGCAGTGCTTGCGCCCATGGGCAGCGTCAAGCCGGAAAGCTCCCGGCCCAGGTGCATGGACTCATGGTCGGACTCGTCGTCAGCCTCGCCCTCGCCAGCCGAAACGCTCTTGTCCAGCCGCTCCCAGGCGGTCTGGATCTTGGCCTCGGCCCCGCGCAGGTCCAGCAGGCGGTCTTCCAGATTCCAGGCCAGCAGCAAAACCATCTGCGCCTGCCTCCGTGCGTTTTCCAGGGCGTCGGGCGCGGCCTGCTCCGGTGCCACGGCACCGAGGATGCTGCGCTCCACCTCGGCCTGCACGGCCCGGCTGCTTTCAGGATTCAAGGCGTTGGCCTGCTCCACCAGGCCCTGGGCCAAAATGTCGCGCGGGCTGGAGACTGTTTCGCCGAAGCGCAGCGTATCAGTCAGCAGGGCCTTGGCCGTGCGCGCATCAAAGGGCGCAAGAGCGGGCCGCACATGGTCCGGGCTGCCGGGCTTGCCCACGCCGGGATCAAGAAAGCGCGCATCGGCGGGCAGCGCGCGCGCGCGCGCGGCGGACAAAAGTTCGGGGTGCATCTGCGGAAAGTGGAAGATCATGGGCGGTCTCCAGTTCAGGCTTTGGTGTGCAGGCGGTAGTTCTTGCAGTGGCCGTGGCACTCCGGCAGGCGCAAGAGGCAGATGTCCACGAAAAGATGACGGCATTCCGGCATGGCCTCGGCCAGGGCCGGGACAAAATCCTTGCAGTCGATGGCTTCCTCAGCCAGGCGCTCGAACCTGAGCCGCCAAAGCCGCGCCAGCTCCTTCTCGTCCAGGCCGAAGTTTTCGGCGCGGTTCAGGAAGTCGTCGTACACGCCCTCCCACTTAGACAGGACAACGCAATGCCATGCGGTGTTCAGGCCGGGGTTGAGCTGCTCCTCGTACAGGCAGCGCCCAACGTGATAGGACCGGCAGCCAAAGGCGGGCAGGCGGACGACGCCCGCTTTCGCATCTTTAGTCATGCGCCGTTCCAGCTCCAAAACCATTCATCACGCGGCCTCCGCTGGCGTTTTGTACGCTGCCGGGGCGGCAATTGTAAAGGCGGAGCGCGGCCGCGCCATTGACCAGCCAGCCGGCCAGGGATATAGTGCAGCGGCCAGGAGGACTAACAAATGGGCGGACTCACAGGAATTTTGCTTATCATCATCGTGGTGCTCATCATCACCGGCGTGAACAAGCTGCCGCAGTTCGGCTCCGATCTGGGCCGCAGCATCAAAAACTTCAAGCGCAGCTTGAACGAACCGGATGAGGTCGACGTGACGCCGGAATCTGAGCGCAAGAAGCGCGCGCAAGACAAAGAAGAAGGCAAGTAGAGGCGTTCTATAAGCGGATGTGCCCGTTCTCGTTGTGCGGAAACATGCGCAGGCCGATGAGCAAATAATAGAAGCCGCTGAGCGACGTGAGCAGCGCCACGGTCCACACCAGCCACAGACGGATGTCCGGGCGGAACATGTCCATGCTGTGCTCCACCATAATGAGCAGCACGAGCGAAATCTGCGCCAGCGTGGCGCATTTGCTGATCCACACCGGCTTGATGCCGCGCTTCACGTCCACGCCGGAATAGTTCAAGAGCGCCAGCCCCCCCACGATGAACACATCGCGGCTGACCACCAGCACGGCCAGCCAGCGCGGAATCCAATCCTGCAAGGCCAGGCACAGGAAGCTCGTCACCAGCAGCACCTTGTCCGCCAGAGGGTCGAGCATGGCCCCGAAGGTGGAGCGCTGCTTGAGGATGCGCGCCAAGGTGCCGTCCAGGGCATCGGTCAGGCCGGCGATGGCGAACAGCACCCAGGCCAGATCGAAGCGATGGTCCACAAAAGCCATGACAAAGCCCGGCGTGAGCATGATGCGCGTCACGGTGAGCAGGTTGGGGATGGTCCAGTTGTTCTCGCGCAGGGGAGGAGTCATGGAGCCGCCACCCCTGTTTGCCCGGAAAGGGTGAGCTTGCGGCCGGGCAAGGCCTTGCGCAGGCGGGCGTTCAGCGCCTCTTGATTGACAACCCGGCAGGAGAAGCGCCCGCTCACGCCGTCCATGCCGATGTCCATGCCCGCAAGGCTTGGATCCTGCACGGCTTCGTCCCAGGCGGCCATAAGTTGCACAAAGCCCTGCACCGCGTCCACGTCGGAAAAGCCGCTTATGGCCAGCACCTGCTTGCCCGGACCCGGCAGCATGCGGTTATCGGAAAAATACTTGGCCCAGATTTGCAGCCACAGGGCAGGAAGCTCCGTGGCGTCCGCGGCAAGAACAACATCCTTATGCCGCAAGATGGCCTTGTAATAGCCTTGGGGCACACGCTCCAGGGTCACTTCGGCGCGGCCTTCGGCGGACGCGGCCTGCTTCACGCGGGTGAGCCCCAGAAGCGCGTCGTCTTTGGCCAGGGCCTGCACGTCTTTTTCTTTGACACCAGCGCCGAGCCGCAGCAGGTACGCTCCCGGGTGCTTGTCCGCGGCGAAGAAGCCGAGACCAACAAGCGTGCTGCGCAGATAGGTCCGCTGAATGGTCACATCAAGTTCGAGCGTGAACGGCGAGGCGGCACCGGCGGCGGGAGTCGGCTCCTGCGCCTTCGCGTCCTCTCCGGGAGCCGCTGCCAGGCTGGATTCCTGACAGCTCAGGACATAGTCCATGGCATGGGGCGAAAGGTGCGCGCGCAAGGCGGCAAGGCGCGCTTCCGGCGCGGGCGCTGGCAACATGCGCTGCGCCTCCTGGCATACGGCCTCGATAAGCGCGCGCTCCAGGGCCTGCTGCCGGGCTTGGGTCGGCGTTTTTTTGGCGTCCGCGCTGGCGCTGACGTGGATGGATTCGGCCAAGACCGGCGGCGCAGCGACGCATACGGCCAAGCCCAAGAAGCACAAAAAGCCAAGCAGGCGCAACACGCCGCGAGCCGCACCAGGCATGCGGCGACCCCTGAAACGGTGAAACACCTGTGCTCCAGTTGAAACAGTCATGCAGCCACCTTACACCACATCCGAACCGGGCACAACGCTTGCTCCCGGAAATCCAACACGCAGGCTGTGATACGAAAGCTTGCGGCCCGGCCGGGTATGGTCTAGACTGTAAGGATAACGCTCACCAGCCTGGAGGGAGCCATGAATCTGTACCTCATGCAGCACGGCGCATGCCTGCCCCAGGAAGTCAAAACCAATCAGCCTCTCACCCCCGTGGGCCACGACCAGATCGTGAGCGCCGCCAGGGCCATGAAGATCATGGGACTGTGGTTCGACGCCCTGCTCGCCAGCCCTTTTCATCCGGCCCTGCAAACCGCGGGCATTCTGGCCGAGGGGCTGGGCTATGCCCAATCAAGCGTCACCAACTTTGAGGCCCTGCGCGGCAAAACAAGCATAAAAACCTGTTTGGAAGAGCTGCGCCAATGCGAACGCTTCCAGTCCGTGCTCTTGTGCGGCGAACTGCCCCTGCTTGGCAGCCTGGCCTCGCATCTGCTCTCCTCCGGTCCGCGGCTTTCGCTGGCCTTGGAAGGCGGCGCGCTGCTGGCTCTGGGCGTGCCGAACATGAGCGCGCACAACGCAACCCTGCGCTGGCTGCTGCAGCCGGGACAGTTGCAGATGATCGCCGCTGGCTAGCCGCTACCCTTCAACGCAGAGCAGCTCGTAAGCGTCGCCGGTGATGCACTTGGCTCCGGCGTCGGTGACCTCGAAGGTGTTCTCCACCCCCACCATGCCCAGGCCAGGGATGCCCTGCTTGGGTTCCAGGGCGAAGACCATGCCCCGCTCCACCGGCCTGTCAAAGCCCTTGGCGATGGCCGGATAACCGTCGATGGCCAGGCCGATGCCGTGCCCAAGGAACGGCACCTTGTTGGCCCCAAGCCCCATGAAGCCGTCGTAATATCCTGCCTTCTTCGACCACTCCAGGCAATGCGCCCAGATCTCGCTCACCAGCGCGCCGGGCTTCAAGGCCTCCGCCGCCCAGGCTTGCACATCCACGCAGAAGTCATGGGCCGCCTGGACCTCGGCGGGAATGCTGGCGGCCGGTCCGGCCCAATATAGCTGGGTCTTGTCCGTGTGGTAGCCCTCCAGCTGGAATCCGATGTCGAGTCCGAGGGGTTCGCCCTTCTTCCATACCTTGCCCGCATAGCCCATGAGGGGCACGGCCGGGTGCTCGCCGCGCACGCCGAGCGGACCGTTGAAGCTGCTGGGATAGTTGCCTGAATCGCCCGCGGAGACGTGTCCCAGGAAACACTCCTCGCCAAAGGCGCTCATGCGCAGAATGCCCTGGTGCCCCAGCTCGAAAAACACGGCCCAGGCAGTATGCGCGATCTCGCGCTCGCTTTGGCCCGGCCGCATGAGCCGCGGCATGACCTCGTGCAGGGCCAAGTGGTGCCGCTCGCCGCAGGAGCGTAAAATGCCAAGCTCCCATTCGCTCTTGAGGGACTGGGCGATGGCCAGGACTTGGTCGCCGGAGACGAAGCGGTGGGCGGAGAGCCGGTCGGCCAGCATCTGCCCCAGCTGCCAGGTGAGCCCGCCCATATCCACCGCGAGGACATCCGAAAACGGCGCGCCGGCTTCGGCGGCCAGTCCCGGCAGATCCTTGTAGGAACGGTACGTGACCGCGCGGATGCAAGGCGCTTCGAGCGCGGCGCGGCCTTCGCCCTTGCGCAGCATGAGCAGCGGTTCGCCCGCGCGCGGGAGCCACAGGCAGCCGTTGCCCATGGTGCCGCTCAGAAAATATATGGCCGGCCGCGCGAACACGAGCAGGCCGCCCGCCTCGGGAGCGAGTTCGGCCAGCAGGTTGCGGCAGCGCGCATGGCGCAGGGACAATTCATCAGCAGGGATTGTGGCCAATGCTTCAAACATGCGATACTCCCCTGCGCCGGGCAGGTTGCGGGTCTAGGCAATCGGGGGCGATTGCGTTACAGGATCACTTGCCGTCTACGGGCAAGACGCCCTATGGTTTCACTGCGCACACGCCAAAAAGGACACAATGCTGTACAGCGACACAGAGCTAGCCGCCCTGCTGCGTCAGGTCAAGACCATCGCCATAGTGGGCGCCAAGGACAAGCCGGGCCAGCCGGTCGACGGCGTCGGACGTTATCTCATCGATGCGGGCTTCACTGTCATCCCTGTGCATCCCAAGCGCCCAAGCGTTTGGGGCCTGGCGGCCTATCCCACTCTGGCCGACGTGCCCTGCCCCATCGACCTCATCAATCTTTTCCGCGCGCCCGATGCCTGCCCCGAGCATGCGCGTGAGGTCCTTGCCCTGACGCACAAGCCGCGCGCCTTCTGGATGCAGTCGGGTATCGTCAGCGCGATGCGGCTGATGTTTTGAAGAACAGCGGCATCTTCGTCGTGCAGGACCGCTGCCTCATGGTGGACCACTCACAGCTCATCAAGGGTGGTGAGGCATGACCGACCCCGCCTTTGACTGCAAGCGTTGCGGCCACTGCTGCCACGGCGAGGGCGGCATAGTGCTCACCGAGCGCGACCGTGAGCGCCTGGCCGCGCACCTGGGGATCAGCGTTGAGGAGATGCTCGAAAAGTTCGCCGAGCGCACTGGCGAAAAATTGCGCCTGCGGGCCGGGCCGGACGGCTTTTGCGTGTTCTTCCGCGAGGGGCAAGGCTGCGGCGTGCATCCCGGCAGGCCGGACATCTGCCGCGCCTGGCCGTATTTTCGCGGCAACCTTGTGGACGAGGCCAGCTGGGAGATGATTCAAAGCGACTGCCCCGGCGTGGAAAACAGTGCCGGGCATGAAGCCTTCATCCAGGAGGGCGTGGACTACCTGTACAAGAACGATCTTGTCCACGAACCCGGCAGCGAAACGCCCCACGCCCTGGTGCTCACGGAAGCGCTCAAAAAACGCCGCCGCTCATGAACATCCGCGATTGCCAGCGCATTCTCAAGGTTCCGTCCAACGCCGGTCTTGACGAGGTCAAGGCCGCCTTCCGCAAGTTGGCCTTCTCCCTCCACCCGGACCTCAACCCCTCGCCCGACGCAGCGGAGAAATTCCGCGAACTGAACGAGGCGTATATTCTGCTTTCGCGGGCCATCCAGGACGACCCGGCCGAGCGCATGGGCAAGGCGCGGCGCAACCGCGAGGAACCGCCAGACGCCAAGGCCCGCAAGACCCAGGCGGGCAAGGCCTACGCCAAGACCTCCGCACAGTCCGCGCAAAAGAACGGTCAGCAATCCGCCTCGCAGCCCGGCCAGCAGCCTGGGCAACAAAATGCCCAGCAGGAAAACCGGCAGTCGGCGCAAGCTTCTGCGCAACAGTCCGCGCAGCAATCGGGCACCGGCTTTGGCGCAAATTTTCACCTGCGCGAGGAAGAAGTCCTGCGCGACCTGCTTTCTGATCCCTTTGCCCGGCAGGTTTTTGAGGACATCTACAGTCAGCTCAAGCACGGCAAGCCCGGCCCCGGCCAGCCGGTGCACCCCAAACCGCCCCTGGGCCCGCACCGCCACCAGACGTCTCCTGCCGAGCCCAAACGCCGCAGGCTGGAGCTCACCTGGGGCAACAAGACCCTGGGCGTGGACCTGAGCAAGGGGCTTGTCGGCGGCGTCAAATCCTGGCTGCGCGGCCAGCTGGACGATGAGCAGACCGTAAGCTACCCCGCCCACGCCCTTGGGCCCGGCAAGGTGCTGCGCCTCACCATCACCGCGCGCTTCGGCGATCCCCGCACTGTGGAGGTGACCCTGCCGCCGGACTTCGTGGTGGGCCGCCCCGTGCGCCTGCGCGGGCTTGGGCGCAAGCTCGGCCCCTTCACCGGCGACCTGTACCTGCGGGTTCTCGCCAAATAGCACCCATTCCGCCCCCTTGTGTTCCGCAAGGAAATTGACTAGTCCGCACAGGAAACCTTTGCGTCACACCAGCATCAAGGAGCCCGGAATGCTCGCCATCCTCGATTACAAGGCCGGCAATCAGACCAGTGTCCGCCGCGCCCTCGACCATCTGGGCATAGAGAACCAGATCACCGCCGACCCCGACGTCTTGTCCAACGCCGACGGCATCATCTTTCCCGGTGTCGGCGCCGCTGGCCAGGCCATGGACGAACTGACCTCCGGCGGCCTGGACGAGGTGCTCAAAAGCCTCATCTGGCAGGAGAAGCCGCTGCTGGGCATCTGCGTTGGCTGCCAAATTCTGCTGGACTACTGCGAAGAGAACGACACCCGCACCCTGGCCATCATCCCCGGCGAATGCCGCCTGTTCAACCCGGCCTGGACCGAGGAGGACGGCACTCCCATCCGCGTGCCGCACATGGGCTGGAACAGCGTGAAGCTGAAGACCGAGTGCGCGCTCTTCAAGGACATTCCGGCCGAGGCCGAGTTCTACTTCGTGCATAGCTATTACCCCGCGCCCAAGCCCGACTTCGTCATCGGCGAGACCAAATACGGCGAAAACTTCTGCTCCATCCACGGCCGCACCGGGCTGTGGGCCGTGCAGTTCCACCCGGAAAAGAGCGGTACGCCGGGCCTCAAGCTGCTGCAGAATTTCCACGACTACTGCCTGGAGGTCCGCAATGCTTAGCAGGCGCATCATCCCCTGCCTCGACGTGCGCGACGGCAAGCTCACCAAGGGCGTCAAGTTCAAGGGCAACGTGGACATCGGCGATCCGGTCGAAACCGCGCGCATGTATTACGAGCAGGGCGCGGACGAGATCGTGTTCTACGACATCACCGCCTCTTCCGAGGGCCGGGGCATCTTCCTCGACGTGGTGGAGCGCGTGGCCAGCCAGATCTTCATCCCCTTCTCCGTTGGCGGCGGCATCAACAGCGTGGCCGACATGCGCGCCGTGCTGCTGGCCGGGGCCGAGAAGTGCTCGGTCAACTCCGGCGCGGTCAAGAACCCGGACATCATCAGCGAGGGCGCGGCGGCCTTTGGCGCGCAGTGCGTGGTGCTCGGCATGGACGTGAAGCGCGTGGACAAGAGCGACAAGATCCCGTCCGGCTTCGAGGTGGTCATCCACGGCGGCCGCAAATACACCGGCATGGACGCTCTGGAATGGGCCAAAACGGGCGAGTCGCTGGGCGCTGGCGAAATCTGCCTCAACTCCATCGACGCGGACGGCACCAAGGACGGCTACGACCTGGAGCTGACCCGGCTGGTGAGCAAGAGCGTGCGCATCCCGGTCATCGCCTCCGGCGGGGCGGGCAGCCCGCAGCACATGGCCGACGCCTTCACCAAGGGCAAGGCCTCGGCCGCGCTCATCGCCTCCATCGTGCACTATGGCGAGTACACCATCCGCCAGCTCAAGGAACACATCTCGGCCCAGGGCGTGCGCATGCGCATGGTCTGGTAGCCGCCGGTCCGCCCTTTCGCGGTCCAAAGGCCGCATGACATGAACGATATTCTGCAACGCTATTCCGCCGCCCTGGACTCCCTGGCCGGCCAGGGCCTTTTGCGCCGCCTGCCCGAAACGCCCGCCGCGCAGCCGCTCGATTTCTCCGGCAACGACTACATGGGCCTGGTGAAACGCCCGGAGCTGGTTGACGCCGCCCTCAAGGCGGGCCGCGAGCATGGCGCGGGCTCCACAGGCTCGCGGCTGTTGTCCGGCAACACGCCGGTGCATCAGGCCTTCGAGGCGCGCATCGCCGCCGGCAAAGGCACAGAGGCCGCGCTCATCTTTTCCACCGGCTACCAGACCAACGCCGCGTGCATCGCCGCCCTGCTGGACAAGAACGTCCTCGGCGCGGAGCCTCTTGTCTTCGCCGACAAGCTCAACCACGCCAGCATGCACCTGGGCTGCACCCTGGCCGGGGCCAAGCAGATCCGCTACCGCCATCTTGATCTGACGCACCTTGAGGCGCTGCTCGAGAAACATGCTGATGAAGCCCGGCCCCGGATCATCCTGTCCGAAAGCGTCTTCGGCATGGACGGAGACCAGGCGGACGTGGCCGCGCTCCAGTCCCTGGCGCGGCGCTTCGGGGCGCTGCTGTACATCGACGAGGCCCACGCCACAGGCGTGTTCGGCCCGCACGGCTACGGCCTGTGCGAGGCCATCGACCTGGACCCGGCCACAGTGGTCATGGGCACCATGAGCAAGGCCCTGGGGTGCAGCGGCGGCTACGTGGCCTGCGCCCGGCTCGTGCGCGACTATCTCATCAACAAGGCCGGGGGCTTCATCTTCTCCACCGCGCCCTCGCCGCTGGTGGTGGCCGCAGGCCTGGCGGCCTGGGAGCTTTTGCCCAGCCTGGACGCCGAGCGCAAGGCGCTCCTCGCCCGCGCCGAGAACCTGCGCCAAGGCCTGCGCAAGCTCGGCCTTGATCCCGGCAATTCCACAACGCACATCGTGCCCGTGATTCTGGGCACGCCGGAGCGCACCGTTGCGGCCAAAGAGGCCCTTGCGGCCAAGGGCATCCTCGTGTCCGCCGTGCGCCCGCCCACTGTGCCACAGGGCAGTTCGCGCCTGCGGCTGGGGCTTTCCGCCGCGCACACCGATGCCGACATGGCCCGCCTGCTGGAGGCGCTCGGCAGCTTATGACCGGCCTCGTCTTCCTGCATGGCTGGGGCTACGGCCCTTGCGTCTGGCGCGCCTGGGCCGGGGCCTTTGCCGACCGTCCGGTCGTGCTGCTGGATGCGGGCTACTTCGGCCAAGCGCGCATGGACATTCCGGGCAGCCTGCCGCACACCCCTGACGGCTGGATCGGGGTGGGCCATTCCTTCGGCTTTGCGCGGCTTCTCGGCATGGATATTCCCTGGCGCGGGCTCGTCGGCTTCGGGGCCTTCTTGCGCTTTTGCGCCAAGCCAGGGCGCGGCACGGGCACGCCGCCGGAACTGCTCGACGCCATGCTTGCGCGGCTGGACGTCGCACCCGCCGAAGTGCTGCGCCGCTTCACCAAGCGCTGCGGCCAGGAGGCAACAACCGCCGTCCCGCCGGATGCCGAGGGCTTGTCACGCCTGCGGGAGGACCTGCGCGGCCTGCGCGGGCTCGACATGAGCGCCCGGCCGGAGCAGACGCCACCTATCCTGCTGCTGCACGCGGCGGACGACCGCATCGTGCCCGAGAGCCTGGCGCAAGAGGCGCAAAGCGCCCTGCCCGGCGCACGACTCGAGACCTTCCAGGCTGGCGGGCACGCCCTGCCCTTCACACGCGCAGAGGACTGCCTGCCCCTTGTGCGGGAGTTCATCCATGGCCTGCGCTAAGACGCCGCCCACGCACGGCGAACTGGTGGCCCGGCGCTTCGGCGCGCGCGCCGCCCAGTACGACGACCATGCCCTGCTCCAGCGGGAAAGCGCGGGAGGCTCGCGGCCTTCCTCACCGCGCACGGCGGCTTGCCGCGCAGGGGCCTGGTGACGGAGATAGGCTGCGGCACTGGGCTGCTGTCCTCGCTTTTGGCTGGCCAGGCCGAGCGCTATCTGGCCACAGACATTGCGCCGGAAATGCTGGAACGTTGCCGCGCGCGCCTGGGGCACCTGCCGCAGCTTTGCTTCGCCGTGCAGGACGGCGAAGACTCCCGCTTTGCCGATGCCCCGGCGGCCATCGTCAGCAACCTCGCGGCGCAGTGGTTCCGCGATCCCATCGCCGGGCTGGCGAACCTGGCGCGGCAAACGCCCCTGCTCGCCTTTGCCGTGCCCCTGGCCGGGAGCTTCCCCGAATGGGAGCAGGCGTTCCGCGATCTTGGCCGCGCCTCGGGCCTTCTGCCCATGCCCGAGGAGGACGCGCTCATCCGCGCCTTGTCATCCCTTGCGGCAGACGCGGGGCGCACAACACATTTCGAGACCACGCACCATGTCATCCATTATGCGAACGCCCGCGCCTTTGCCGACAGCTTCCGGGGCATCGGCGCGGACCAGCCCCGGCCCGGCTACCACCCGGCCCCAATCCGGCCCGTGCTGCGGCGCTTCGCCACGGGCATGGACGCCACGGCGCGCGTTCTCTATGGTCTCATCAGGAAGGAGAAGGCATGAAGGTTTTCGTCACCGGCACAGACACGGACGCGGGCAAGACCGTCGTTTCCGCCTGGCTGTGCCTGCACGCAGGCGCGGAGTATTGGAAACCCATCCAGTCCGGCCATCCGCCCGACCGCGACGCGGACATCGTCACAAGGCTTTCCGGCGCTTTTGCCCACCCGGAGCGGCACCTGCTGCGCGCGCCCCTTTCCGGCCACGACGCAGCCAGGCTTGAAGGCAAGCGCATCGAGCTCGACGACTTCAAAATTCCGCAGACCTCCCGGCCGCTGGTCATTGAGGGCGCGGGCGGGGTGCTGGTGCCCTTGAACGAGAGCGCCACCACCCTGGACCTCATGGTGCGCCTGGGCGCGCCGGTCATCGTCGCCGCCAGGAGCGGGCTCGGCACCATCAACCACACCTGCCTGACGCTGGCCGCCCTGCGGGCGCGCAATCTGCCCGTGCTCGGCGTGGTGCTTTCCGGTCCGCTGAACCCCGGCAACCGCGCGGCCATAGAGCAGTTCGGCAACATCACTGTGCTGGCGGAGATTCCGCCCCTGGACCCGCTGACCAGGGATTCCCTCAAACGCGTGGCCCCCCTGCCCGGAGCCCTGGACTGGATCAGGTGGAAATCATGAGCGAGAGCCTTGTCGAGATTGACCGGAAGTACGTATGGCACCCCTTCACCCAAGAGCATACCGCGCCCCCGCCGCTGCCCGTGACGAGCGCGCTGGGCGCGGAGGGGGGTCGTGCGGGCGGGCGGGAG
>Ga0183099_1001291_pt1 | contig 14861 bp, 23 predicted proteins | sample Biomet1_FD_127788 | JGI IMG/M metagenome (GOLD analysis project Ga0183099, IMG submission 127788) | Microbial communities from bioreactor (seeded with anoxic lake sediment) at LBNL, California, USA - Biofuel metagenome 1 | ecosystem: Engineered > Bioreactor > Anaerobic > Unclassified ... | reverse complement strand
CTTCCCCCCCGGCCGGGCAAGGCGTTTCGGCGTGGCTTCGTCGCCGTTGCCACGGCAAGCTACGATCTGCCCGTCGTCTGCGGTAGGCTGCGTACGGATCAACACCAGGTCGCCGGGCTGAATCCCGGCGTTTATCATGCTGTCGCCTTTGACCAGCAACCAGAAACAATCCTCGGAATCTGGAACGTCCACCGGCGCATAACCGATAATCTCCTGCACGGCCAGCGAAGGATAACCGGCGGGGATGGAGCCAAGGATCGGGCGCACGGCGGTTGGATTATATGGGAAACAATTCTTCGGGAGCGCCTTGTCGGAAACGGCTGGGCGCTCTTTTTCGTCTGTTTCGCCCTTGAGATAAGAAAGCGGAACCTTGAGCATAGCGGCAGCGAGCGCTAACTTTTTATCGGGAATAGGGGAATCGGCCCTCAACTTATCAGCCAAATAACTTCTATTGACTCCCATCGCATCACAAACGGCAGATTTCTTTACTCCGCTTTTTTCAATCTCATCAAGAACCCGTTGTCTTGTAATGTGCATATTTGACGGTTTTCCCCCTTTGACATATTGCAATTCGACGAAATAGAACAAAATGTTACGCTAGCTATTGACACAGAACAAAACGCGCTGTATGATGTGGGCACACAGAACAAAGCGCAAGAAATTGTTAAAGCTACCGCCCGCGGAACTGCCCCGCGTTTTATTTTTTGCGTTATTGACTTGCGACAAAAGAACAATATCACAAAACGTAAGAAAACGCAAGCACTACCGCGCGGAATGTTCGGAGAAAGGAGATGGGATATTTTGGGTAAGTTGTACACCTGCGAGCAGGTTGCCGCCCGGTACGGCGTGCAGACCCGGACCGTCTGGGACTGGGTACGTTCAGGAAAGCTCCCGGCGATCAACACGACCGGGTCAAAAAAGTCCGGCAAACGATACCGGATTGACGAGAACGACCTCAAGGCTTTTGAGGAAAGCCGAAAAACAACAAATGCGTAAGAAAGAAAGGAGGCCGTACATATGCCCGCACTACGCAAGCGCCCCACTGAAATCGGTGATATAGCTTACCGCGGCGCGACGGCACGCGGGCTTGCCGAGCAGGGACTTACCCGCAAGGAGTTGATACCAAAACTCGGCTACACGGCCCCGTCAACCTGGTGTGACCGGCAGAACCACCCGGAAAAGGTAACGGTCGGCGAGCTTCGGGCCATGCGCCGGCTCGGGATTCTGAACGACGCGGACCTACTGAAAATCATCACAGGGAAAGAAGGAGGAAATTAAATGTCAACCGCAACAAATCACCGCACCCGCAGCCACCGCACGTATTACATACGCAAGTCCGCCACCACCGGCCACGCCCGGCAGGCCTGGATCAAGACGCAGAACGACAAGCACAACCGTCAGCAGCGCTCCGGAGGATTCTTCGGGCGGCTGTTCCGGGGCCGGAATAAGGAGGCGCACGATGCCGCGGAAAGCTAGCACCATAAAACTGACGGACGGGCAATCCGCCCTGGTCGCCGAGAATCACAACCTGATTTACGCGTTCTTGCGCAAGCGCAATCTCCTCTGTGATGACTTTTATGGCGTGGCGGCAACCGGCCTATGCAAGGCTGCCGGGACCTACGACCCCGATAGGGGGCTTGCATTTTCAACTTACGCATACGCCTGCATGGCTAACGAAGTCCGGCAGGATATGCGCGACCACAGAGAAAGGCTTGTAACCGTCAGCTTGGAGGAACCCATACACGACGAGCTTCCGCTGTCGGGAATTCTTGAGTCCACCAGCCCCAGCCCCGATGAAGTGGTGCGCCTTCGCTCCGCGATCGAATGGCTCCGAAACCGCCACCCGAAGGAATATCTAGCCGCCACGCTCATTTGTGCCGGCTACACGGAAAGCGAAGCCGGGTCCGTGATTGGACATGCGCAATCCTACACAAGTAAGTTGCTCAAGAATGTCGCAAAAAAGATGGAGGCAATGGTATGACCCGGCGCCGCTCGCGCCTGACCCGCTGGCCCCGCGGGACGCTGATCTTAGTAATGCTGGTCACGGTGTTGGCAATGCTGGTACTGATGCGCGCCGTTGACGTACCCGCGAATGGTGCGCCGTACGACTGGATCAACAGAGCGTACATGATGCGGGGAGGAGCGTGATGACAGATGCCGAGTGGAGCCGCCTTAACCGCCGCGTTCACCGCGACGCTTTCAGGACCCGCCAGAAGAAATACGATCACGCGCACAGGGCCGAGCGCACCGCTTATATGCAGCAATGGCGGGCCAAAAATCGAGAGGCAGACAACGCCTACCACCGCGAATATCACCGCACTCATAAAAATAGCCGCCCCCAGCGCAGCAACGCTGAAAGCGGCACAGAAGAAAAGATCTAACCGCCTCAATTATATACTCATCAATCCCAAAATCAATAAAAACGAAGGAGGAATCTTCCCATGGTAGAAAGCCCAGTAAAAAGCATTCTGGAAATGGCCCGCGACGCCATCCAGGAAAGAGTCGACTATGAAATGACCCGCGTTGTCAGCAACATCATGGATCCCAACACAAAAGCGACGGACAAGCGCAAACTCACCCTGACCTTCGAATTCTCGCCGGACGATCAACGCCAAACGATTGCGGTCTCGTCGTCCGCAAAAAGCACCCTCGCCGCAACGAGCCCCATCAAGACCGCGCTCTACATAGCAGGTGAAGACGGTACCGGCGAAGTGACTGCCGTCGAGATGGTCCCGAACATTCCCGGCCAGATGAACATGCTCGGTGAAGACCAGGAACCCGCGCCCATGCTCAAACTTATTAAAACAGCATAAGGAGGATTTGAAAAATGCTGAAAGAAGCCATCGAAAAAATCGTTTCCCTTGCGCAACCGCAGATCATCGACCGCGGCGACCACACGTTTTCCATTGATGCTGACGGTGCCGCGACAGAAATTCGCCCGGTAATCGATACCCCTGATCAGATCGAGTTGTCCAGCTTGGACGCCATTGTGAAGCTGGTCAAGACCGAAGCGCTGAAGCTTTACGCGGGCGTGCCAATTTACATCACGGTTCCGGCCCACACGAAAGTAGAAGTGTTCTTGCAGCCGAATAGCGAAAAGCGCGAAATGCGCGTTTCTCCGTATCTCGCATTCGCCACCGACGTCCCCGGTTGGGACTCGTCCGTCAAGCTCCCCTTTGACCAGGCAGCTGTCGCGCTCATGACTCGCTTCCAGGACGGCGGAGATCGTGATTATACTCTGCAGCTTCTGTCCCAGATAACCACCGGGGCACATGTCACCTATAACGACACCGGCATCGCCACCACGGTAGTCACTCAAAAAGGAGTCAGTCTCCAGCAGAACACTCAGATCAAGCCCCTTGTGAAACTCCGTCCTTACCGCACCTTCCAGGAAGTTGAGCAGCCTGAGGGCCTGTTCCTCATCCGTATCGACGAGCGTGGGATCACTTTCACCGAGGCGGACGGCGGCATGTGGAAGCTCACGGCCCGGCAGACCGTCAAGACGTATCTTGAAACAAACCTTGCGGATGACGTCAATGCCGGAAACGTAATCGTAATGCTCTAAGGTAACAGAACGCTCCCGGCGAAGCGGCAACTTCAACCGGGAGCAGAACAATTAACCGCCTCAATTATGAGGCAGAAAGCGAGATTTGTCAATGAAAACATCTCTCATCAAGATCCGCGCCGCGTTTGGCGTCCATGAGATTGAACTCGGCCCCGGCAGTGTAGAACTGACCGGGCGCAAGGGAACGGGCAAGTCGTCCGTGCTGGACGCTATCAGATATAACCTCACAAACCGCTCCGACCGCGATTACATAGTCAAGCAGGGCGAGGATGAGGCGGAGATTGTTATTGAGACCGATACCGGCCTCCGCATCGACCGGAAGCGCAAGGCGGCGCTGGATGCGTCCCAGCTCGGTCTGAAGGACAACGGCCTGAACGTCCCGCGTCCCCAGACGTTCCTGGACGACATCATCACTCCGCTGCAACTGAACCCGGTCGAGTTTATCTCCAAGCCCATCGCCGAACAGAACCGGATCATTCTGAACCTGATCGACTACGCCTGGGATATGAGCACCATCGCCGGATGGTTCGGCGAGATCCCGAATGGAGTCGATTACAAGCAAAATATCTTGTCCGTCCTAAATCAGATCCAGGCCGACAACGGCGTGTATTACCAGACCCGGCAGCAGATCAATTCCGAGAAGCTGTTTAAGCGCAAGGCCGCCGAGGACATCGCCGCGACCATCCCGGAGCATTTCGACGCCGAAAAGTGGGAGGCATACGACACCGGCGCGAAGTATGCCGAGCTGTCGAAGATCCAGCAGGAGAACTCCAAGGTCCAGCGGGCAAAGGCGTTCCGCGATTCTTACAACAATAAGCTGCGCGGCATCCAGGCCGACCGCGACATTGCGATTTCCAACATCAAAAATGAAGTTGCGGGCATGAGGCAAGGCCTTGAAAAGACAATCGAGCGTCTGAAAGCCGAAATCAAAGCCGCCGAGGATAAGATCGCCGGGCTGGGCAAAGAGATGCAGACCGAAATCAAACTAGCCCAAGCCGATTTTGAGACCGCCAAGGCCAAACTTGACGCCGAAACCGGAAGCGCCAATATGTACGCCGACCGGGATATGCTGCCGACCGACGCGCTTCAGAACGAGATCGCGACCGCCGAAGCCATGAAAAAACATCTGAACGAATACGCCCGGATGTGCCGGATGCAGCAGGAGGTCGACGAACTGCAGGCCAAGAGCGACGAGCTGACGCGCAAGATCGAGCTTGCACGGACGCTGCCCGGTCAGGTGCTGGCAGAGGCGAAGATCCCCGTGGAGGGGCTGACCGTTAAGAATGGAGTGCCGCTGGTGAATGGGCTGCCGCTGAGCAATCTGTCTGATGGAGAAAAGCTCAGCCTCTGCGTCGACGTGGCGATCAGTAATCCGTCCGGGCTGCAGATCATCCTGATCGATGGGGCCGAACGGCTGGACGATAAGAGCCGTGAGGAACTGTATGAAAAATGCAAGGCGAAGGGGTTGCAGTTTATCGCGACCAGGACCACAAACGATGACGAATTGAAGGTAACGGAATTATGATGCCAAAAGACAAATTACATCAATTGACCGGCGACGAGCGTCTCGGACAGGAGCGCGAGTCCGAATATCTCGGGGCCGAAGACATCGACGACAGCATAGAACCCATTTTGACCATAACGGGGCTTTGGAACGGCATGGTAACACTCCAGCGCGGTAAGGAAAACAAGGACGTACTGACATTCGCGGAAGAGCATGTCCCCGGAATCAAACAGGTGAGGCCACTGATAGTCAACTCTACCAATAGAAAGGCGCTCCGCAAGCTCTATAAAGACGCTAAGGCGTCCACGCTGACAGGCAAGAGGATACAGCTCTATGTCGACCATAACGTGCGGGACCCACAGGACGGCGGTCTCACAGACGGAATTCGCATACGTCCGCGCATACCAAAACAGGCGGGAAGCGGCCCCGCAGTATGTGATGACTGCAAAAGTGAAATTATTGGCGCCGTTCTCGCGAACGGATCACAGGCGAGCGCTGTTCAGATCATTGCGTTTTCCCAAAAGCGTTTCGGCGCGACGCTATGTGCTGAGTGCATGAAAAAACGTGACGCGGCGAAAAAAGCCGCCGAGACGGCTTTGAACGGCGAGGCCGGGACGGTGACTCCGGCAGAGACGGAAGAAACGGAGGACAGCGAAAATGGTTAAGACCCATCCCCAAAGTAGATTTTCTTTGCTGTCGCTGGAACAGCTTCGGGACAGCAAAGACGTTATTCTGCAGGCCGAGAAGACGGATACGGTCTTTTCAGATAGCAAGCATCCTTGTTATCTCTGCGAGGTCGCCACTCAGCTTGCCTATAACAGCAGCAAGCATACAGTAGATGCCCTCGTAAGTGAAATAGCTCGCGTGAATGCCGAGAACAGGAAACTGCTTACCAAGATTCAACGACTGGGTAAGGAGATCGCCGATGATTCTGACCGCTGAAAACTATTTCTCCCCCGAGGCCGAGGCGCATTACATGGGTTCCACCCAGTACAAGCGCTTCAAGGCTTGCGAATCTCAGGCGCTCGCAATCATCCGCGGCGAGTATGTCCCGGAAAAATCCACGGCCCTGCTGGTCGGGAGCTATGTGGACGCGTACTTCTCGGGGACGCTGGACCTGTTCCGTGCCAAGCACCCGGATATTTACAAGCGTGACGGTAGCTTGAAAAGCGAATACGAGCAGGCTAACTGTATCATCGCCCGAATCGAGCGTGACGAACAGTTTATGGCGGCCATATCCGGGCCGAAACAAGTCATCATGACCGGCGAGATCGAGGGCGTACCGGTAAAAATAAAAATCGATTGTCCGCAGCCATACATAACGGTTGACATGAAGATCATGCGCGACATGGCCGACGTGTACAACAAGGAAGACCACTGCTGGGAACCGTTCTGGAAGGCCTGGGGCTACGACATCCAGGGCGCCATTTATAGAGAGATCAGACGGCAAAACGAAGGCAGGACGCTCCCCTTCGGGTTGGCCGTAGCGACCAAGGAAAAACCGGAGCCGGACATTCGATTGCTGACCCTGCCCGGCTCGGCGCTGGATGCTGCGCTGGAGGAAGTCCGCGCAAACATCGTTTACTTCGATGGACTTAAAAAGGGCCTGTACCCGCCGACGCGCTGCGAAAAATGCGACTGGTGCCGGTCAACTAAGGTCCTAATGGGATGGGAGGAAGCGGAGGCATGAACAGCATCATCATAAAAGGCCGCCTAACTCGTGACCCGGAGTTGCGCTATACGCAGTCCAATACCCCGGTGGCGTCCTTTGCTGTCGCCGTGGACCGTCGCTTCACGCCGGAAGGCCAAGAGAAGCAAGCAGACTTTATCGACTGCGTGGCATGGCGGACGACCGGCGAGAACATCTCCAAGTTTTTCACAAAGGGCAAGGAAATCGCCGTCAGGGGCAGCCTACAAAGCCGCAAATGGGAAGACAGAGACGGAAACAAGCGCATTTCGTGGGAAGTGATCGTCGATGAATTTGATTTTTGCGGACCTAAGCAGGACGGACAGAACGGCGGATTTAAAGTGGCTGGTGCGCCCGTCGATGTACAGCCGCCCACCCCAGGTGAATTTGCGGAGCTGCAAGACGACGGCGAGCTGCCGTTCTGATGATGGACGCCGCCGAGACAATCAATAGCACTCTCTCCATGGCCGACGTCGCCCGGCAGTACGGCTTCGAACCAAACAGGGGCGGGTATATCGCTTGCCCCTTCCATGCCGAGCACACGCCGTCCTTGAAAATCTACGACACTCCCGGGCGCGGTTGGCACTGCTACGGTTGCGGTGCAGGCGGATCGGTAATTGATTTTGTGATGCAACTGTTCAATATTCCCTTCACGGCCGCACTGGTTCGCTTGAGCGCCGATTTCGGCCTGAACATATGCAATGACCGCCCGGACCCGCGCGAAGTTTTGAGGATTAAATCCGCGGCTCTGGCGGCACGTCGGGCAGAGGAAGCGCGACAGGCAGACTGCGATGACCGGGTGGAGAGGTTTCGGGGACTGTGGTTGCGGCTGAAAGCAATGTGTCCTGATGATCCAAGCCGGCCCGGGCTGATGCGGACGATCGACGCGGCGGAACAGTACCTACAGGAACACCCGTACACAAAGAGGTGATTACCATTTCAGAGTATACATACACGCGTGAAGATTTTGATAAGCCACACCCGTATGAACACATCTGCGGGATAAAGGACCCGTTCCAGCAGGGCATCGAGGAACGAAAACTGGAGGAATATGCCCGAACGGTAGGATTCAAGAGCTTTAAAATTGCCCTCCGGCAATATCGCGAGAAGATCAAGAACATTTCCGCCGCGCTGTCCGTGCCCGATGAAGTGTCGGATTTTGATGATCAGAACTTGGAGCTTGATACCGGTGACTGGAAAGCGGACGACATGGGCGTTTGGCGATATGGCGGAAACGGGATTGAGGTCGCCTGTCCGCATCCAATCATGCCGGTCGAACGGCTGAAAAATATTGATACCGGCGAGCTCAAGGTGCGGCTTGCCTTCCGGCGCGGGACCGAAAACAGACGCTCATGGAACACAATCTTGACCGACTTCGACACAGTCAGCAACGCAAAGAACATCGTTACATTGTCCCGAATCGGGATCTCGGTCACATCCGGCAAACGCGCGCAAAGCCTGGTTGACTACATCGCGGATGTCATGGACCGGAATTACGACGTGATTCCGGAGACAAAATCGGTCAGCCGGTTGGGCTGGAACGACGAGGGGTTTTCTCCATACGTTGACGGCATCGTGTTCGACGGTAACGCCAACTTCGGCGGGATATTCAATTCTATCCGCGCGATCGGAAATTATGACCTGTGGCGCGCCGAAGCGTGGGACTGCCGTAAATACTCCATCGCGGCCCGGTTGGTTCTGGCCTCGTCGTTCGCCTCAGTTCTGGTCGGTCCACTTGGATGCCTGCCGTTCTTCGTCCATTTGTGGGGTATGGATAGCGGATCAGGCAAGACGGTTGCACAGATGCTGGCGGCGAGCGTGTGGGCGAATCCGACAGTAGGCGGCGAATTTTTCAAGACGTTCAAGGCCACATCGGTCGGCTTTGAGGTGATTGCCGGATTCCTCAATTCCTTGCCTGTTATCATCGACGAGCTGCAGCTCGCAAAGGACGCCCACGGCAAGATCAACTTCAACGTCTACGAGCTGGCCAGCGGATCCGGCAAGTTGCGGTCGAACAAAACGCTGGGCCTCGTCACTACACCGACCTGGGCAAACTGTTTTATTACCTCGGGCGAGACGCCAATCGTCGGCGAGAGCGACGGCGCCGGTGCCGTAAACCGAGTAATCGAGATCGAATGTAAGGCAGAGACAAAGGCAATCCAGGACGGCCACAGGACGGCCGGCATACTCAAGGCGAATTACGGACAGGCCGGGAAAGCGTTCGTTCAGAAGCTGAGCGAAGATGGGGCGATGGATGCGGCCCGACAGCTCTACGAGGCATATTACGAGGCTTGTTTGAAGGACAATACCACTGAGAAGCAGGCCATGGCGGCGTCGCTGATACTGACCGGGGACTACCTCGCAACGAATTGGATATTCCAAAGCACTGATTTCCTTTCAGTCAGCGCAATAGCCGATTTTTTAAAGACTAAGGACGAAGTCAGCGCGGCGGATAGAGGATACAGCTTCATGTGCGACTGGGTGGCACAGAACGCAAGCCATTTCCGTTCGTCAGCATCGGACATTGGCGAACGATACGGAGATATCGGGACCAGCGTAGATGACGGGTGGGTTTACATAATAAGAGCCACTGCATGGAACAAGGCTTGCGAGGACGCCGGCATATCATCCCAGGCGTTGCTGAGTCACCTGAAAAGCAGAAGTCTTATTCAGACGCGCGGAAAGGGCTTTACGAAGACAAAGCGGATCGGTGGCATCCCTTCGGATTGCGTCGTCATGAAGCTGCGTGAGGACCCCGACGCATGGGCGACCGGAGAGCCGGACGAGCAATTAAAGCTATGATTGTGGGAACTGGTTCCACGAAAGTCCCACAAAAAAATACTGGATTTTCAATAGGTTGCGGACTTTGTGGGACTGTGGGACTGTGGGACCACACAACACGCACTATATAAGGGGAATAAAAAATAAATCAAAAAATGCAATATATCATTTTCCCCTATAGGAAATGTTGCAGAAAAGTCCCACAGTCCCACAGAAACCGGAAAGCGTTGATAACGCAAGACTTTTAACGTGGGACTCAAGTCCCACAAGTTCCCACAAGTTACACGGAAAGGAGTTATATGCAAATATCAAAACGCGATAAGGCGATCATAAACGATCTCTTCGCCGAAGAGAAAGCACTTGACCCGGTTTTAAAGTCCGTTTGCCCGTTCTGGTGGCATAGCGTAGGGCAACAAGTTGGAAACGGGTACATAGATACATTTTCCTGCCAAGAACATCATGCATGCGACGTCATCATGATCAAACCATACACGACAGATCAGCTCAAGGCCGAATTGCAGCGCGTATGTAAAGCGGCCAATTCGGAGGAATGGTGCGGGGTGTACAGAGGTAACGGCGATGGAAATTAAACTTCGGGACTATCAATCCGAATGCAAAAATATCATTGACAACCTTGCCCCTGGTTCCTACCTGGTGCAGATGGCAACTGGCCTCGGAAAAACGGTCACATTCGCATCAATCAACCGGCCTGGCCGGATGCTGATTTTATCCCACCGGGAAGAACTCGTCCGGCAGCCGCTGAAATATTTTAACTGCTCGACAGGAATCGAAATGGCGTCGGCGGAAAGCAATGGCGAGGACGTCGTGAGCGCGTCGGTACAGAGTTTAACGAGGCGGCTCAAAAGGTTTGCACCGGACGATTTCGACATCATTGTTACAGACGAGGCACACCACGCCGCCGCACAGAGTTACCGGCACATCTACGAATACTTCCGACCCCGACTTCATCTGGGCTTTACCGCTACACCGGGCCGTGGGGACAAGGTTCGCTTGGACAACGTCTTCTCGGACATCATTTTCTCTCGGGACCTGAAATGGGGTATCCAGAACAACTACCTGTCAGACATCTTCTGTCGGCGCGTCAATATCGGTTACGACCTGCGAAACGTGCATACGTCACACGGCGATTATGCCCCAGGCGAGCTGGAACAGGCGATGGACGGCACGGCCGACGCGATCGCAGAGACTTATCAAAAGTTGGCAGAGGGCGCGACGCTGATCTTCGCCGTGTCGGTCGACCAGGCACAGGAGATCGCCAAACGGATCCCCGGCGCCGCGGTTGTGACAGGCGAAACAAAGAACCGGAGCCAGATCATCGACGCATTTACCCGCGGTGAGATTCCCTGCATCGTTAATGTCATGGTTTTTACTGAAGGCACCGATATACCCCGCATTGAGACGATCATCGTAGCACGGCCCACACAGTCGGACGGCCTGTACACGCAGATGGTAGGCCGGGGATTAAGACCATACCCCGGAAAGGCCCGGCTCAACCTGATTGACTGCGTAGGCGTTACGGGCAAAGCAAGCTTGTGTACGGCGCCGTCCCTGCTGGGAATAGATCTGGATCAAGTACCGGCCAGAAAAGCTGATGAAGTCCAGGGAATGTTATTTGACCTGCCGATCAAGGCTGCCGCCGCTTCTGATTGCCCGGAGAGCTGGATCCGAAACGTCTCCATCGTTGACCTCTGGGCGAAGGAGCAGAAGTTCCAGACGCACGATGTGGCGTGGTTCAAAATGCCAGACGGAAGTATGATTTGCAGCCTACCAGATAAAGCGACGGTTCGCATCGGGCCGATGGACGAGCTGGGACGGGCAGAGTTTCAAGGGATCAAGATGCCGATGCAGGTAGCACTCGATCACGCGCTCATCTACCTGGAGGAATATCACACGGACGCCCGGGCTATATGGGATCTGAACGTCATCAAGCGCTGGGGATCCGGGCCGGCGTCAGAGAAGCAACTCGCGGTCATACGGCGCCGGTGCAGAGGATTCGACACGGCGGGATTGAACAAGATGCAGGCCGGACAGATCCTGAATCGGTTGTTCGGAGGAAGGCGGAGCGCATGAAATATCGCATTTACATATCGTCTCCCGCTGACCGTGACGCCGTAATTCAGATCCTCGCCCGCAACGGGTACACCGTCCGGCAGGGCAAGGAAAAGCAGATCAATAAATCGGTTTCGTATGTGGAGTATTGGACGGAGGGCAAAGGACAATGAAAAAAGTCATCAAGCTTTTTACAGACCCGACCACCGAGGCCCAACACCAGATCAACGTCATTCGCTGGTCGCAGATCAATCGAGATAAATATCCCGCACTTGCGCTTCTGCACCATATCCCAAACGGCGGGGCGCGGGACGCGGTCGAAGGAAAACGCCTCCGCGAGCAGGGCGTCAAGCCTGGCGTCCCAGATCTGTGCCTGCCGGTTCCGCGCGGACGGTACAACGGGTTATACCTGGAAATGAAGAAACCGGGCGGGACGGAAAGCCCCGAACAAGTCTGGTGGCGCGAGAAGCTGACCGAGCAAGGCTATTTCTCGACGGTGTCACACGGATGGGAATCGGCGGTGCAGGTTCTGGTGTGGTACATGGGACTGAAGGAGGAACAAATTTTAATTCCAACTCACCCTTGAATCGCCTTTGCTATAGCCATAGCAGCAATCTGACAGCCAATATCCATCAGAGCCTTAAGCGAAAGTACACCAGCTTTTTTGGCCGTTTCCTTTGTTTTTGACCAGTTTTGATCGTCACGAATTGTATTTAAGAATTCGTGCCCAGCATAAGTAATATCAACAATTTCAACCACTTCTGCCAGTTTAACGCCCAAATTAATTGACGTTATGACATCAAGATAGCCCGCTTCTTTGAGCTTGAGACAAGAGTATTGCAGGTCTTCTGGCGAGTATTCTGAAAGGCATTTACACAATTCCTCAAAATGTAGCTGTTCATCAATCCCGCATTGTTCGGCCTTGAGCAACACATCACGAATGCAATCAATATTTAAGATCATGTTTATTATCCTTCTTTCCATATTTTAAATTAAGCGGGGGATATTTGTTCGGCCTGTAGAAAAGGTAAGTCTATGCAGAATTACTTTTTATGACACAAATCCCTGAAAGTTAATACGAAGTCGAATATGCCTTTCACTTTACGAACCTTTGATTTTGTTATGCGTTTTGAATCGCCCGAGATGTAAGAAAAGAAACAAACACTTCTTTTAACAAAATACCATACGACTAAGCCACCTATACCACTAATGATTATTGGCATAAGAATAGGCTCTACGCTATCCAATAGATCAGGAATCGCAGTTTTTAATGATTCAGTTACTATCTGTGCTAAGTCTGCATCCATGTGATCACCGCCATTCTTATATAATATAGCAAAGTGGCGAATAATGGAAGATAAACACTGTTCAAATTAGCCAATGCCAGGGGAGGCGAGATATTGACCAAGCAAGAATTATCTCAACTGTATTATCTGAACCTCGAGATAGAGGAAGAAAAACGAAAACTGGACGAGCTCGAAACGGCGGCGACGAACATCACGACCAAAATCACGGGTATGCCGCACGTAACCGGAGTGAGCCGTAAATCGGAAGCAATGGCAATATTGATAGCCGAGCAGCGTGAACTTGTGGCCCTAAAAGTGAGGCAGTCGATCATCGAGTACAATCGATTGAACCGTTACATAGCCGATATTGGTGACCCTCTTATGCGGCTGATCCTATCGTACCGATATATAAACGGCTTGACCTGGAACCAAGTTGCCGCGAATATCGGAGGGAACAACACGGCGGATAGCGTCAGAAAGGCGCTCGACAGGTTTTTATCGGAGCAGTAAAGGTTGTCCGTTTTGTCCGTTTTAGGTGTGGTAATATGCAATTGTGCATGAGCGGGGCGGAACTTGTGTATCTCCTTCGGTGGCGCCTCCGGCTAATTCGGTCGGGGGCACCATTGTTATATGTGAAAAGAGGTTTATAGCAAAAACTACTATCCAACGCGACGAAATATGGACACTTGGCCGGCATCGTCTGATGTGCAGCGACAGTACGGACAAAGACATTGTCCAGCAATTTATTGGCGGAGAAAAGGTCGATATGATTCTGACCGATCCGCCATACAACATGAGCTATTCAGGCGGAGGTTGCTTTGCAAAAGAAACAGAGAATTTACGGAATCGGATAGCCAAGATCATTGATTTTGACGCCCACAATATTGCGTTTTACACCGAGATGGACATTCCCTCGGTGTATATTTTTACTTCAAAATCGCTGGTTCGGGATTATCTAAATATCTTTGATGGGTACAACAACACAATCCTCGTCTGGTGCAAGACGAACCCGACGCCGTTTGTTGACGCGTCGTTTTTGCCAAACCTGGAGTATTTGTTGTACTTTGCAAAGCCGGGTAAACGGATATGGAATAAAAAGTTGCGGCCGCTATCCGTGTACAGCCGGTACTACATATCTGCCAAAGAAGAGGGCCGGAAAGGTGTCGGGGATCTTCATCCGACAATGAAGCCGTTGCAGATGCTTGAAAGCAAGATTCTAATTTCGAGCAATGAAGGCGGCATTGTGTTTGATGGCTTCGGCGGCTCTGGGACAACCCTGATTGCCTGCGAAGAGACCGGCCGGCGCTGCTACATGATGGAGTGCGAACTGGACTACTGTGACGTAATAGTACGTCGGTGGGAATCGCTCACTGGGGAAAAAGCTGTAAAAGAATAAGCGAACGCCGTCCGGCTTTGTCGTCGGGCGGCGGCATTGTTATAAGGCGGTGTGCCATGAAAGAACAAATCACCCTGTGTGGCCAGTGCCGTGCGGACTATGAGGCAGCGGGCTACGAACTGACGTTTGACCGGCAGGTGCGATGCAAGGAGCCGTGCGATAAATGTGGGCGAGCGGGATGGACGTATTTGATCGAGCGGGACAGCGGTAGAAGGAAGCCGAGAAAAAGGCAAACATAACCATGCGCAGTTACAGAACTTACACGCCTGACGAGCTGACGATATGGATCCGTGATCTCATAACGCGGGATGATCTCCATGCATTCTATATCTGCCACGCCTGGTTGCATCTTCGAGGCGAGGTACTGCGGGAACAGCATTACGAATGCCAGATATGCAAAGCAAAGGGCCTGTATGTTCCGGCGACCACGGTCCATCACACGCGACCAGTGAGAGAAGCACCATGGTTGGCGCTGACAAAGAGCAATCTGCCACGCCTGGTTGCATCTTCGAGGCGAGGTACTGCGGGAACAGCATTACGAATGCCAGATATGCAAAGCAAAGGGCCTGTAT
>Ga0183099_1001290_pt1 | contig 14865 bp, 7 predicted proteins | sample Biomet1_FD_127788 | JGI IMG/M metagenome (GOLD analysis project Ga0183099, IMG submission 127788) | Microbial communities from bioreactor (seeded with anoxic lake sediment) at LBNL, California, USA - Biofuel metagenome 1 | ecosystem: Engineered > Bioreactor > Anaerobic > Unclassified ... | reverse complement strand
TTTGAATCTGAACTTAAAAACTATATATATTATTATAACAATCACAGAATCAAAGCTAAACTAAAAGGACTAAGCCCGGTTATGTTCAGAACTCAGTCCTATTAATATATTTATTAACCTGTCTAACTTTTTGGGTACAGATCAATTGCGGAATTCTCAAAAAAAGATTTTCAGAAAGCTAAAATAGTCTTTTTAAGTACACCATGTACACCACTATTTAATCAAAGAAGATCATCAATATATATGTAAAACATTATAATTCAAATATATAGACTTATTAGAGAAGACAACTAAATGAATTAGTAAAAACAAAACGAGACATCAACCCAATCATGTACATGTTTGAATCCAAACATGTACATGATTGGATTCAAACATCTAGATGTTTACAGAAATCATAAACCAATAAAACATTAATTACCATGGGCATTCCATATAAATTCAAGGAGATAAAAGATAATCTGAGTAAAGACGTAAAGAAAAAATAAGTCCCATAAAGAAATCTACTTTATGGGACTCTCAGTTGAATAAAGAAAATGTGTGAAATTATTAAACAACTAAATCCTTATTTCACCTTTTTACCCCATAATGAAATACCTTTATCTGTAAGTCCGGAATAGATAATAGTTTTGGTACGTGGACTCGCTTCCCAGTCTAATCCTCTCTGCACTTTTAGTTTATAAGAACCGATTGTCAGTATTTGTTTGCTGGAGTCATATGACCAGCTTCCTGAAATAGCTCCTGTTGCTGTTTTGTTTGATGACAAGACTAAGCTTTTAGAAGCTTGTTGTGTCTGGTATTGATATGACAAAGTAATGTGTTCCCAGTTTCCTGCAAGATCATTTTCTGTGATGGCTGTTTGAGGAACATTGGCATATCTTTCGGGCATAACAACAGGCCATCCATCTTCTGTCCATTGAACAGAACGTACATGTCCCATCATAATGGCATTGCTGTAAGCATTCCCATTGGTATTTGCCGGAAGTCGCCCTTGAGAACAATAATACCATTCTTTTGTATCGGGATTCTGGAAAATACAACAATGGGAAATGCCCACCCAACCAGAGTGATTACTGAATTTATAAGGATGTGTTAGCATTGGCCAGCAGTCACCTCCTTGTGTAATATCTTTGCCATCAATACCCACATAAGGTCCGGTGATACTTTTTGAACGGCATACGCGGGTATTATAAGCTACAGACAATTCATCATAAGCTAAAAAGAGATAATAGTAACCAGTATCTTCATTATAAATAATTTCGGGAGCTTCAGAAGCTTGCCATCTGTTGCCGGTTAAACGTGTGGCAATGCACGTTCCATAATCGGCTAATGAGTTAAGTTGATAAGGCTTTCCTGTCTCCGGATTAATTTTAACTGCCACAATACCCGAATGCCAGGAACCGTAAATAAGCCATTGTTCATTTTCAGGAGTTACAATAAAAGACGGATCAATTGCATTCCATTTGAAATAGGCACTCCAGTCATTTTGACTCGCTCTGTACCAATCATTTCCTCTGTCTGTAGAAGAACAAACAACCATTCCTTTGTCTACCCAAAGGTTAGTTGCCAGATTATCTGTTTCCATCATACCTATAAATGCATGTTCAGTCCATGAATTATCAAAGTTGGCAGTTGTATTTTGTGCGCCGGTTTTAATGTAATTGTCAACAACAATGCTGTAATACATTCTGTATTTGTTACCCACTTTACGGACAACAGGAGCCCAACAACCGTAAGTAGGATCACTGATAGGAGCTAATCCTTCCCTTTGGCGCATGTTATTTAATGTATCTTTTACCCATACAGGTGTTGAAGCCATCGCCATCCCCCTAAACTCCCAGTTAACAAGGTCTTTAGAACGGCGATAAAGGAAATGTCCGTGCCCATCGTGTGCATTCCCGTAAGAAGCATCCGTTGAATACATATAATAATAATCGTCACATTTTGCCACAGTTGGATCATGCACGTTGGCCAGATTCCAGCTGCTACGGTTGTCCCATGAGGAAATGCTACTGTAATCGTCTTTGTAAGTTGGAGCTGTGTAGTTCACTGTATCTGTTGTAGTAGTTGTGGTAGTAGAGCTTTCAGTAGGATTATCGTCTGATCCGCACGCATTTAATACAATTAATACAATGAAAAGTCCTATGTGCATCCATTTTTTCCAGTTTGCCATAATAATTAGTTGAAACTATTTAAAATTAACGAGGGTGACTATCCTTTTAGACACCCTCGTTCTATTAAAAATTAATTAGCCGAGTTGCCTGTAAGATTTGGATTGTTATCAAGTTCAACCTGAGGTATCGGCAAGTACTCGTGACCTGATGTCCAAGTGTTAAACTCGGAATCATGTGCTTTTAATGTTGATAGTTTTGTTGAATCATACAACCATCCCCATCTTTCAATATCAAATATTCTGATACCTTCAATTCCTAATTCAAGAGTGCGTTCGTGTACGATTTGATCTCTCATTCCGTCTTTAGTTAAGTTCGGTTGGGTTGTTGCAAGATTAGGTAGTTCTGCTCTGTTTCTAACGATCTGGATATATTGGTAAACATCAGAAGTCGGACCATTAAGTTCATTCAATGCTTCTGCATAGAGCAATAAGACTTCAGAGTAGCGCATAAATCTATAATTGATAGTGGAGTTACATCTTAATCCGTCACCTTCGGATGAATGTCCTGGGATACGAGCATAAGTATATTTGGCAATATATATTTTGTTATTCGTATTGTCAAGCCTATTTGTTGCATATGGTTTTGTTCCGAAAATCGTGTTAGATCTTCCGTCTGTATAGGTGTCATACTCAGGCTCGTAAGAAATGATTGTCCAATAGAGACGTGGATCTAATGTGCCATTTGTGCAGCGCTCTTTCTTGAATTCGTTGTATAACCATTTAGTTGGATGGAAATCTTCCCAGGCACCGAATGCGGTTGTTCCGTAGCAGTAGTCCTGACAGCTTGATTGTTTCCAGGTAGAGCTTGGTTCGCCTACCCAGTTTTCACTTGTTCCGAAATTACCAAATTGAACTTCAAACAATGATTCAGAATTGTTCTCATTATCCATTGTGAAGTTATCGCCATAGTTAGCAACAAGGCTATATACGTTCGAATCAATAACTTTCTTCAATTCAGTAGCAGCGTTGGAATAGTCTCCACGAATCATATATACTTTTCCAAGAAGCCCGGTGGCAGCACCCCAGGTTGCTCTACCTTTTTGTCCTTTGTCATCACCAGTTACATCATTATAAGATTTAGGTAGCATAGACTGAGCTTTCTGTAAATCTGATATGATGGCTGTCCATATTTCATCTTTTGTAGCAGTAGCAGGATAATATTCACTTGCGTTTGTAGGGTGACTAAGTATCAATGGTATTTTTTCATAGTTCTCTGCTAGTTTATAATAGGCAAATGCTCTTAAAAAATAGGCTTGTCCTAATAATCTGTTTTCATAGTCTGTGCTGTTGAATTTTATATTAGGAGCATAATAGAATACAAGATTTGCTTTTTCAATCAATTGATAGAATTCTCGCCAAGGCCAATACAATACGTCATAATCTGCATGTACTGTAAAGTTACCCGTTAAGGGATATATTGTCCACGGAGATTCAGAATGTACATCATCACCACGAACATCATCAAGAACAGGTGTTGTACGCTGGTATGATCCGTCCAAAATTAAACGATTGTAAATTGCAGTCACACCTTCGGCAATATCACTCTCTGATTTCCAAAAATCGGCAGAGGTCTGTAAATTTGGATTGGACACATCTAAGTTCCCATCACAAGAAACTAATAATGCAGTAAATGAAAATGCTGCTACTATATATTTAAAGTTTTTCATATTATACTATTTTGAATAATTATTTTAGGCTCATGTTAATTCCGAACATAACAGTTCTTGGTGTTGGATAAGAACCATCGTTGTATCCTGGGTTCCATACTCCTCCTGCAAAGTCAGGATTATAACCTTTGTATGATGAAATTGTACATACGTTCTGACAAGATGCATAAATTCGTATTGATGAGAATGCAGATTTGATCAGATTCTGAGGTACATTATAGCCAATTTGAATATTTGCAATCTTTAAGTAGGCTCCATTTTGCAACCATCCCGGACGGTTTGAGGCTCTGTCGTTATCGTTTGAGTCAACATAAACAACTCGTGGAATATTTGTGTTGGTATTGCTTGTTGTCCAACTGTTCAATATGTCTTTGTGCCAGTTTAATCCACCGGCTGTATGCATCAAGTTGCGATAGATATTGTCGTCTACCAAGAATTTGGTAACACCGTGTGCAAAGACTGAAAAATCGAAGTTCTTATAACTTGCACTAAAATTAAATCCATAAGTGAAGTGAGGTATTGAACTCCCTAAATCTGTACGGTCGGCAGATGTGATTTTGCCATCACCATCAAGGTCTTTGAATTTTATATCACCAGGAGCTGTTGCAGCTGATTGTGTTGGAGCGGCATCGACTTCACTTTGAGTTTGAAAAATTCCATCATATACATATCCATATTGACGACCTACTTCTTTTCCTTCAATGGTTCTGGATGCTGCTCCGTAGATAGGTTGCCCATTGTTACCTAAGTTGATAACTTTGTTTTTCAAGGTAGATGCATTTGCTGAAATATCATATTTAAACGGATTTTTGTGATTATGGTATCCCATTGAAAGTTCGAAACCAGAGTTTTCGATTGTACCAGCATTAACAGTAGGAGCATTATTAATAGAACCTACTGAATAAGGTATGGTTACACCGACTAATAAGTCGGAACTTCTTGAATTATAGTATTCTGCGGTGAAATCAATTGACCGTCCAAACAAAGTAGCATCCAAACCAACATTGGACATTCTCTTACTTTCCCATTTCAAATCATTATCAACAACTGATGATTCGCTGCTTCCATAAACCACTGTATTGTTGAAATTGTATACATAGTTACGGTTTACTGATTGCAGATATTGATATTCACCAATATTATCATTACCAAGTATACCCCAACTACCTCTCAGTTTTAGTTCAGAGATTGTATTTTCATCTATCTTAAAGAATTTCTCGTGGTTGATCTTCCACCCTAATGCAACAGAAGGGAAATAACCGAAGCGATTATTTTTACTGAAGCGGGAAGAACCATCACGTCTGACTGTTCCTGATACTAAATATCGATCTCCATAGTCATAATTTAACCGAGCAAGATAAGAAGAAATATAATGGTTACTACTGTAACTGTAACTTGTGGTTTTTTGTGCATTGGCAATTTCCATGTAATATGGAGTTGTGAAACCTTCACCATGAGCAGTAACTGTATTATAACTTTCGGACTGATAGGTTTGACCAATCATGGCATCAACCTTATGCTTCCCAAATGTACCGGAGTAACTGAGGATATTTTCTATCAATCCAGTTTTGTAGTTCCTATAACCTTCATCCAATTTGGCAAGAGTGTTCGTGTAAAAATCAGAAAGACTGAACGCTGGGACCCAATTTAAATCTTTTGCGTAAGTTTTATCCCAGGATAAGTTAAGCCTGTATTTTAATGATTGATTTTTTAGTTTTAATATTTTGTTAAAATCAACTTCAGAATAACCGCTTACCAACATTCTGTCTACATTGGTCGATGCCTTTAAAGTATTGTTCATTGCAACCATATTCAGTGAATAAGTTTCGCCTTGTGTTGCAGGATCGTATGTACCAAAGCCACTTGTTGTAGTTGAATCATATACTTTCATTGTTGGAATTGCTCCCAATACTTTTGTGATGATAGGAGGGTTACCACCGGAAAAACTACTCTGATTTGTTGAATTCAGTGAATTTTGATCAGAATGAGAATAAGTTACAGATGTTCCGAACTTAAAGATGCCAACTTCGGCTGTATTGTTAGCGCGGATAGTATAACGCTTAAAGTCAGGACCAACACCTACTAAAGTACCTTTTGAATTATAATAGTCTAAAGAAATATTATACGTTGAACTCTGACCTCCACCAGCTAAATTAATGTTGTGGTCTTGACGAATACCTGTTTGAAGTGCTTCTTTTTGCCAATCCGTGTTTACATTGTCAATGTAATCAGAAGAAGTGGCATCATTGGCCGACCAAACAGCAGAACCGTTATTCACACGGCTTCTGTTATTTATCATCTGATAATCTGCACGTCCTAAGACCGGTATATTTTTAGCCACATTATCAAAACCTAAATATCCAGAATAATCTACCTTTAGTGGAGTAGCTTCTTTTCCATGCTTAGTAGTAATGATAATTACACCATTTGCAGCACGTGCACCATAAATGGCAGCAGCCGATGCATCTTTTAGTACTTGCATGGTTTCTATATCATTCGGTGAAAAATCTCGGATGGTAGTCCCAACTGGAACTCCGTCGACAACATACAGTGGAGATACGTCACCAAATGAACCAATACCTCTGATTCGGATGGTTGGGTCTGCACCCGGTTGCCCATCTGTAGTAACACTTACACCTGAGATTTTGCCTTCAAGCATTGTACTCATGTTACTGTTTGATGTTTTTTTCATATCTGCAACGCTTACAATTGCTACAGATCCAGTTAAATCACTTTTCTTTTGAGATCCATAACCAACTACGACGATTTCGTCTATTTTTCTAGAATCTTCTTCTAACTTAATGGATAGTTTTGTACGTCCGTCAATAGGAATTTCCTGAGCTGTATACCCTATAAAAGAGATTAATAATGTTGCATAAGGTTCTGCAATCAATGAATAGTTGCCATCGAGATCGGTAATTGTGCCTATTGATGTACCTTTTATTCTAACGGAAGCTCCTAATAGGGCATTACCATTTTCATCGGTCACTTTTCCTTTTACAGTAATTTTCTCTTGCGAATTTGTGTTAGTTTGTTGTGTAACTTGCCTTCCTGATTTAGGGAAAGCAAACATTGAGAAACAAAATATCCCAATTAAGATCAAAATTGTCTTTTTCATGTAATAAATTTTTTTGGTAAACTGTTCGTGAATTAAGTATTATCTATAATTATAAATTAGGTTAAGAATGTATGCGTTGCAAATACAATCTCGTGTTTTTCTCATACAATTCAGTCCTCAACAAGAGGTGTCTATCTTTAAAGAAGTAGCCTTCTTTGGTAAATAAAAAATAGATAGGTGAGTGCTTTTTTTAAATTGATTGTTCCATACTTGTACTAGGTTTAAGTTGATGGCGTAAAATTATAAATGTTTGGAGCTTTGATGGTGGATAAAAAGTTGAAATGGGTGGATAAAAAAATCTGCGGAAAAACACCCTCTATTTTCTGTTATTATAGGGGGTGGAAATAATTTTCCCGCAGCTTATTATCAGTGTGTTATCTCGAAAAGTAAAACGTATTGTCAGAAAACAACCTTATAGGTTGTCTCTCAAAATGGAAAAGGCGAGTTAAAAAGTGTTTATCCTCTCTTTTTTCATTGTTTTAAGCTTATCTATGTTGTGCTTTTATAACCTTTTTACCTCCCAACAATAGCTAATTTCTTTACTTGATATAGATTTATTAACAAAAAAGTCTCTGCTAAATTATTAGTCGTTAAACGCAAAATCTTTATCTCAAGAAATAAGAAACGATACAAGTAACTTTATCTGGTTTATCAGGTTCGATTTTTATTTATTCACGGAAGATTTTTGTATTCTATGTTTTGTTTTGCTCACAGGTATTCATAAACTATTATTTTCAGATTCCAATAAAGAACTAGGTGTAATAATAAAATGTTTTGTGAAGCAGCGGGTAAAATATTTGGGGTCATTGAATCCTACCTCATAAGCTATCTCAGAAATATTCATATTTCTGGTTGTTCGATTCTTTAAAATCAATTCTCTGGCAATATTCAGTCTGTAGTTACGAATAAACTGACCGGCTGATTGTCCGGTAAGATTCTGCATTTTTTTGTTTAGTATGCTCTTACTTACCCCCATTGATTCAATAAAGTCGCTGACTTCAAAATAAGAGTTCTTAAAATTCTCTTTAACCAGATTCATCGCTTTATCTAGAAATTTTTTATCGCAAGAATCTTCTTCTACATTGAGAATATCTATATCCATTTTGAAACTAAACTGTTTCTGGTATCGTTTGCGGTTTTCCAGAATATTGTTTATTCGGGCTAAAAGCAGATCTTCATCAAATGGTTTAAGAAGATATTCGTCTACACCGATTTTAAAACTTTCTATTCGCGCTTCAATGGATGTTTTTGCCGTAAGCATAAGGAATGGAATATGCGAAATAGAGAAATTCTCCTTTACTTTTCTTGATAATTCCAGACCATCCATAACGGGCATCATCAAATCACTGATAATAAAATCAACGTTTTGCAGATTTAGGATAGAAAGAGCTTCCGCTCCATTTTCAGCTTCAAATACATTAAAATGGTCGGTCAGGATAGAACGGATATAACTACGCATATCTTTATTGTCTTCTACAACAAGCATGTTGAGGCGTCCTTCTGGGCTTGTTACAATTTGTTTTTTTTGAGTAGGAGAAGGAAGTGCAGTCATTTTTTCTGATGCTTTTTTACCATTCTCCTCACGCGATATAGGTAGTAAAACCCTGAAAGATGCTCCACCAGTATGGTTATTCTTTGCTTGAATTATTCCTCCTTGAAGATGTACAATCTGCTTACAAAGATAAAGTCCTATACCTGTACTACTTTGTCCGTAAACAGGATATTTTATACTACCTTTTGATTGGTAAAAACGATTAAAGATCTTCGAAATGTCTTCTTCGGAAATACCTGCACCTGTATCTTTCACTGAAATTAATAATTTTTCTTTTAATGTTTCTGTATCTTTTAAAGAAGAAACATAGATAGTTACCACTCCTTTGTCAGGAGTATATTTAATAGCGTTTGACAGAAGGTTTGTTATGACTTTATTCATAGCGTCTTCATCAAACATAATAACAGGGGAACTTAACCGGAATCTTTTTTCAATTCTAATATTTCGTTCATGGGCAAATACTTCGAATGGTTCAAGTATTTCGTCCATAAACTTCCTGAAATTTCCGGGAGTCTTTACTATTTCAATTTTGCCGGATTCAACTTTACGGAAATCCATTAGTTGATTTACCAATGAAAGCAGATGCCTGGAGTTCCTTTCTACGAAATGCAATTGTTCTATTACCTGTGGATTATAGCTTAGCTTCAAAGCTCTTTCAATTGGTCCCATAATCAGAGTTATAGGTGTCCGGAATTCGTGAGTAATATTGGTGAAGAAAGTGAGCTTGTCGAGCGTTAATTCCTGAACCTTCTTTGACATTTTAATCAACTGTCCTTTCTGACGGGTAATTTTCTCATTTTGTTGCTTAAGCATCTCGTTTTGTCTGGAAAGTTCTTTTGTCTGTTCTTCAAGTAAGTATTTTTGTTCTTCCAGTTCATGCGTACGCTCTTCCACTTTTATATGAAGTAGTTCCTTCTGGTTTTTCAATGTATGAATTCGCCATTTATAGAATCTGTAAATTACAAAAGAAAGAAGCACTAGCATTAAACAAATAAACCATGTGGTTTTATAAAAGAATGGATGAACAATGATCTCTAATTCAGTAATATTGCTTGATTGAATATCTGATCCGGTATCACATTTAACTTGTAAAGTATATGTGCCTGGGCGTAGACTGGTATAGCTTGCAAAACGTCTGTTAGATGAAACTTTTACCCAGTTATCATCAAATCCGAGTAATCGGTATGAATAAGTTATTGAGTTTGAATTCTCATAGTTTAGAACAGAAAACTCAAGAGAAAAAGATTTGTCGCTTTCATGTAACTGTAAACTGTTGGCTAGTGAAATGTCTGTATTAATATATCCACCTTTACCTGGGTAAATTGTTTCATTCAATACGCTTAATTTGGTAAAAACAACTTTCTCATTAGATGGAGTCATTAGTTTTTTATTACCTTCAATTGCAATCAACCCCTCTATATTACCAAAATAGAGAAGTTTGTTATAACGGGATTTACAATAAGCATTCCAATAGAACTGATTACTTATAAGCCCATCTTCTTTAGTATAGTTCACAAACCGGCTTGTTTTTGGATTATAGCACGATAAGCCATTGCAAGTACTTAACCAAAGTCGTCCTCTTTCATCTTCCAGAATACCTAATACACAATTGTTTGTGAGTCCTTGTGTGGTAGTGAAAGATTGAAACTGATATTCTTCGTTTTTACGTGAAATCAACTTGTATAATCCATACCCATTACTTCCTAGCCAGATTGTTCCATCTGACGATTCATAGAGACAATTTATCTTCTCAACACAGTGTGAGTAAGGCTTGTTATTTTGATATTTTAAATATCGGAATGAAAAATGAGAATGGCTTTTTGCAAAAGAGTTTAAGTCTATAATCATGGCCCCTTCTGAGGTTCCCATCCATAATTTATTCCTTTTGTCAATAAGAGAACCAATTACTCCCTGAATATTTTTTGTTTCTTTCAGGGGTAAGGGGGCAAGTAGTTTGTTACTTTTTGTATCGTAGAAGTAAATTCCCCTATTTGAACCAATCCACATACCTTTATTTATAGGATCGTAGCAAAGTGCTCCAATAAAATCTACAAGAAATCCGGGATGGGTGAGTGAAGTTATATGTTGGAATGTTGGGTGAGATATATTGTTGAGATCAAGTAAATTAATTCCTCCTCCCCATGTTCCTATCCAAAGGTGATTTGAGTTATCGGCTGTGATGGCACTTACAGAGTTATGGCTCAAAGAACTGCTTCCTGAGGTGAAATGAATAAATTTATCGTTGTCTTTCTTCTTAAGGTTGAGCCCTCCTTCTACAGTGCCAACCCAAAGGTTTCTATTATTATCTTCATAAATGGCATTAACCGGATTTTTAGAGATAGAGCCATTACCATTATTGTTATATATGTAATTGTGTATGGACAATTTTCTTAGAGCCATTTTATTGAGTCCTCCGGCTTCTGTGCCCACCCAGATCAGATTTCCGTCTGTTAATAAGCAATTTATAAAATCGCAATTAATGCTATTACATTCATTCTTTTCATCCCTGTTAATGTGCATAAAATTATCATTCATCGGATCATAAAAATTAAGCCCTTTTAATGTTGCAACAAGCAATTGACGGTCCGTTGTTTCTCTTAAGTCAGTAATAAGATTCTGCGAAAGGGAAGCGGGGTTGTTATCGCTATGTATGTAGCGCTTCAATGATTCGTTAGTTTTATTATATCTGAATAATCCGTGATCTGTTCCAATCCATACTTCATTTTCTTTTTCGAAGAATGCGGTTATATAGCTTCCACTTTCTAGTTTTAGCTTATCAGAAACAGCCGAGATAACTAGTTGGTTTGATTTGTTAGCTAATACTTTATATATATTACCATTATAACCTATCCATATTTCTCCGTTTATTTCCTTAAGTGCTACCAGGGGATTGTTAGAGGATGGCAATCGTAGAGCTAACGAACGAATATTTGAAACAGAACCATCTTGTTGAAATTCTATTTTGTATAAAGTGTTTTCTGCCGATAGCCAGATATTGCCTTTGCTGTCTTTTAGAATAGTATTTGCTGGTCGGTTTAATATTTGGGAAAAGTGTTTATCTTTATAAGTTAAATGATTCAGTTGTTGAGAAGAGAGGTTAAGCACATCTGTTCCTTTTTCGGAAATTATCCATAAACGATTGAAATTATCTTCACACACCTTATGAATGAAATTACTCTTCAGAGAAACCGGCCATGTGTTTATATTATAGTGCATAAACTCATAACCATCATATCTTGATAGTCCTCCACCCGAAGTTGATATCCATAAGAAGCCTTGCTTGTCTTTATAGATATCATCTACAAAGTTATGAAGCAGGCCATCATTCATTGTAATGCATGTAAAATTATAGCGGGTTATTAAGCTTTTTGGCAGAGCAAATACCTTAAAAGTAAATAAAAATATAGTGGATAGAAATAAGGTGTAGCGTAAGATTCTATTTTCCATGTTTTATCGGTTTAACGCGGCAAATATACTTAAACTCTTTTTTTTGGAACATATATTATCTTTTTTTGTAGGTAAATATTCTGATTGTCCACTTATAAAAGCCAAATGTCCACCCGGGACCATTTCTTTTCCTGCTATTTTTGTAGCAGACGAAGTAGAAACATAAATTACTATAGCCCATATTATGAAAGAACATCAAAAGTCACTTCTCAGAATGATTTCAGTGACCATTGTAATGATTATGATATTCTCATGTAAATCATCGATTCCTTTAAAAACTATTTCCAGCTCAAATCCTTGGCCCGATGATTATACTTCTATCTCGGCTATTCAAAACTATAAGAAATGGGGAACTTATAATGTGCATGACCCATCATGTAAAAAATTTGGTGACACTTATTATATGTATTCAACTGATGCTATTTTTGCAGAAAATAAAGACTCAGTAAAAAAGTATAACGTTCCATTAGGATATATTCAGGTCCGTAAATCCAAGGATCTTGTTCACTGGGATTTTGTAGGATGGGCTTTTCCGGAAATTCCTCAGGAAGCTGTAAATTGGGTAAAGACCAATTCTGGAGGAAAGAGTGCATCTAATATATGGGCACCTTATATTATACATCAAAAAGATGTGTATTGTTTGTATTATTGCGTTTCTGCATTTGGAGAGAAAACGTCATATATTGGCTTGGCAGAATCATCTTCTCCGGAAGGACCTTGGAAACAAAAAGGATGTGTGGTCAGGACAAATAAAGAGACTCCAATGAATGCCATAGACCCTACTATTATTGTTAATCCTGAAAATGGAAAGACATGGATGCATTATGGATCTTTCTTTGGCGGTATTTATTGTGTTCAGCTCAATCCGCAGACTGGGCTCACTATGCAACCCGGAGATTTAGGGCATTTAGTAGCTCGTCGTGCAAATTATCGGGTAGATAATATGGAAGCTCCTGAGATAATATATAATCCTGAGCTTAAGAAATACTTTCTTTTCGTTTCTTATGATCCATTGATGACAACTTACAATGTTAGGGTAGGGCGGTCTGATAATCCTGAAGGACCATTTACTGATTATTCAGGTAAAGCTATGGCCGATACAACAGATATTTTCCCTATACTTACCGCACCTTACCGTTTTGATAATCAGCCAGGATGGGCTGGTACTGCTCATTGCAGTGTGTTTAGTGATGATAAAGGGAAGTATTTTATGTCTCATCAGGGACGCCTTTCTCCAAACAATTTATTGATGGTCTTGCATACCCGGGAAATGTTTTTCACTCCTGAAGGATGGCCTGTTGTTTCTCCCGAGCGATATGCCGGAAATCATTCATCGAAAATTCAACAAAATGATCTTATTGGTGAATGGGAGGTAATTCGTTTGCTAGAACCTAGACACGAAAGGCATCTTGATGCTGGACAGGTGCTTTGGGGTGAAGGTCTGTTGAATAAGAGTGAACAGAATCATTCTTTCCATATATCTTTAACAAAAGAGAAGAGCATTATTGGAAGTCAGAGTGGTTTATGGGATTTTGATCCTTCCAGATCGTTAACTAAAATGATATTGAATGGTGAACTAATTAATAATTTGGTTACTTTTGCCGGACATGACTGGGAAAATCAAAAAGGAACGATTCTTTTTACTGGATTAGATGCCAATGGAAGATCGGTTTGGGGAAAACGAATTAAATAATTATCAATCATTTATAACTAGTACGGATTATGAAAATACACAAATCATTATTTTCTGCATTTGCTCTCCTTATGGGGATGTCCTTAAATGCGCAAACGGAACATGAGATGGTGGTGAAAGCCAACAAACCGGGAGCCGAGATACAATCTACTATGTACGGGCTCTTTTTTGAAGATATTAATTATGGTGCCGATGGCGGCTTGTATGCTGAATTAGTAAAGAATCGCTCTTTTGAGTTTCCTCAGAATTTAATGGGCTGGAAAACCTTTGGACATGTAGAGGTTCGCACGGATAATCCGGCTTTTGATAAGAATCCACACTATGTTCGCCTTTCAGATCCGGGACATAATGAAAAACATACTGGTCTTGAAAATGAAGGTTTTTTTGGAGTAGGTCTTAAGAAAGATGCTCAATATCGTTTCAGCGTTTGGGCACGTCTTCCAAAAGGAACTGAAAAGCAGGAATTCCGTGTTGAATTAGTTAATTCAAATAATGATCCGGTTGTTAAACAGGTAGTAGCAGTAACATCTTCTGAATGGAAGAAATATGAGGTCATTTTGACTTCTCCAGTCACAGATGATAAAGCTATAATAAGAATATTCCTGACTTCAAAAGGTGATATTGATATGGATCACGTTTCTTTGTTTCCTGTTGATACATGGAAAGGACGCGAGAATGGTTTGCGTAAAGACTTGGTACAAGCTCTTGCCGATTTGAAGCCAGGTGTTTTCCGTTTTCCTGGTGGATGTATTGTTGAAGGTACAGACCTGAATACCCGTTATAACTGGAAAAATACCGTTGGTCCAATAGAAAACCGTCCTTTGAATGAGAATCGTTGGCATTATACTTTCCCTAATAGATTCAATCCTGATTATTATCAGACTTATGGATTAGGCTTTTATGAGTTTTTCCTTTTATCAGAAGAAATTGGTTCAGAACCTCTGCCTATTGTAAACTGTGGAATGGCTTGTCAGTTCCAGAATAAAGATCTTAAAGCCCATGTGCCTGTTGATAAACTAGACAGTTATATTCAGGATGCACTTGATCTGATTGAGTTTGCTAATGGTGATGTTACTACAAAGTGGGGTAAAGTACGTTCTGAAATGGGACATCCGGCTCCTTTTAACTTGAAGCTTATCGGTGTAGGTAACGAACAGTGGGGAAAAGAATATATGGAACGTCTTGAACCTTTTATCAAGGCTATACGTAAAGCTT
>Ga0183099_1001289_pt1 | contig 14869 bp, 11 predicted proteins | sample Biomet1_FD_127788 | JGI IMG/M metagenome (GOLD analysis project Ga0183099, IMG submission 127788) | Microbial communities from bioreactor (seeded with anoxic lake sediment) at LBNL, California, USA - Biofuel metagenome 1 | ecosystem: Engineered > Bioreactor > Anaerobic > Unclassified ... | reverse complement strand
GGCTCGATATAGGCATGCTCAACAAATCCGGTCTTGCATGTTCCGCTGACGGTGACCTCCGCCTGTTTGAGCCCCTCCGCGGCGTTGCCCTTTCTCACGTGAACATTGCCGCAGATATTGTTCGGGTACTTCTCGTTGATCGGGATATCGCTTTCCAGCGCCATCTTCGGCGTCGCCAGAATCGGGAGTTCCTCGTAGTCCGCGCAAACCAGCTCGGCTGCCGCGTCCGCTTCTTCCTGCGACTCCGCAGCGACAACCGCGATCACGTCGCCATAATAGCGGGTCTTATCGCACACCAGCGCGTACTGATCCACATACAGCTCACCAAACATCTTCTCGCCGGGGATATCTGCTCCGGTGACAACGCAAACAACGCCGCTTGCCTGCGCTGCTTTCTCGGTATACACCCGAAGCAGGTTGGCATGCGGGTGCGCGGCATAGACGCCCTTGCAATACACCATGCCGGGCAGACGGATGTCCGCGCCGTATTCCGCGCGACCGGTCACTTTTGCGCGCGCATCGATCCGTTCGAGCGGTTTTCCGATGGGAAGCGTTTCCATATCGATCGATTCTCCTTTTACCGTTGCAGGCGAACTCCCCGCCCGCATTCGTAATCCACCATCTCTGCCAAATGCAGTGTTGACGTGACAATATAAACGATAATGACTTTCACATATCTATTGTAACTAATTACATCCATTCTGTCTACTGGCGTTTTTTATAATCTTCAACTGCGCTATTTGGCTTCATTTGCACGGATTATCTGCCTTTTTTCGCATTCAATCGCTTGAAACAGGAAAATTTCTGTGATAAGATGCAACTATATTCGATAAACAATAACCGATCGCCTCGTAACCGTTTACACCAATACATTTCAGGAGGATGTTTGCCATGCAATTTCTTGTCAAAAACGCAAAGCTTCGGGATCGTGAAACCTGGACGGATATCGCAATCGACAAAGGCGTGATCGTCGAGATTGCCCCCGGCCTGTCTTACGCCGCGGATACCGTCATCGACGCGCACGGCGCGCTCGTGACCCCCAGCCTGATCGATCCGCATATCCACCTCGACAAGGTCAATATCTTCGACGTGGTGCGTAAAAATGTCTCCGGCACGCTCAAAGAAGCCATCGAGATCATCTGGGACAAGAAAAAAGATTATACGACAGAGGACATCCTCGCCCGCTCGGAGGATGTGCTCCTGCGCGCGCTGAAGAACGGTACGCTCAATATGCGTTCGCACGTAGACGTAGATACCATCGGCGGGCTCAAGCCCCTCGAAGGCGTCAAGGCATTGCGCGATAAGTATCGCCACGTGATGGATCTGCAACTCGTCGCCTTCCCGCAGGAGGGCATCCTGAAGGATCCGGGCTGCGAAGCGCTGATGTGGAAAGCCATGGAGGCCGGTGCGGACGTGGTCGGCGGCATGCCGGCAAACGAGAATTCGCCGGACGACAGCCGCGCGCACGTGCGCATTTGCTTTGACATCGCAGAGAAGTTTGACGCGGATATCGACATGCATGTGGACGAGACGGACGATCCGTTTTATCGCACGCTGGAGATGATCGCGGATGAAGCGCTCAAGCGCGGCTGGATCGGTCGCGTAACCGCAGGCCACACCTGCGCGCTTGCGGCATATGACGACCACTACGCCAACTATGTCATCGAAAAGTGTGCCAAAGCGCAGATTCGCTTCATCACAAACCCCGTCACCAACCTGCTTTTGCAAGGCCGCCTCGACAAGCAGCCGATTCGCCGCGGCATCACCCGCGTCAAAGAGCTGCTTGCGGCGGGCATCCTTGTGAGCTTTGGGCAGGATTGCGTGAAGGACACATTCTATCCGTATGGCAGCGCGGACATGCTGCAGGTTGCGAATGTGACCGCGCACGCGGCGCAGATGAGCCTGCCGCCGGAGATCGAAACCGTCTACGATATGGTGACGACGACGGCAGCCGAAATTCTGAAGCTGGAAAACTACGGCCTCGCGGTCGGTAAAAAAGCGAATCTCGTCGTCGTCAACGCCAAGGACGCGCGCGACGCCATCCGCCTCACGCCGGAGCGCTTGTTCGTCATCCGCGAAGGAAAGATCGTCGCCAAAACCGCCGTGCAGACGGAGTTGTATCTGTAATTCAGCGCAAAAATCAACAAAGGAGCGATTTTCGTCGCTCCTTTTTATTATGCGCTTATGACAATTTACCAGCCGAGTGAAATGATTCCCCTTGGACAGCCGGAAGAGCAAAGTCCGCATCCCTCGCAAGCCTCCGTCTGGATTTCGATGCATCCATCATTTCGCGTGATCGCGTCATACAGACAGCCGTTGATGCAGATGTTGCAAGGCGTCGTCTCGATGTCGCATCGCTCGGTAATCGTCGCTTTTCTGCGCTGCGGTTTGATGTCCTCAAACGGCATCAGCGACGGCAGCGCCGCGCCGCGCACCTGCCCGATGTCCGTGTACCCGTGGCCGGAGAGCCACGCGTCCAAATCGTGAATCATTCTGGTGATCTCCCCGTAGCCGTCCTCCTGAATCGCGGATGCAAGCTGCACCGCGGTTGCGCCAAGCATGATGAATTCCAGCGCGTGTTCCGCGGTCTTGATGCCACCCACGGAACAGATCTGCATCTGGGTATATTGCCGGAGCTGCGCCGTCGTTGCGAGTGAAATCGGGCGGATATTCCGCCCCGTATAGCCGCCGTAGGTCAGCATCTCCGCCTTGCGGGACTCGATATCGACCCCGCGGAGCCCTTTCAGCGCATCAATCGCGCTGATCGCTTTCGCACCTGCGCGCTCGATTGCCTGTAAAAAAGCCGGGGAAACAGCCGCTTCGTAGGAGAGCTTGACCATCACGGGAATCGAAACCGCCTCGACAGCGGAGCGGACAAACGCGTGAATATCCGAGGAGTGGTTGCAGACGCTTTCGTTACGGGAACCGATCGGCGCGGAGATGCTGATCTCGATTGCATCCGCACCCATACGCTCTACCTTCGCGGATAGATACGCAATCTCGGATGCGGACGAGCCCCAGATCGAGCAGATCAGCTTGCAGTCACGCTTTTTGACCTTCTCCAGCTCGCTTTCCCACTGCTCCAGGTGCAGATCGGAATACAGCATGGTATTAAACATGCGGTAACCATCCACAAAAACGCGCGGGGATACGCGCTGCTTCGCTTCCAGCGTGATGGTTTCCGTAATCACGGCGCTCGCACCCGCGTCAATGCAGCGCTGGATGGATTTTCCATCGCGCGCCCAGGGGCCTGCCGCGGTGATCACGGGATTTTTCAGCGGGATTCCCATCAGATCGATTGGTTTTGGCATCGCGATTCCCCCTCTTGTGCACTTTGGGTTTCGTTCGTAAAGGCCGGAACGGATCAAATGATTTAGAAAGGAGTTCGGTGAATTTCGGGCGTTTTCGATTGTCAATCAAACAGTTCGTAGATATATTTTTCATTTCCGCATGATCTGCGGATTTTCAGCTTGGGCTGAAGCACCATCTCCTGCGGCACGCCCAGCTCAAGGTCTTTGTTTTCAATGCTGTCAAATAATAGTCTTCCCGCCGCCATGCCTAGTTTGCTCGCGGGCAGTTCCAGCGCGGTGATCGGCGGATTCACCAGCCCGCAAACGGGCGAATCGGTCATGCTCGCGAGCGCAAGCTGCTGCGGCACCGAAATGCCCGCGTCCTGCGCGGCCTTTTAGGATGCCAAGCGCCTGTCCGTCTCCGGCGGAGATCAGCGCCGCGGGAACCATTTTTTGCCGGATCAGTTGCTGCGCAAACAGATAGCCGCTCTGCACGCTTGCTTCGCAGGTGTAGAGTTTGCTGTCCACTGCGCTCTGGTTTTCACGCAGAGCATTGGCAAATCCGGCTTCCATCTGCGCGCTCATCTGCCGCTCAGCCGTGTTGCGCACAAGCCCGATGCTTTTGTATCCGAACGAGAGCAAATGCCGCATCAACCGATAGGCGCCCTCTTCAAAATCGATATAGCACAGCGTGTCGCAGCCGCTGTTCCGGTTCTTTCCCACGTGGACGCACGGGATTCCGGCTTCTCTGGTCTGCAGCACGCGCTCCTGCGATGTGTTCGACGAAACCAGCGCGATGCCGTCCACGCGGCGGTTTTCGCACATGCTCAGGCTTTCTTCCTCAATCCGCGCGTCGCCGTGCGTATTGCAGAAGAATACCGCGTATCCTTTGTTGCGCGCAACCGTCTCGATGCCGGATATGATCCGCTGCTGCGTCTCGCTCTCAATCTCCGGAACAAGCAGCGCGATGGTCTTCGTGGTGCCAAGGTTTAAGCCGCGCGCAAACCAGTTCGGCGTATAGTTCTGCTCTTTCATGACAGCAAGCACATGATCCCGCGTTTCCGGCAGCACCTGTTCCGGGTGGTTGAGCACGCGCGAGATTGTGGCGACGGAAACCCCGGCCATTTCTGCTACTTTGCGAATATTCATGAAACCCCCACGTTGCTCCTTTGCGGTGATGTTTCATTATAACACGCGAGATGATCGGGCTACAAGAAACCGTGCTGTAAACGGTTCACATATGGTTTGGAAGCGGTTCTCATGCAATTATAAAACATTTCCCGTCATATTTCCGTTATTTTTTGATATGATAACGCAAATTTGGCATTTTTATGAAGTTTTCTACTACTATTACGTCATATTTTGTTGACAGCGCTCTTTAATTCGGGTACATTATTCGTGTCGAATGTAAGTAGTTACATTCAAATTTGCAATTATGGAGGTTATCTTATGGAGAAATCCAAGCAGCAGCATGTGGACGTCGACTATTCGCTGGAGGCAGTCCCTTCCAACTCGAAGGAACGCAAGGGCTTCTGGTCGATGTTTGTCATCATGCTCGGGTTCACGTTCTTCTCTGCCAGCATGAGCGTTGGCGCAAAGATGGCAAGCGGCCTGGATCTTTCCGGGTTCATTTGGGCGATTCTCATCGGCGGCGTGATCCTCGGTGCATACACCGGCGTGCTCGCCTACATCGGAAGCAAGACGGGCCTAAGCCTTGACTTGCTGGCGCATCGCTCCTTCGGCACGTTTGGATCCTATCTGCCCTCTGCGTTGATCAGCTTCACGCAGATCGGCTGGTTCGGCGTTGGTGTTGCGATGTTTGCAATTCCCGCAGCAGAGCTTCTCCACATCAGCCCCTGGATCCTCGTCGTGTTTGCAGGCGCTTGCATGACCTCCTCCGCTTATTTCGGCATGAAGGGTCTTGAGATCGTCAGTTTCGTCTCCGTTCCGCTGATCGCCATCCTCGGCATCTACTCGATGGTGACGGCGACTGTCGCCGGCGGCGGACTTGTCGCCATGTTCTCCAAATCCGCGGGCAGCCTCACGCTCTTTGCCGCGGTTGGCATGGTCATCGGTTCCTTCGTCTCCGGTGGTACGGCAACGCCGAACTTTGTCCGCTTTGCGAAGAATCACAAGATCGCCGTCATCACGACGGTCGTCGCGTTCTTCCTCGGCAACACGCTGATGTTTGCCTTCGGCGCGGTCGGCGGCGCGTTTACCGGTAAAGACGATATCTTCTATGTCATGATCGCACAGGGTCTCGCGATTCCGGCACTCATCGTGCTCGGCGCGAACATCTGGACGACGAACGACAACGCACTCTATACCTCCGGTCTTGGTCTTTCCAACATCACCAAAGTGCGGAAGCGCCCGATGGTTCTCATCGCGGGCTTGGTCGGTACCGTTGCTGCCATCTGGCTCTACAACAACTTCGTCGGCTGGCTGAGCTTCCTCAACGCGACGCTCCCGCCGATCGGCGCGATCATCACGCTGGACTTCTTCCTCAACAGAGCCGCATATGGCGAAGGCACTGTTCCCGAGCGCAAGGTCAACTGGGCAGCCATCGTCGGCGTCGTTGCCGGCGCACTGGTCGGAAACTTCGTGAAGTGGGGCATTGCCGCCATCAACGCGATGGTCGTTGCGTGCATCATCTATTACGTCGGCACCAAACTGTTCTACAAGAACAAGTAAGGGATGCATGTAATAGAAACGGTATCTTCTGAGAAAATGTAATTACCTCCTAACTCAAGAACAACGTGTTCCACCCCCATCGCAGAGGCCGCGGGAATCATCCTGCGGCCTCGTGCGTTTATCTATGACTCAAATGTTCCCGCAATTCAATAAGTTCTTCCGGCGAAAATATCCCTGCGGCAGCCGGAGGTGGCGTGAAGGGTGCCGATGACGAAGCATTCCCCCAAACGCAAGGCAATCGACTATGTAATGAACCGATTGACCAAATATATGATGCATCATATACTAAGTAAAGACCTGATGCGTCTGATTATGCATCCGGCTATTCCATAGCGATTCCATGTGAGGGGGGCCACATATGAATGGACACAACGCAAAACGAAAGCTCAATTGGGGTTTCTGTTTTGTTCTCTTTGGCGGATTCATGTCGCTCTTTGCGTGTGCGCCGCGTTTGGAACAGCCCGCTGACGTCTCTCCCGTTATCCAATCTACCCCAGAGGCACCTGAGCAAACCATCGAACCAACGCCGCTTCCTACGCCAGACTATAAGGGACCGGTTTCACGCGTAGAAGGCAAAAACTTTCTGGTACGAAACAATGCCGGTGTTTTTGAACCGTTCTTCGTAAAGGGCGTTGATATTGGCGCGGCAAAGCCCGGATACTGGCCCGGTGAATTCGGAATCTCTAAAGAGGATTATTCTAGATGGTTTCAATTGATCGGTGAGATGAACGCAAACACCATTCGAGTTTATGTGCCGCAGATGCCAGCATTCTATGATGCGCTGCTTGCCTATAACCTCAGCGCTGAAAAGCCGCTGTACCTGATACAAGGCATCTATATGAATGAAGAACTGATCGTTACTTATCTGGATGCTTACTGTAATGGCGGTGAGCTGGTCAACAGCTTTTACAGCGACTTGAAAAACACAATCGACATCATTCACGGGAATGCAGTCGTTGAAAAACAGCCCGGAAATGCCGGCGGAGTTTATACAAGCGACGTTTCAAACTATGTGATCGGATATTTACCGGGCATTGAGTTCAGCGCAGACTTTGTGATGGGCACGAATGAGAAGAATCCTGACAAGACAAGCTTCTCCGGCACCTATGTTCGCACAAAAGACGCTTCCCCCTTTGAGGTGTTTCTCGCCGAATCCCAAGAGTACATGATCTCCTATGAAACAGACCAGTATGCCGTTCAGCGTCCTATCGCAATCACCAACTGGGTGACGACTGATCCTCTGTCTCATCCGGGCGAACCAAATCCAGGGTTGGAGGATGCGGTGAGTATAGATGTTGAGCACATTCAGGCAGCAGCGGCATATACAGCGGGATTCTTCGCATCCTACCATGTTTACCCTTACTATCCGGATTTGATGAGTTATGATCCCGCCTATACCACAGGTACGGACCCGAATCCCTATCGGACCTACCTGACGGAGTTGAACGCCTACCACACCATGCCGTTATTGATTGCAGAATTCGGTATCCCGACCTCGCGCGGGAAGACGCATGTCAACGCGGTTACCGGCTTTGATCAAGGTAATATCGAGGAGACGGAGCAAGGAAATATGCTGGTCTCTATGATGAGCGATATCCGCGATGTCGGCTGCATGGGTGGCTTGATCTTTTCCTGGCAGGACGAGTGGTTTAAGCGAACCTGGAACACCACCGATCAGGAGGAATCTGAACGCCGTCCGTATTGGTATAGTGTGGAGAGTCCCGAAAAATCATTCGGGTTGCTGTCGTTCGACCCCGGTGAAACGACGACTGTCCTGATTGATGGTAAAACGAATGATTGGAACGACGAAAACATCGTATCCGAGTCCGGTGGACTTCGTCTGAGCGTCAAAAGCGATGAAGCCTATCTCTACTTTAAGATTGATCTGAACGGGCTACAGTTTGGTCAGGATAGCATATACATCGCTGCGGACACCATCCCCAACCAAGGTAATTTTTCTTATGAAGGAAAGCAGTATGCTCAGGCAGCAGACTTTTTAATCAAACTAAACACCGAAACCAACAGCGTCATGCTGGTGGATCCGTATTATGATGTGTTTCAATATCAATACTCCGTGCAAAACGCTCTCGTTGATCCGATCGCCCATCAAACAGAGAAGAACTCCGGTGCGTTTGTTCCCCTCTATGCGGCGATGAACCGTGCGCTTGTCTTGCCGGAATCCGGCACAGTGATACCGTTCTCAAAATTTGACGCAGGCGAACTCACTTATGGCGTCTCCGACCGGCGCAAGAAAGCTTTGATTCTCTTGCGGACTTTTACGCTGGCGACGGCGTGATCGAGCTTCGTATTCCGTGGCTCTTGTTCAATGTGCGCGATCCGGGCACCAAAAATATCATTGCGGACTGGAACCTGACCGGCAGCGTCTCCGGTCAAACGATTGATTCATTCTCATTTGCGGTCTATTCGAACCAGAGCACAGGACAAATCCCGTTCGGAACATATTCGTGGGAGCCGTGGGACTTGCCCACCTATCATGAGCGGCTTAAAAAGGGGTACACGATTGTACAGTCCTACTTTGCAACGATCCCGTAAGCGGTTTTTCCGCATATCCAATAAGGACTCGATACAAAATACCATTGGAAAGGAGCGTGTTGCTTTTGACTATTGTTCAAGCCGTTGTCAATGTATTGATCATGATCATGGGTGCGGTTCTTACTCTGTTTACACTGCTACTTTTGGTTTTGCACGTCACGAATTCATTTAAGAGCAAGCGCATTCAGGAGATGCGCGAACAGTTGATCTGTTTGATTTCCGGTGAAGCCGCAGCTCGCAAGCTCAAGAACAAACTCTATCATTTCATTCGCCAAAGTGAAGGCTGCGTCGGCTCAATTTCACAAATTCATGGCATTCGCTCTCTGCGCGGACTGCTCGTGATTGCAGAAACTGCTGATGAGCTAAATCCATCCGATCTGGCGGTGCTAAAGCGTGAAATCGCCGGAGAATGGTACTCCAACTATCTGAATAGTCAGTTTTCCAGCGGAAGCGTGGACTCCATCATACTCGTCGTCAAGCTGATCGGCACACTTGGGCTTGATCGATATACCTCGGATGTAACACAGCAAATATACTACTACCGCAAAAATCCGCAAATGCAGCATATTGGTCTGCTCTCTCTCTGCCTTTTGGGTGCCGAGCAACCGCTCGTTTCGATCTGCCGAGATGCCTCCATTGCATCCCTGCTATCGTTTCGAACACTCGAAGAACTGTTCAGCGTATTTTGCGGTGACCGGGAGAAGCTTTGCCAACGTTTGATTCATACGGCCGCCGACGACTATATTCGCCGAACCTGCGTCAAAGCAATCGGAGACAACAGGTATATCGCGCTGGCTGATGAAGTGCTGCCGCTCCTGGAAAGCCCGAAAACCAATATGCGCATCGACGCAGCCCGAACACTTGGCCAGTTAGCATACGCGCCCGCATATGAGTCCATTCTCGCGCTCTCTCGCAGTGACTGCTGGGAACTTCGAGCGGTTGTCGCCACGGCTCTTTCTTCCTATGGTGCTGATGAAAGCGAAGACACGTTGATCGATCTGCTCTGCGACTGCGAGTGGTGGGTAAGACTGCGTGCGTCGGAGTCCTTACTTAAGTGCACAAACACCGAAGAGGTTGTTCGCCGTGTTGAGGAACGCCACGATCGTTACGCACTGGAAATGATGCATTTCGCGCTTGACAAGCAAGCACTGCGCAGACGGAAAGGAGTGGCATGATGGCAACACACGATATCCTCTATCGCATTGTGCTCGGCGTCAATTATTTCTCTTTGTTCTATGTAATCACGGTCAGCACGATCTATCTCATTCAGCTGATCTCCGCCTCGATTGGACTGCGTCACTATGTGCGCTCGCTTCGATATATCGATTACCGACGATTCCTTGACTCGGAGCACATGGTTCCAATCTCGCTGTTGGTTCCCGCATATAATGAGGCCGCAACCATCGTTGATTCTGTTCGTAATTTGATTTCACTTGATTTTCCCGAGTACGAGGTCATCGTCATCAATGACGGCTCGAAGGATGATACCCTGCAGTTGCTGATCGATGCCTATGAGTTGCTTCCTTTCCACCAACCTTATAAAAAGTCATTACAAACGGAAGAGATCATTGAGATTTATCGCTCCGCTGTCGATGAGAAACTGATCGTACTAAACAAACAAAACGGTGGCAAAGCGGACGCACTCAACGCGGGCATCAATGTCGCTGCCTATCCGATCATCGTGACAATCGATGCCGACTCCATCCTGGAGAAGAGTTCGCTCATCAAGATCATTTATTCCTTCATCAGCGACCCAACATGCATCGCTGTCGGTGGCATTGTTCGCATCGGTAGCGGTTGCGAAATCGTAGATGGTCAGATGAAAGAAGTCGGCTTATCGAAAAACCCGACCGTCGCGCTGCAAACAACGGAGTATCTTCGCGCATTCTTGACCGGAAGAATCGGATTTGATGTGATGGGCATGCTCCTCATCATTTCCGGTGCGTTCGGGGCGTTTAATAAAGCCGCCGTTATTGAAGTGGGCGGATACACGCGCAATTGCGTCGGTGAAGATATGGAGCTTGTTGTAAATCTGCATCAGCTCATGCACGATAGAAACGCAAGTACTCCGTGCGATTTCTGCCCGATCCAATCTGCTGGACGCAACCTCCAGAGCGGCTTTCCGACTTGAGGAAGCAGCGCAAGCGCTGGCACGTCGGCTTGATCGATACGCTTCTGAAACATAGGCGCATGCTATTCAACCCGAAATACGGACGAATCGGTATGGTCTGCCTGCCGTATTATTGGATTTTTGAGCTTGCAGGACCGGTTATCGAAACATTTGGATATATCTTTATCCCGATTTCTTTTCTCTTGGGCGTGGTAAACATTTGGTTTATGTTATCCTTTTTCCTCGTAGCGGTGCTCTATGGAACCATACTTTCTGTAGGCGCATTGCTGCTTGAGGAGAACACTTTTAAGAAATATCCTGACATAAAGCAGTTGCTGCAGCTCTTCTTCTATTCGTTCATCGATAACTTTGGCTATCGCCAACTCAATACCTTATATAAGGTTGAAGCGATGTTTGGATTCAAGAAGAACAAGAATCGCTGGGGGGAGCTCAAGCGAAAGGGCTTTTCGCAAGGTGAGGAGAAGAAATCCTGAAGATGACATTCCTATCATCCCCGGCAGCATTGTCGGTCTTGCCATCACAACAGCGGCCACTAATCACTGCCGATTATGATTGCACGCATCCGCACGATTCGCACAACGAAATCCATTCGTAAGGGTTCAGCCAAAAAAAGAAATGGGTACCATCCGGTGCCCATTTGTTTTTGCCTTCTTACTGGCTTGGATCGGCGAAATTACGCGAACCCGCCGCATCGCGGCTTGTTATCCGTTGCGGAGCCGAGCGCCCGCAGTGGGCGATCCAGCTTTACACGGGTAAGCGCCGCCTGCACCTCGCTTGCTTGTGTGTTGTTGCCAACCAGTACAATCGTCTTGGAACAATTCGCGTTACGTACGGGCAAGGCTTCGGCAATTTGTCAGTTTTGCAGCGTTACAAAGATGATGTCGTATTCGCATCGCATTCATCCCACTGTACCGTTCATCGTTTGCGGCGCTATCGATTGCATTTTTGTAGCACGAGGCAGTCATAGCTCTCCCCAAGCGTAAATCGCTCGCTTTCGCAAAGCCCTGCCGGTGCGGCAAGGCGCAGCACATCTTCCGGGCTGATGCGAATGGCAGGCGGCGGCCCATAGGATGTTTGATACTTGTGGAACTCAATCACCGCAAGTTTGCCTGCGGGTTTCAATCGCGCGGCAATCTGCGTTAGAAACGCCTCTTGCTCGTCGATTTCGTGCAACACGGTGCAGAGCAGCGCGAGATCGACCGATTGACCCGCCATGGCGGAAACATCCGGAAGAATCTCGACGGTATCGAGCGCCAACGCGTTTTTCTTGGATTCCAGAATCTCCCGCATGCCTGCGGAAGGATCGATTGCGTAGATCGGCGCATGGGTAATTTCCGCGGCTGCCGTGGTGAATATTCCCGTTCCCGCACCGATATCTGCAAAGGCCATTCCGTCGCGCAGGCCAAGTTTTTCGAGTGTTGCGCACGGTTGCAGTTCCGCTAACCGCGCTGGATTCTCTAGTTTATGCATGATGACTCCCTTCGGTCCGATAATTCTTACTGATCCTATCACACGAAAGCGCAAACACTAGCTTGTCATAAACAAGCATATCAGCGCCCGCCTGTTCCGTCAACGAACCGATGTTAGCCCTTGGGGCCTGGCGGACGACAAAAAGAGCGCTGGCGAAAGGAAACGATAACGAGTTCCGTCCGTACAGGGTTCTCTATCTTGCGCCAGCTGAGTTCCCCATAAAACAAAACAGAAGCATAAATAGAATGCGTAAAATTCTAGTTGTTTCATTCCCTTTCGACCGTGTTAGCCTCCTCAAAAGCAATTTGAATTCCAATTGTTTCTTTCAGTTACGACTGTGTTAGTCTCCTCACAGCCACGCAAGCGAATCACCCAGCGAAATCCCAAGCTGCTTGGCTTGTCGTATGAATTGCGAATCTGTTGGAATGGTTTTTAACTTTCCTGCAACTTCACTCAACGGAACCGCCACGATCTGCGTGCCTTTGAGCGCGGTCATATTCCCAAATAGCCCTTTCTCCACCAGCTCGCCAGCCATCGCGCCAAACCGAGAGCAGAGCAGTCGATCGGTCGCGGTTGGATCGCCGCCTCTTTGCAGGTGTCCCGGAACGATGGCGCGAACATCCTGTTCCAACTTGTCGGACAGATACGCCGCCAGACGATTGCCCGGCGTGGTCGTGTTTTCATTGCGCATCTTCTTTTTGAGCGCGCCCTCCTCTTTTGTAATTGCCCCTTCCGCAATCGCGACAATCGAAAAATTCTTGCCTTGATTGTTCCTTGACTCGATCGCCTTGAGTACGAGCTCGGGATCATAAGGGACTTCGGGGATCAATATGACATCCGCGCCTCCCGCAATTCCGGCGCCGAGGGTAATCCAGCCCGCCTTGTGTCCCATCAGTTCGATCACAAAAACACGCCCGTGCGATGCGGCGGTGGTATGAATCGCGTCGATCACATAGGTGGCCCGCTCCAGTGCGCTATCGAACCCAAACGTCAGATCGGTGCCGTACACATCATTGTCGATTGTCTTGGGAATGGTGACGACGTTGGCTCCGTTTTGGCTCAGCAGATATGCGGTCTTGTGGGTGCCGTTGCCGCCAAGAATGACAAGCGCGTCAAAGCCAAACTGCTTGTAATTCTTCATCATCATATTCAGCTTGCTCGTGTTGTTCTCGTTGAGCGTTTGCATTTCCTTATATGGTTGGCGAGAGGTACCGAGTATCGTTCCGCCTAAACGCAAAATGCCGGAAAACTCTTCCGGTCCCATCTTTCTCCATTCGCCTTCGATCAAGCCTCGATATCCATCTGCAATTCCATATAGTTCGAGATTTCCGATCGATCCGTACAGCGTTTTCGCAACTCCTCTTAGCACCGCATTGAGCCCTTGACAGTCACCGCCGCTCGTCAATAATCCGACCTTCATATGATTCCTATCCTTTTCGTCACTAGATTGTATTTGGCAGCGAGAAATGCGCTAATCGCTGTAGTTCGCCGGAGCAACACGCCTGCCGAGCCCTATCAATGCGCCCCCGATGATGCGGCGAATCGATTGAGCAAAGCGCATCTTTGGGTGCGGAAGCTGTCTTGCATAATCCTCGCGACATCTTTGATACTCAACCATCTGCGCGTCCTCGCACCCGTCGGGCAGTTCCAGCCGAGCGTAGCTTCCGTCTGGTTGCATGACTCGTCCTTTTTTTGTGTCTTTCAGCAGTAGAAACAGCATGTCTTTGATGCGGCTCGCGATGATCGCATCGTTGACCGGAAAAAGAACTTCCATTCGCCTGTCAAGGTTGCGCGTCATCAAGTCTGCGGAAGAGATAAAGAGTTTTTCATCGCCGCCGTTTAAAAACCAATACACGCGCGAATGCTCGAGAAATCTGCCAACAACGCTGATCACGCGGATATTTTCCGTCAACCCCGGAATCCCCGCATTGAGGCAACAAATGCCGCGAACGATCAAATCGATTTTCACGCCGGCTTGTGCCGCCTTGATCAATCGGTCGATCACATCTTTATCCGCCAGTGAATTCACTTTGGCGATGATATGACCGCCGCGCGCATACATCTCTTTACATCTTATCTCATTATCGATCATTTCGTAGCACTTTTTTCGGATCCCATCGGGAGAAACATGAAACACGCGATAGTCTTCCCCCGTGTAATCCATACTCAGCTCGCGGAAAAAGAGAATAATGTCATTCGCGATCTCCTCATTGGAGGTCAATATCCCGACATCCGTATATAGGTTTGCTGTCTTTTCGTTGTAATTTCCGGTCGCGACATGCGCTGTATGGACGATTCCCTTCGGCGATTTTCGCGTGATCAGCAGAAGCTTTGCGTGTACTTTCAGGTAATCGCGCCCATAGATCACATGGCAGCCTGCATCCTCCAGCTTCGCCGCCCACTCGATATTGTTCTCCTCGTCGAAACGTGCCTTTAGCTCGACCAGCACGGTTACTTCCTTGCCGTTTTCAGCGGCGGCTACGAGGTGTTTCACAATTTCGGAGTGGTTTGACACCCGATACAGTGTTTGCCGAATCGCGATCACCGAGTCGTCGTGAACCGCTTCACGCAGTAAATCAAGCACCGCTTCAAAATTGATATACGGATGAATGAGTAGATAGTCTCTCGAGCGAATTTGGCGATGAATGCTTTTGCTTTTTTGTAAGCCGGGGGCATAAACACTTTTTATATCAGAGCAAAACCGGCTCCCATAACGCCTTTCTTTTGCAGCGTC
>Ga0183099_1001288_pt1 | contig 14874 bp, 16 predicted proteins | sample Biomet1_FD_127788 | JGI IMG/M metagenome (GOLD analysis project Ga0183099, IMG submission 127788) | Microbial communities from bioreactor (seeded with anoxic lake sediment) at LBNL, California, USA - Biofuel metagenome 1 | ecosystem: Engineered > Bioreactor > Anaerobic > Unclassified ... | reverse complement strand
GGCTTCATAGTCCGGTTGATAGTCTTCCTCTTTATGGAAGGAACCCGTGTCGATCCAACCTGGGCTGATGGAATTGACCCGGGATTTCCCGGCAATGAGATACTGAGGGCGTGCGTCAACGCGAGGATGCCGCCTTTAGCCGCCGAGTAACTTTCGGTGTCCTTTTGCGACATGAAACCGCGGCTTGATGCGATGTTCACGACCGAGGCGCCAGCTGTGAACACCGGCAAAAACAAGCTCGTCAACAGGTACGGAGCTGTGACGCCCAAAGCCAGGACATAATTGAAGTCCTGAAAGGAACACGCCGACAGGATTCCTTTTTTGCTGATGCAGGCGTTGTTCACCAGATAATCGACTTTGCCGAAGCGTTGCTTGACGGCTTCCGCAAAAGCGTGAAGGGCAGCCTCCTCAGCGATGTCTCCGTGATGGAAATAGACATCGTTCGTTGCGAAACGGGAAACGATCTTTTGGCCGGCTTCCTTATCCGTGTCCACGAATGCGACAGCGGCACCCGCAGCCAAAAATGATTCCACCGTGGCTCGGCCGATGCCGTTTGCTCCGCCGGTCACCACGACTACACGATTTTGAAAATCCATATTCCATTCCTCCCGACTGATTGATGCTTCTGATATTTCGTTGCTACAGCGAAAGCTTCAGCGATACCGGGCAATGGTCGCTTCCGAAGATATTTTCATGGATATCCGCGTCGACCAGGGCATCCTTCAAAGCTTCCGATACCAGGAAGTAGTCGATCCGCCAACCTGCATTGTTTTTGCGGGCGTTGAAGCGGTAACTCCACCAGGAATATCTGCCTTCCGCATCCGGATGGAAGTAGCGGAAAGTATCGATGAATCCGTTCGCCATCATTTCGCTGAACTTGGCGCGTTCCTCGTCCGAAAAGCCCGCGTTTTTGCGGTTCGTTTTCCAATTCTTCAGATCGATGTTTTCGTGGGCAACGTTGAGGTCACCGCAGACAATGACCGGTTTTTCTGTCTCCAGGCCCTTCAGATAAGCCAGAAAGGCCGTTTCCCAATGCATCCGGTAGTCCAACCGCTTCAGCTGCTCCTGTGAATTCGGGGTGTAGACGTTGACCAGGAAGAAATCGCCATACTCCAAGGTGATGACGCGTCCTTCCGAATCATGTTCGGCAACGCTGATGCCTAATCGGACAGAGAGCGGGGTATGTTTCGTGTATATCGCGGTTCCTGAATAGCCTTTGCGATCGGCATAATTCCAGTAGGATTCATATCCGGGAAATGCTAGCTCGATCTGTCCTTCCTGCAGTTTTGTTTCCTGCAGACAGAAGAAATCAGCATCGAAGTCCGAAAAAATATCCGCAAAGTTCTTGTTTACGATTGCCCGCAAGCCATTGACGTTCCATGAGACAAATTTCAGTTCCATTTTGTCCACCTACCTTAACGTAACGCAAACGTATAATAAAGGAACAGGATGAAAATGATCAGGTTGAGGACAGCCAAAGACCATTTCATTTTCGGTTCCGGGATGTTCAGCGCAAAAATCGTTCCAACTAGCGGCAAAAACAGCGCCAACACTAATGATGTAGTGGATACTGAATCAGGATCTTTGGTGGTAAAAAGGTAAAGCGGATATAGGATCGACAAGAGTGTAAAAGTGATCCCGTTTCTGATTTGTTTCGGTTGCATAGAGCAGCCTCCTTTATCTATTATCTATCCTATTTTACCATACCTGCACGTTCTAATCGCAAAGAAGAGGGCTGAAAGAAACGTTCAAAGACGAAAATGGATTCCCGTTATCTAACAATGCTGTTTCAAATTGATTAAATTGTAAATTATTTCATAAACTTGTGTTAGAATAGCATGAATAGGTGCATGATTGATTTTTATTAAAATCAGGTTAATTAAAGGTTAAAAGGCTATAATTAATTGCTGCCGCTTACTAATTTGATACAAATCGGTATCAAGTGATGTTAAAATGGACTACATAATAAAATTAGTGGGTGAAATGCATGTTGGGGACGGAAATAAAACAACAGTTTCCTGAAACGATCGTTAAAGAGAATGAAAACTTATCACATTATACATACACAAAAACAGGTGGCCCGGCGGATGTGCTGGTCTTTCCGAAATCCAAAGATGAAGTAGCGGCAATTGTCGCATGGGTGAATGAAAAACAGGTGCCTTTGACTGTATTGGGCAATTCCAGCAATGTCATCATCAAAGATGGCGGCATCCGCGGCATCGTCATGATCCTGACGGAAATGGACTATATGGAAGTGAAACGTCATCGATTGATCGTCCAGAGCGGCGCACGCCTGATCGATGCTTCCCGGATGGCCTTGGCTGAACGTTTGAGCGGCTTGGAATTCGCATGCGGCATTCCCGGCAGCGTCGGCGGAGCGGTCTACATGAATGCCGGAGCATATGACGGTGAAGTTGAAGAAGTCATCGAATCCGTCGTGGTGATCACCCGCGAAGGCAAAATAAAAACCTACTCGAAGGATGAACTTGAGTTTTCCTATCGCCATAGTAAACTTCAGGAAACGAACGAAATCGTTCTCGAAGTTGTCTTCGATCTGGAAAAAGGCAAGCACGAAGCGATCAAAGCCCGAATGGATGAATTGACTGCCTTGCGCGAGTCGAAGCAGCCGTTGGAATATCCCTCATGTGGGAGTGTCTTCAAACGGCCAACCGGATATTTCACAGGTAAATTGATTCAAGAAGCGGGTCTTCAGGGATTGACGTGGGGCGGGGCGCAGGTTTCGATGAAGCATGCAGGTTTCATCGTGAACATCAATCAAGCTACAGCAACCGACTACATTGAACTGATAGCGCATATCAAAAAAGTCATAATGGAGCATTATGGCGTGCCATTGGAAACGGAAGTCCGGATCATCGGAGAAGATAAAGTGGGAAGCGTATAGGTGAAAAGAAGGCTGGGTGTGAACATTCAGCTCTTTTTTGGATAGCACTTAATTATTTTTTGAATATACTAATGAAGGAGGATAGCCATGCGAAGACCACTGATATCTTTTCAGAACTTTAGTTTCACTTATTCAGATCAAAACGAACCGACTTTGGAAGAACTGAATGTCACTATCTACGAAGGGGAAAAAATACTTGTGCTCGGCCCTAGCGGATCGGGGAAAACGACCTTTGCCCGCTGCCTTACAGGCGTATTGCCGAGTGAAGAGAACGGCGATGTGAGTGGAAATATCCTCTTTCACCATCAGGTTGACCAAACAGTAGCCCCTTTTGAAGATTTTCTTCCGAATGAAATGAAGCTGATAAAGAATAGCATGATTCCCCACGCAGATCAGATGGGAAAATTTGGAGTGAAACAACAAATTCCATTCCGTTCCGCTGAAGATTTGAAAAAACTGGAGAATTGGCACGAATTTTTGCAGAAACGGCCTTATCTGAAGCGCAGTTTCATGAAATTGTCGGAACAGCAATTGGGTGACATCACAATGGCGGGTATCTCCTTGGATGGCAAACCATTGATTTTATTTGATGAGCCATTAGCGAATCTGGACCCGAGTTCCGGGGATTTGGCCATGAAATCATCGACGATCTGCATCGCGTCAGCGATACGACGGTCCTCATCATCGAACATAGGCTTGAAGATGTTTTGGCACAACCAATCGACCGCATCCTGTTGTTTTCCGGTGGACGGATCATCGCTGACGCAACGCCGGAAGAGATACTCCGTACCGAAATTTTGAGCGATATCGGCATCAGGGAGCCGCTGTACATCACGGCGATGCGCTATGCCGGAGTCGATCTGGACAATGTCAGGGAGCTGGCGAATGTAAAGAAAGTGAACGGACCGCAATTAAAGGAACAGATGGAGAGTTGGCTGAATTATTTGCCGCAATTCCGTTATGCCGACTATGATGAAGTGCTTTTGGAACTGGATGGTTTATCGTTCAAATATCCTTGGAATGACGAGGACATCGTCGATGGAGCCTTCCTCCGAATTTACAAAGGGGAAATGCTCAGCCTTGTCGGTGCGAACGGCGCCGGAAAATCGACGCTTTCCCGTTTGATGACCGGAGAAGAAAAACCACAAAGTGGCCGGATCTATTGGAAAGGCCATGAAATCAGCGACATTGATGCGGATGAGGCTGAAAATTACGTAGGTTATGTCCCGCAGAATCCGAAAGACAGTTTGTCACAGGAAACCGTATATGCAGAAATTGCCTTAAAACTGAGACAGCGCAACATGGACGAGGAAGCGATCGAAAAGAAAGTTGATGAAGTTGCGAAAGTCTGCGGATTGCAATACATAAAAGACTTACCGTTATCCATGCTGAGTTTCGGCCAACTGAAACGGGTGTCGATTGCAGCCGTATTGGCGCTTGACCCTGAGCTGATCATCCTGGATGAGCCGGCCGCCGGACAAGATTTCAGTCACTATAAAGACATCATGCACTTCCTCCAACAGATCCACCAGAACGGCGTGACCGTCGTCATTGTAACGCATGATATGCATCTGATGCTCGAATACACCCGCAGAGCGGTCGTTATGGCCAAAGGGAAAATTGTGGCTGATACGAGTTCCGCTTTTGTCCTCATCAATCCAAGGCTGATTCAAGTAGCTTCACTGAAAGAGACCACATTGTTCACCTTCGCGAATCAAATCGGTATGACGGATCCTTACTCCTTTACGGAAAAATTCGTCTACTACGATCGGGCTGCGCGTCTGTTCTAATAAAATTCATATTAGTCCCAAACGTCAGAATGATCATTTCTGGCGTTTTTTGTTCAGGTTTCATTGTAAATGAGCCTACTTCTTATATAATGATAGTGTTATATGTTAACATGAAAGCACTGAATGCCGTTGGAAAGTGCGAGAAGACACTGGAAGGCTGCCGTTTTAAGCTTCCTTAAATTAAATGGAAAAGGTGTGAGAGAATGACTGATAAACCGATCATCACTTTGGAGAATGTAAAAAAAGTGTACGATGATGAAACTGTGTTGCACGATATTAACTTTGAACTTGAAAAGGGCAAATTCTATACCTTATTGGGCCCCTCCGGCTGTGGAAAAACAACAATCCTGCGTTTGATAGCCGGATTCGCGGATGCTACCGAAGGCGTCATAAAAATAAATGGCGAAACCGTAAATGACATTCCAGCGAACCGACGTAAAGTCAATACCGTTTTCCAGGACTATGCCTTGTTTCCCCACATGAATGTTTTCGATAACATTGCATTCGGATTGACGATCAAGAAAATGCCTAAGGACCAAATCATACAAAAAGTGAAAGAAGCCTTGAAAATGGTCCAACTTGAAGGCTATGAAAATCGTGAAATCAGTGAAATGTCGGGTGGCCAACAACAGCGGGTTGCAATCGCCAGAGCTATAGTCAACGAACCGGATGTGTTGCTCCTGGATGAACCCTTGTCGGCGTTGGACTTGAAGCTGCGCACGGACATGCAGTACGAACTGAGGGAATTGCAGCAACGTCTTGGCATCACTTTCATTTTTGTCACGCATGATCAGGAAGAAGCGTTGGCCATGAGCGATTGGATTTTTGTAATGAATAAGGGCGCAATTGTCCAGAGCGGAACGCCTGTTGACATTTACGACGAGCCGATCGACCGATTCGTGGCAGATTTCATCGGTGAAAGCAATATCGTTCCGGGTACGATGGTTGAGGATTATAAAGTCCGCTTCGTGGGCAAAGAGTTCGAATGTTCCGACGCCGGCATCACGCCGGGCGAAAAAATCGAAATTGTCATACGTCCGGAAGATCTGGAACTGACGACTGTCGAAAATGGTAAACTGGTCGTGAATATTGATACACAATTGTTCCGCGGCGTCCACTACGAGATTATCGGTTATGACAAGGATGGAAACGAGTGGATGATCCATTCCACCAAGAGCGCAGAGATCGGCAAAGATGTCGGGCTTCAATTCGGGCCACAAGACATCCACGTCATGCGTCTGGGCGAATCCGAAGAAGAGTTCGATGCCCGTCTCGAAAGCTATGAAGAGTAGGGGGAAGAGACATGACGAAAAATTCTAGAGCGTTCTATTCTGTTCCATATATGCTGTGGCTTGGGCTTTTTGTCCTCTCGCCGATGCTGCTGATCCTGTACCAGTCCTTTTTCGACATCACCGGGGCCTTCACGTTTGCCAACTACGCGACTTATTTCACCTCGGGAAATTATCTGCGGATGACGTTGAATTCGTTCCTGTATGCGTTCACCATCACTCTCGCGACGTTTCTGATCAGTTACCCGACGGCGCTGTTCCTGAGCAGGACTAAGAATAAGCAGCTTTGGCTTTCCTTGATCATTCTGCCGACTTGGATCAATCTTTTGCTGAAGGCCTATGCCTTCATCGGTTTGTTCAGCCAGAGCGGTACGGTCAACCAATTCCTGAGCTTCATGGGCATCGGTCCCCAACAGATCCTGTTCACGGACTTCAGTTTCATTTTCGTGGCGGCCTACATCGAGCTGCCGTTCATGATCCTGCCGATCTTCAATTCGATCGAAGAACTGAAGCCGTCACTTATCGTAGCCAGCGAAGACTTGGGTGCGACAAGGATGCAGACTTTGACGCGCGTCATCTTTCCGTTGACGCTGAGCGGTGTGCGCAGCGGCTTTCAGGCCGTCTTCATTCCGTCGCTGTCGTTGTTCATGCTGACGCGGCTGATCGGGGGAAACCGGGTAATTACGCTGGGAACAGCTGTGGAACAGCATTTCCTGGTTACCCAGAACTGGGGGATGGGCTCCACAATCGGCGTCATCCTGATCATCAGCATGATCGCCATCATGTCCCTGACGAGCGACAAAAAGAAGAAGGGCAGGGGATCTAAATGAAGGGAACAGCCAACACGAAGTGGAACAATGCCTTTCTTGGACTCGTTTTTACGATTCTGTATCTGCCGATCTTTTATCTGATTTTTTATTCGTTCAATGCCGGCGGGACCATGAACGATTTCACGGGCTTCACCTGGGAACATTACCAGGCCGTATTTGAGGATACGCGTTTGATCGGCATCGTTTTGAATACCTTTTTAGTGGCCTTGCTGTCGGCCCTTATCGCGACTGCAATCGGTACGATGGGTGCAATCTTCATATACTACACGAAAAAGCGTAATATAAAGAATACGCTCTTGAGTCTGAACAACGTGCTGATGGTTTCTCCGGACGTCATCATCGGTGCCAGCCTACTGATCTTGTTCACGATGCTCGGCTTTTCGTTGGGATTTTCTTCTGTACTGCTCTCGCATATCGCGTTTTCGATCCCGATCGTCGTGCTGATGGTACTGCCGAAACTTTATGAGATGAATGATTCGATGATCAGCGCGGCTCAGGATCTGGGTGCCAGCAGCGGTCAGGTTTTCAGCAGAATCCTGATCCCTAGTATCACTCCGGGGATCCTTAGCGGCTTCTTTATGGCCTTTACCTATTCCTTGGATGATTTTGCGGTGACTTTTTTCGTTGACGGGGAATGGCTTCACCACTTTAGCGGTGGAAATCTATTCGCGGGCGCGCCGTGGAGTCAGCCTGGAAATCAATGCCCTCAGTGCGCTGATGTTCCTGTTTACGCTGCTTTTGGTCCTTGGCTACTATTTCATTCAACAGTACGGGCACAATAAGCATGCGCAGCAAATGAAGGCGATCGGAAAAAGCGCCGATTCGGAACGGATGGTGAAAAGAGGATGAAAAAATTAATGGGAATGGCGGCTGTTATCTTGTTTGCTTGTGCGGCAATCGCTTTCGGGATAAACGCTTTGAACAGAGCGCAAGGCTTTTCGGACGGGAATACGCTGACGATCTACAACTGGGGTGATTATATCGAACCGGAACTGATCACGAAATTCGAGGAGGAGACAGGTTATAAAGTTTCTTATGAAACGTTCGATTCGAACGAGGCGATGTACACAAAAGTAAAACAAGGTGGAACGGCCTACGATCTGAGTATCCCTTCAGAGTACATGATCGACAAGATGGCTGAAGAAGACCTTCTGATTGCGCTGGACCACGCGAAGATCGAAGGTCTGGAAAACATTGACCCGCGTTTCCTGGATTTGCCGTTCGATGAAGGCAATAAGTACTCCATCCCTTATTTCTGGGGAACCTTGGGCATCATCTATAATGACAAAATGGTGACGGAAGAAATCACTTCCTGGTCGGATCTTTGGGATCCGGGCTATGCGAACAGTCTGCTTTTGATCGATGGAGCGCGAGAAGTGATGGGGCTGGGCCTCCAAAGTGAAGGCTACTCATTGAACGAGACAGACCCGATCATTTTGGGAGAAATCGCTGAGAAACTAAAAGGTATCACCCCGAATGTCAAAGCGATCGTTGCCGATGAAATAAAAATGTATATGATCCAGGAGGAAGCGGCCATCGCCGTGACTTTCTCTGGTGAGGCCAGCGAGATGCTTTGGGAAAATGAAAATCTTCATTACGTAATCCCTGAGGAAGGCTCCAATCTCTGGTTCGACAACATCGTCATCCCCAAGACCGCCAAAAATATCGAAGGGGCGTACGCTTTCATCAATTTCATGCTGGAACCTGAAAATGCGGCCATCAACGCGGAATATGTCGGCTACGCCACACCGAACCAAAATGCCATCGAGCTGATGGATCCCGAAATTACCAGCGACGAGCAATTCTACCCGTCCGACGAAATCATGGACAAACTCGAAGTCTACGAAAATCTGGGAGCCAAAACCCTAGGGACGTATAACGATTTGTTTCTGGAAGTCAAAATGTTTCGGAAATGATACATACACTTTTGTATACAATAGTGGAAATAACATGAATTCACGACGGAGTATTTGATTGTGACTTGAACTGATTCACCCCGCCAAAAATGGGTTTGGCGGGGTATTTTTGAGCTTAAATTCAAATCCAAATGAAAGGGGCTGCATCAAAATTAGAGTGGTATTTTCTAGTTTGATGCAGCCCCTTATTGGAGAAAACGGTTGACTTCATCTTAAGGTTAAGAGGTAAGGTTATAAAGTAACAGAGACAGGAGGGGTTAAAATGCAGATACAAGTTCAAGATAACGCGCATACTGTTGTATTTATGCTAAATAATAGTGTAGCGGCAGCATCGCTCTATAATCAGCTTCCCTTGAAAATAATGGTGGAGGATTATGGGAACAACGAAAAAATATTTTATCCGCCAACAAAACTGAATACCAGTAACACTCCAAGTGCAGAAGGGCCTGCTGGCACACTTGCCTATTTCGAACCATGGGGGAATATCGTCATGTATTATGGCAGCTTTGGGCGTTATCAGGGATTGTATGATTTGGGAACCGCTATGTCAGGGGGAGAACATATCAAAGAATTGACAGGGGAAATATCTGTTACCAAAATTTCTGATTGAAATAAGTAGGTATGTATTGATTTGGTAGTCGTACTCAGACGATTTTCAAACTGTCAGTTGAAGAAATTCCGCTTCACAATCTGCGCAAGGTTGTGCTATCATTAAAATAAGATTAAAAGAAAGAAGGGAATCTCTTGACTAAATTCATCAGTACCGATAAAGCGCCCGCAGCGATCGGACCTTATTCGCAAGGAACCAGAAAAAATGGCTTTATTTTTTCATCCGGACAATTGCCGATCGATATGGAAACGAAAGAACTTGTAACCAACCCTGCCGCAGCGACAACAGCTAGTTTGAACAATGTATTGACGATCGTCAAAGCGGGTGGTGGCTCGTTGGAATCGATCGTGAAAGTGAATGTGTTCGTGAAGGACATCAATGATTTCGACGCCATCAACGGCGCGTACACTGCATTTTTCGGCGAACATAAACCAGCCCGTTCTTTGGTGCAGGTTGCCGCATTACCGAAAGATGCCGTCATCGAAATCGAAGCCATCGCAGCAAAAGACTAACACTAATAAAGAAGAACGGCTATCTCCGAGTGAGATAGCCGTTCTTCTTTTATTTGATAGGATTGTGTTCTGGATGTCCGATTCTTTCATGTTATTGGACATTCCTGGTTTTTATGCGGATACAGCACGGTTAATCGCAGCTCAATCAATTAGAAAAGAAACGTCTGCTATTCAAACGGATTGGCCTTGATCGGTGGCTGGTCATCGACCCATTCCGGCTTGATTTCCAGTTGCTGGCCGAAGATCATCATTTTGAGGCGGACGCCTTCGCGGGTGGCTGCGAGACCGCCCAAGCCGGTTTCGCGCAGGGAGGCGGGAAGGTTTTTCCCGACTTTGCGCATCGCTTCGATCACATCGTCAGCCGGGATTTTGTTCGTCAGTCCGGCCAAGGCCATATCGGCGCTGATCAGGGCATTGACCGCACCGATTGCATTGCGCTTAACACAGGGAATCTCGACAAGCCCGGCCACCGGGTCGCAGACGAGGCCGAGCAGATTGCTGATGGCCATCGCCATCGCTTCCGATGCCTGCTCAGGCGTACCGCCCGCGATTTCGACGGCCGCAGCGGCAGCCATCCCGGATGCGCTCCCGACTTCGGCCTGGCACCCTCCGGCAGCACCGGCAATCATGGCATTGTTTGCGATCACCATGCCAAAACCACTGGCACAGAACAGCATCTGGACCATCTGCTCTTCCGTCAGACCCAGTTTGTCCTTGATGGCGAACATCACACCGGGCAAAGTCCCTGATGAACCAGCGGTAGGGGTGGCGCAGATGATTCCCAATGAAGCATTGACTTCGTTGGTGGCGATGGCGCTTTCTACTGCAATCAGCAGGTCATCTCCTGAAAGCGTGTTGCCGCGTTGACGGTAGTTCCGCAGCTTTACGGCTTCGCCGCCTGTCAACCCAGTGGGGGAAAATACGCCATCACCAGCCAAACCTTTTTCGACTGCGGCTTTCATGACGTGGTAATTGTTGCGCATCTGTTCCCAAATATCCTCGCGCGTCCGGTGGCTCTTGGCCATTTCCTGCAGCAGCATCAATTCGGAAATCGGCTTACCGCTTTCCTCTGCGGCCTTCACCAATTCTGCAATCTTATTATACAAAGCGCTATTCCTTCTTTCCTAACTGATCAGTATCGCCTTTTCGATGAAAGGCAGTTCGTTGATTTCGTAGATCATTTCTTTGGTGGGGATCGTATCCAGATAGAGGACGACCCATTCGGTATCACTCTCCCTAAAGATGCGGATATCGTTCAGTGGATAGCCTTTGAATGCGAAATAATTCTGCCATTCCGCTTCGCTGTAAAGATGATATTGGAGCGTATTCTGATGGATGAAATAGATAGGCAGATGCGCATCCAGACGCATCGAAAAGTTATCCATGGCGACATGGTTCAGAACAATCGAGCCGCCTCCGATGGAACTGCCCGTGACGGAAATTTTTTTCTTGTCCCGCTCCAACACCATTGTGGCTGTGTTCGGGTGGCCAACAGGAGAGTCACCGATTTCTTCGATGAAGGTCACGGCTATCTTTTGGGATTCGGCCATCTTCAGGGATTGCGGAATCATCGGATCATCCGCCGCAAAACCAAGAATACCGCCGAGGATCGCAAAATCAGTGCCGTGACCGAGATGGGTATCCGCAAACGATTCGTAATAATGGATCGTGACTTTTTTCGGTTTGACCTCGAACAGTTGCGCTGCCGCTTTTCCCAAGGCCAGGGCACCTGCAGTATGCGAACTGGAAGGACCGACCATGACCGGACCGATGATATCGAAAATGCTTCTGAATGTATGGCTCATGACGATCTCCTCCTCGTTATCGGTTGATAAAAGCTTGCTTCTCATTATAGCGAAAAGGCTGTCGGAATGACAGAACACCGCTTCGCTTTTTTAGCGGATTCTAATGGCTTTCTAACGGAGTTTCCGCTGGCTAAGATAGTAACGCTTCCTTTCCGTATGATATAATGATGGCATCATCCTGAAAGGAACGCGTGAGAAAATGGAACTAAAAGAACTGGTTGGATTAAAAGCTGCAGAATACATCAAAGACGGTATGACAGTAGGTCTGGGAACAGGCTCGACTGCTTATTATTTTGTGAAGGAAATCGGTAGACGTGTGAACGAGGAAGGATTGAAGATCACTGGGGTGACGACTTCTATCCAAACGAAGGAATTGGCTGAGTCGTTAGGGATTCCGTTGAAGAGTGTGGATGAAGTTACTTGCATCGACATCACAGTGGACGGAGCCGATGAAATCAGCGAAGATTTCCAAGGGATCAAAGGCGGCGGCGGAGCTTTGCTGTTCGAAAAAATCGTTGCCGATAATTCCAAGAAAGTCATCTGGATCGTCGATGAAAGCAAAATGGTGAAACATCTTGGCGCATTCCCGCTGCCAGTGGAAGTCGTCTGCTACGGATCGATCCAACTGTTCAATAAATTCAACCAAAAAGGCTACAATCCGGAATTCCGTAAGACGGCAACCGGGGACTATTATTTGACTGATGAGAAGAACAACATCATCGATCTGCATCTGGGTGAAATTTTGGATCCGAAGGCACTTGCCGAGGACCTGATCCATCTGACCGGTGTTGTGGAGCATGGTTTGTTCCTTGACTGTGTGGATACCGTTTTGGTCGGTACAAAAGACGGCGTGAAAGTGATCGAAGCGAAAAGATAAGCTTCCCTAAAGGATAAAAACGTTTTGCGCTGTGCTTGATATTCGAAAAGTCGGATTCAGATGGAGGAAAAGCCTATGAGAATGGTAGATTTAATTATCAAGAAACAAGAAGGCAAAGCATTGACGAAAGAAGAGATCCGTTTCATCATCGATGGCTACACGGACGGATCGATCCCTGATTATCAGATGAGCGCCTGGGCGATGGCCGTCTTTTTTCAGGACATGACCGATGAGGAGCGGATGGAATTGACGATGGCCATGGCCGAGTCCGGCGATCAGATCAATCTTTCCGCCATCGCGGGCATCAAAGTCGACAAACATTCAACCGGAGGAGTCGGCGACACGACGACGCTGGTTTTGGCTCCTTTGGTCGCCAGCTGCGGCGTGCCGGTAGCGAAAATGAGCGGACGGGGACTGGGGCATACAGGCGGCACGCTGGATAAACTGGAATCAATCCCCGGCTTCCATGTCGAGATCGACGAAGCGACCTTCGCGTCCATCGTGAATGAAAATAAAGTCGCCGTCATCGGGCAATCAGGCAATCTCTGCCCGGCGGACAAAAAATTGTATGCACTGCGGGATGTGACCGGAACCGTGAACTCCTTGCCGCTGATCGCCAGCTCGATCATGTGCAAAAAAATCGCAGCCGGTGCGGATGCAATCGTGCTCGATGTAAAAATCGGAGCAGGCGCGTTCATGAAGACGGAAGAGGATGCGCGGGCTCTTGCCCATGCGATGGTCAAAATCGGCAATCTGGCCGGCCGCAAAACGATGGCGATCATTTCCGACATGAGCCAGCCTTTGGGCGTTGCGGTCGGGAACGCCTTGGAAGTTGAAGTGGCGATCGAAACGTTGAAGGGCAACGGGCCGAAAGACCTGGAGGCGCTCTGCATCGAATTGGGAAGCCAGATGGTCTATCTGGGCGGAAAATCGGCTGATTTGGCTGAAGCCCGCGAATTGGTAACCGAGAACCTCCGCAATGGCAAAGCGTTGGAGAAATTCAAAGTTTTTGTCGGCTCTCAAGGAGGGAATCCGGCAGTAGTGGATGATTATTCCTTGATGCCGCAAGCCTCGCGCCAGCAGGATGTTTTGGCCGAAGCATCCGGATATGTGACGGAGATTGTTGCGGATGATATCGGCGTGGCAGCGATGCTGCTGGGCGCAGGGCGTGCCACGAAAGAAAGCATGATCGATCTGGCAGCCGGGTTGAAGATCCTGAAGAAAGTCGGCGATCCGGTCCAAAAAGGTGAAGCAATCGTCAGAATGTTCGCCAATAAAGCAGATTTTGGCCCGGCCGAAAAGCTGATTCAGGAAGCTTATTCCATCGGCTCCGAAAGAAAAGAAATCACTTTGATCCACGGCATCATCACAGACTGATGAGAGGGCTGTCCCAAAACAAGGGATGGCCTTCTTTTTGTCTTCTGGCTGGACGGAGGAGGGCACCTGTGACCGTGTCCAGCTCCGGCGAACGGGCCATCCGCCGGAATTAGTTGGTAATGTTCAGCTTCAGCTTCGACAAAGCCTGCCCCACCGGAGGACACAAGCAGAATGTGGGGTGAAATCCGGCGAAACCTGCGTTAACCGGAGCAGGGCAGTTCCATAAAAAGTTTCAACATAAATGAAAAGAAGCAACCGAAACTCGCGCTCCGGTTGCTTCTTTTGCTGTTCCAGCTGAGATGCCGCATGATACTTGCCATTCACTATTGATCGAAAGTCACGTTTGTGATGTCTTTACTCATATTCATCAGATCATTCACCAGATCCTTCTTCTTGTAGTAATGCGGCAAATCAATCCCATAGATGACGATGTAGTTCGGGTGCTCGGACTCCGGATTCTCAATCAGAAACTTCATGTCCGAAGTCTCAATATTGTTTTCGGAAAGGAACAATTCAATCACTTTTTTCAAATCCTGGTGCCGGTAATGAACCTCCACGTGGAGCCCGCCTATGGAAGTCCTGATTTTCTTGATGATGTGCAGGACTATATACAGTATCAGACAGCCTATGACAGAAAGAAAATAGTAGCCCATTCCGACAGCAATTCCGAGTCCCGCGACCGTCCAGATGGTTGCCGCTGAAGTAAGGCCGGTAACCGTATCCCGTTTGGTGATGAGGATCGTTCCGGCGCCGAGAAACCCGATTCCGCTGACAATCTGGGCGATGATGCGGGTGAAGTCGACGGTGATGCTGGATGCGATATCCGGATTGGCGATAGCCAAGTTCAGGCTGTAATAACCAATTTCGAGCTGGATCAAAGTGATGAGGCAGGCGGACACGGACACGATGATGTTCGTCCGCAGACCTGCAGCTTGGCGGTTCTCTTCGCGTTCATAGCCGATGACA
>Ga0183099_1001287_pt1 | contig 14879 bp, 18 predicted proteins | sample Biomet1_FD_127788 | JGI IMG/M metagenome (GOLD analysis project Ga0183099, IMG submission 127788) | Microbial communities from bioreactor (seeded with anoxic lake sediment) at LBNL, California, USA - Biofuel metagenome 1 | ecosystem: Engineered > Bioreactor > Anaerobic > Unclassified ... | reverse complement strand
AAGCATTAAGCCATAATTGTCGTACACGAATATCAGACTGTCTTCCTGCGGTTTGGTCCCATAAAGATAAATAGCCATCCGAATCCTGAACCCCAAATCTGTGCTCATGAGCCCCTTCTACGGCTAATCCAAGAGCATGTATCAACCTATATGCATTAGTCCCACCAAACTGGTCCTTAATATGGAGCTCTCCATTTGTATTATCTAACATAAGCGCTGTTTGCGGTGACCCTGGAAGTGTATTACCATTGCCGTCAGTTCCATACAAATTTAATGCGGCAGGTCTACCACCACCACCATATATAGTAGGATTTACATAGTAGTCCATTCCTGCATTTACAGTAATATTGCTGTTTAGCATTAATCTTTTTTTGCCTTTAATATACTTCCATATCTCAGTCCCTGCTGTGTAGTCAACAAGAGACACACTATCCGATAGGAACCTAAAACCAACGGTGGAATTATAACCACGAATAAAGTTCTCCGTACCATCACCAACAAAGATGTTACTGTTAAAGGTAGCCTTAGTGGCTAGATTTAATCCACCGTCTGCGTTGATTTCCATTGTCCTACTGGATTGGTTATATGACCAAATCCCCTTAGTAATTTGAGGATCCCAGTCAAACGCTCCAAAATTATGTCCATTCCAGTAAAAACCAATACGGTTGTTATTTCCTTTTACATGATGTTCTGCACTATCATCAATCAAAAGATCTCCACTAAGCGTGCCGCCCTTCAACGGCAAGTATGTCTCATCTATGGCATTTCCGTTTTTATCGGCAATTGCTTTATCGGCTGTGCCTGCAAGATCCCCTTTTACGCCACCTTCAGCAATGAGCTGGCCGGTCATAGTATCTCCGGACTTTTTAACATACGTCTTCCTTATATCATTCCCGTCTTTATCGCAAGTGGCTGATGCTGCATTACCTGCTATTCCAGTCTCGTGGGCATCAGTGTCATTATTGTGGTCGGATACTATTTGCCGAATTAAAGTTGTAGCACTTCCAACAGTAAGTAAGCCCGCCGCATCAATTTTAGCAGTGACTTGGCTTGTATTGCTGGATAAGATACTAATATTAAATTCTTGTGATACAACTGCCGCATCGCCCTTGGTTTGTAGGTAATCCGGTGTATCATCCGTTGTTATCGCATAAAGTATTTCTCCAGCATCCGGATCCATTGCAAATACACCCAATTCGCGTAAATAATAACCTATAGATAAGTCAAAATTTGTTACTATTCCAGTTAGTTTGCAAATGCTATCTTCTGCTGTAATTGTTGTTATGCCAATGACTTGCATTGGATTTATTAATTCCGATAATCCCTCCAATGTCTGACTATTATTCAATTCACCGTCGCCAAGTTTTATTTTTGTCAATTCCAACTTAGTTTTCCCAGCTTCAACTTTTGCCTGTAGTGTTTTCCCTTTATCGGTTAATATCACACTTTTCCAATTTGCCATATTTTACTTCACCTTATTTACCCTTTCATCGTTTATGACAAACCTATTACTACATTTTTATGCATCCACGACATGCTCCCAATATAGATTTTCGCCTCTAACGTCCGCGAAAATTCAACACCGTCTAACCAAGACCGTTCATTTTTTGTCATATTAATGGCCTTTGTCAGTTTCGCAATTGTCTTAGCATCACTTATTGGACCAGTTATGAGTTTTACACGAAAATGGTACGGTTCACCACCATATTCAAACCATTCTTCTACTTTTGCATGTTCAAGAATTGCAGAAACAACCGTCTGGACAGCATATGGTGTTCCTTTATGCCGATGAACATCAATCGACGTTCTAACTAAATTGCACTTTTGTTCAAGGGTTACACCTTCATCATAAAAATCCACATGATATTGCCATGCCAATAAGTCGACAACAGCTTCAGGTAATTGATCTAACCTAGAAAGTATTAGACACTCTTCAATAGATTGGCTTATTTCATGCAGCTGCGGAGTTACCGCCGCACTTATTGCTTTTGCTTGTGGATCATTTTGAATTGCTGGCGGCATGATTTCAGACCAGATAATATCTTTTATTGTTCTACTCATTATCAATGCCTCCGTAGTTCACCAAAACATTCCCCTCTTTAGCTACTTCTGTATTTTTAAGTAAAATATATCCTGGAGATGTTATGGTTACTCGACTAGCACCTGCAACTTTCATTTTAAAATTTAATTCCGAAGGATCCACAGCCCGTCCCAACTTAGATTTTTGCCATACCCGATATTCATTTATAGCCGAAGTTACCGCCGTCACAATACTATCAACAAGATTCTTGTTTGATTTACTAATATAATACGTTACATTGATATCATAAGTGACTTGTGTCGGAGCAACGGTCGAAACGTTATCCGTTAACGGCCGAATCTTACTATCTGAACAAATCGTCAAAACATCCGCCAAGATTTCCTTTTCCGGTAGTTCCCCACCATCCATGAGGACGCATATTGCTACACAGCCGGGTGATGGGCTATAGGCTTTTACGTCAGAAATAAGACTTGATGCCGTTTTTGCCCAATACTCATAAGCCCCCGTTGGTCCCGCGCAAGAAAAGCTTTCCGGGGCTAGTTGTATGCGTTCACGAAAATCATCATCTGACTCTGCATCAGCACCACCCGCACTGGCTGTTATATTCGCAACAGCTGAAACATACGCGACAGGGTCGACAATCGTTATTAAATCTCCAATTACATAATTATTTCCGATTGCTCCGGCTATCTTACTCGTGGCATTTATATCTCCTGTCAAGTTTCCCGCCGGGATTGTCAAAGCCGCAGTTGTGGAAAAGTAAACTCCATCACCAGCAGTTATTCTAGTTCCTGCTGGAATTGTCGTGCTAACAGTACGTTCTTTTGTCAGTGTAAATCGCAATGTCGTCGTTGCTGTTTTAGCGGGAATTCGAGTGCAGCCAACTTGTATCCCTATATGATCTAAGTAATAGCCATCTGCATAGGCAAGCAAATTTCTTTTTGCGGATTTATCAATAGCGCAACGCTGTCCAGCAATGATCGGCACTTCTGATTGCAATAATTTCTTTCGCGGATCTGCATCAGCAAGACTTATTCCTGCTGTCTCTTCATATTGATTGATAAGTTCTGTTTCAATTTTCAATGCATCTTTTTCAGCAAATGTGATGCTTGGTAAATTGCTTAAACTACTCATTTATTCTCACCCTCACTGTCCATGTCGTCACACCCTCATCCCCTCCGAAAGGTGTCAATTTCACTAATGTTGCTCGTGGTTCATAGTTTTTTAATGCCGTCATCATCGTTGCTGTAAAAATTGACTGTACCAAATTTTGTGGTCTGTCTAAAACCTTACCATCCCATGCAAATTCACGAGCCATCGGGCAACTGTTGGCAACGCTTGAAAAAATCATGGCCACATTCTGCAAAATTTCCGCTGTATCCGTGGCTGAAAAATTGATATTCAAATTTGCACTTAAAGATACATCATATTCAGCCACTTGCAGTCACTCCTTTGTCATATTCTTCCATCGTAACATTGACAATCGCTTGAACTGTTTGCCCTCTATTATCTTTAATACGGTGGTCTTCCGACAGGGATGGTATAATCCAACTGTTTGTCGTTATTGGCTTATTGCCAAGAATAAAATCACAAACAACACCGCCATCACGTAACTTTCGCAATTTCTCCAATTCCGTTTCTGGCGATACGCCTAAATCTACCGACAAAAATATAGTAAATGTGATTTTTTCTAATCCAGGTCCTAAAAATTCTTTCAATGGCTTATGTTCCGTGCCAATAATTTCATGCGTTGCCCAACGGCCTTCGGCAGATCGCTGAAAATTATCAATTGTCATGAGTTTAAAGTTCGAACTTGACTTGAACAAAGAAAAACTTGATGATCCAACCAGTTTACTCGTTAGATTGTTAGCAAGTGACTTAAAATCTGAGAAATCCGATTTGTAATATGCCTCAAAAACGACTTGAATAAATTCATTTTTTGCCGCTATTCCTTGTATAACTCCTATGCTCATGCTGGACCTCCTGTGTTGCTGCCACCTGGCAATATCCCACTATGGACATGTTCATCCAGCGATATACCAGCCGCCTTAATATCTCCGCTTGATGTTATCCCACCAGTCAACGTAATATTGCCCTTAATGACGATATTCACTGCTTCAATGGTCAATGTACTTGATTCTTTGTCATATTCTACCAACCCGCCATCAGCGAACCGAATGTATCGTTTGCTTGCACTGCCTGCTTTCGGGGCGTTGCTCAGGCCTCTAACACTAAATAGCACATACCCCTCGGCATTGCCAGTTGGCATAAAAAAACAGGCAACCTGTTCATCGACTTCCGGCATCCAATAGTAATCATCACCGTTCGCGCCAAATGCCGGCACCTGCATCCAAGGAGAAACCGTTCCAAGATCATCAAAATCAACTCGTACACGTTGACTGCCTGCGTCCAAATCACAGACTGTTCCAATGCGGAAAAGATTTTTTGTTTTATTGTCCATTAATATCCCTCCAAGCACCTTCGAAGCTGTAGACTTGTTTCATCGCCACTATTGCTTTGACCATGCACAGCCTGTGTCACAATCCATTTGCCATCATATTTCCCGAAATTCTTCATTGTAATATTTTGTGAAGCACTTATTTGTAAATCATCTAAAATTGTCATGCTCATATTCCAAGCCTTAGAATTTTTTTCACGTAATGCTTTCTTTGCAATTCGCTCAGCTTCACTTTCACTCTCGAAACGTTCCCGAATAACAAGCACCCTTCCAACAGGTGGCGGATTTGGCGGCGTATAGGTATGATCCATTTTCACCCGCCCTTTAGGGCTGCGATAGGTCACTCTGACGGATGAATAGGTATCATCAATTGTGCCACGTCCGCGCCATTTTTTAATTTGCGACGTTTTAAAATCAATGGTCAAAACTGGATCCGCTTGCTCGTATTCAGCTTCATCGAAAATTATGACTTGCGAATCAGACACCTTTAAAGCCAGCCCCGAATCATTACATAACTTTTGCAAGAATGGTAAATCTTGTTCTTCAGTCTGTTCTTTACGATCGTATTCTGGATCATTTACCACATCGTAATATAGTTCCATGCCTGCATCACTGGCTATGTCATTTGCTATAACGGATAATTTTGTTTTCTCCCATGCACGATTTTTGTCCTCACCTTTTAACGTGGTGCTTTGAAATACGGATAGAGCCTTAATGGTAACCTCTGACGGCGGATAATTATTCTCTATTTCGTCAATTTCAAATACGCCTAACGGAAATTCCTTGGTTTTATTTTCAGATGTCCAGTTTGTTCGCTTCATGGTGGCGGTCAGCTTTGCGCCGTGCTCCGGATACCAATCTCCCATCCATAAATGGTCACGATCTTCAAGCGTTATCTGTAAATCGTCAGATTGTCCGGATAAATTATCCGTGTAAGACCAGCCTTTCAAATGTGGCCTTAGGTCTTCGGTTATATTTGTTTTTTCATATACGAGATCAAGGCTCGTGTTTCTTGCAATCATGGCGTCGTTTTCCATGGAGGTAAATTTGTTGTCTCACTGGTTGATAATTTTGGTATTACCAACGTTACTCCCGCTGGAAAAATAACCGTTTCAACATAATCCTTGTTAGCATCCATAAGATAATGCATTTGATATTCATCACCATACACGTGATAAGCGATTGCATCCCACATATCGCCTTGTTTCGTGGTATAAGTATTAGACGCCATAGCTCACCCTCGCATTCTGATGCGCAAAATCTTGCGCCTGTTCAAAGAAATTTTTCTGTTGCCGGTCAGCTTCTTGCATTGTACCCGCATCATTTCCCGAAATGGTTGGCGAATAAGTGAATTGAAGTACTGCTCCACCACCTGTTCCCATTCCTAAAACCTCACCAGCACGCTGCCATAAACTGACTGCCCGCCGTGATCCATCCAAAGGAATAGCTGCCTCCGGGGATTTTTCAGCAAATGTCGTAAGAAATGCACCTTTATCATAGATGCCCCCGTTCGCATTGGATGCAACTTGTCCGCCGCGTCCAGCTGAAAAACCTATCGTGAATTGTCCTTTTAGATTCTGCCAAGCATTTGATATATAGTTTGTTACCATTCCCGGAATCTGACTAACCCAATTCACAACGGAATCATAGGCTTGACTGCCCCAGTTCTCAGCAGATGCCACAAATTCTGCACCCGCTGCCGCACACGTTGTTGGTAAGTTCATTAGAACAGTTCCTGCCGTAGTCACCGTTGTTGTTATCCATGTCGTAGTTGAGTTATATGCTCCACTTAACCAGCTTTCAGCTGCCGCGATAAATTCTGATCCAGCTGCCATACATTCGGCTGGCAAATTCATTAGAATGGTTCCCGTTTCTGTTACAAAAACACTAATTCTCCCAGGCAATGTATAAAGATAGCCCACGGCATAGCCTATTCCGTAAGCAATTGTTCCTGGAATATTTAGGATTGCATTTCCTACACTTGACGCCCCGCCTTTATCCTAGACCATCCGTTGTCTAGTCCAGAGACAACCACTGCCCACGCCCCACTGAGTTGTTGTACTTACCGTTTGCCATGAAGTTCCCCATAAAAGTATGAAGCAACGAAGAGCTTCAGGCGAACCGTATATAATACACCCGTTAGGGGTTGCTATGATTCTTAAGCAATTGTTCCTGGAATATTTAGGATTGCATTTCCTACACTTGACGCCCCCGCCTTTATCCTAGACCATCCGTTGTCTAGTCCAGAGACAACCACTGCCCACGCCCCACTGATTGTTGTACTTACCGTTTGCCATGAATTCCCCATAAAAGCCGTTAGGCTATCCCAATTTTTATATAAAACATAACCGATACCAACGACAGCTGCTAATCCTAAAACAATTAAACCCAATGGATTCGCATTCATGGCTACATTTAGAGCCCATTGTGCCGCTGTTGCTGCTTTCATTGCCCCTGTTGATAAAACCATTGCTGTTCTATTTATAACTAATTGAGCCTTTTGATTAGCTAATAACAACCGAATCGCCTCTGCCTGCGCTTTATATTGGTTCATAACAAAAGTTACCGATAGCCATGCCACTCTAAAGCCTACAAGTCCAACTCCCGCCAAAATAATGTTGTTTGTCAATTCCGGATATTGTTGTTGAAATGCAAGTAACCCCTGCGCTGCTGTTTGAAATTCTCCCGCAATCATTTGTACACTTGGCAAAAATGATTGCGTTAGTGATATGCCCGTTTCTGCTGCAGCCTGTTTCACCCCTTCAAGTGCAAACTGTGTTGTTTGCATTTTAGCCTGGAATTCTTTTTCCATACTCCCTTTACGAGCAGAATCATTTAGTAAATCGAAATTTCCTTTCAATTTATCCATACCAGCAGCTAACGAAGAAATATCGTCTTGATATTCAGCCCCAAATAAACCCGTTAATATTTCGGCTTTTGGTGCAGCATCTAATCCATTTATTTGATCAAGAAGCCCAAATATCGTACCTTTTGAGTCACTCATATAAGATGCTTGCAAATCTTTTGCACTAAGACCCAAGCTATCCAATGCCACCTGGAATGATTTTGCTTGTGATGGTGCCGTCGCAATCCTATTCATTAAAGCATTTAACCCCGTTGCCGCTATTTCCGGCGTTTTACCAAGGTCAATCATCGTCGTGGCTAAGGCCGCTAATTCATTGCTACTAAACGTCGATTGTGCCGCAGTCCCTGAGATACGTTGCAAGGTTTCAATAATTTCTGGACCTTTTGCGGTTGTTTGATCATCTAAATAGTTGACCGTATCCGCCAAGTCCTTAATTTGCTCTCGACCTTCTACTGTGTCAATTTTTATTCCTCGAATATTTGCGATTTTTGCCATCTGTTCGGCGATTTGATCGCCAGAACCTTCAAAAGCAATTCCCATTTGAACAGACATTTTAACAAAATCATTAAGTGCCTCTTCACCTTGCACGCCCATGCGGGCCGCCGCTGCCGTTGTATCTGCAACGACTGTCGGCAACATGTGCATCTCACGACTTAAATTCATGATATTGGATTGCATCGCATAATAAGTCGGTGTCAGCTGAAGGTTGTCATCACGTGCGCCTTGGACCTGTTTCGCCACGCCATTCATGGCAGTTTCGAAATCGATTGCTGATTTCGTTGCTGCCACCAATGGTGCTGCTATCATTGCTGTATCAACAACTTGACCTCTTATTTCGCCAGCCCGCTTACTTGATTCATCATACCGTGATTGCGCTACTTTTAGCTTTGATTGTGCCTGTTGCGTCTGCTCTAATTGCGATTTTAACCTGGCTTGTGATTCTTTATAAGCCTCTACGCTAAGCTTGCCATCTTTGTATGACGAGTCCAAAGATTTTAAGTTTCCGCGCAAAGCTACCGATTGTGCCCCTAATGTGTGCATTTGAGCAGTAACAGATGAAAATGAACTTACTAAGCCCGCCCCCATACGTCCGGCAATCTCCAGCTGGATTTGAAACAGCTTGCTCATTTTTTATGTTTCCTCCTTTCCTCCACATTTTCAACAATATCTCCAACCCATTCATAAAACTCACTTAGAGGCAATGCCAGCCAAAATGATACTTTTTCCCATTCTGTTAAATTTGCCGCTGTTTTTCTTAATTGTTTTCCCGGGCACCTGGTAATGCCCAGCCGAATAAAAAATTAGCGGCCTGCGTTGTAATATTAATAAAATCCATGCCATTCATGCCAAGAATATCGTCGACATTCAGTGGATGATCTGCCGCTTTAGCAGCAATGATTGCCTGGAATGTTTTTGAATAACATGCATCCGGGGTATTATCCCCAAGCGTCCGGGCTTCTTTTTCAGCCGCAATAATGTCATTTCCTGTAATTTTATCAAAATCAAATTTCAATTCAGTGACCTTTTTTCCGTCTTTTGTAAATGCCTTTTTCAATTTCATCAAATATCTCTCCCTTTATAAAAATCGGCCCACGCCATTTGCTGACGTGGACCTTTTTAACTTATTGTTTTATGTTTTTTAGGTTAAACCTAAAGCGTCTCTAACTTCTGACAAGGTGTCATTTGCATTTACCACATACTTGTAATTGATTTTATCAATTTCAAGGGCTGTCGTATCGTTAATTATATACTTCAGATACACGAGATTCAGTTCTATGGAACTTGCATTCGCTCCATTTGACTCTAATTTCTCCAGTTCCCCTTCCGATGGAAAACCTCTTACAACAATTCTGACTTTATCATAACTACGACTGCCTGCGGCACTGTCATACTTCTGAACCGCTGATCGAAACTCTAAACTATGTCCGACGCATTCAAGCAGTCCCAACATCGGTAAATTCGTTGTTCTAAAATTTATTTTTAGCTTTAATGCTTTTGTATAGCCTATTGTCGGCGTTTCCATCTCTCCCAAAATTCCTGCACCTTTAATCGTTTCACTTTGCAAAGAAATTTTGGGCAATTCTACATCAACTACGCCTAAAAGCACATTTCCATCTTTATAAGCACGATACCCGGCGATGCGCTCTGGTAATACATTAATATCACTCATTTTTTAGATTCCGCCCTTCTTTTTTATGAGAATAATGTTTTTAGATATGTTGCATCAAATTCCAAAACAAATTCCATATTCTCATTTGGTAATGGTGGTGTCATGTGAATATGAAACCGATTGATCCCATTTAATAAATCTGTTTCCGGATTTTCTTCTGCCTTATATTCCACATATCCGCCTAAAAGTGCTCCCTTTGCAGTTAACCCATTCAACCAAATATTGACTGAATCAACAACCGTTTGTATCAATACTTTATTAGTCGGCGAATCAACTTTCTGCCAATACGTTATAATAATCGTATTTCCAATCCAGTTGAACATCCGGCGCACTGGTATCCATGTATCTTTGGGATCAGTTGACGTCGGGTAGATGCCTGTACGGTTTCCCCAGGCTTTCCAAGCGCCCATAAGATTCATTGCTGTGACAATGCCCTTACCATTCAGATATGCTGCTTGGTCTGGGCCTAAAATAATTTCAGCACCCTTCGCATTCTGAATCCCATCAATTTGCATTGTTTGATTTGATGGACTGACATACGGAATGTCGTCATTTTTTGAATCCGTATAACAAATCAGTCCAATAAGCTGTGTGCTTAAACGAAATACTGTCGAATCCAGCACGCCTTTGGGCCAGCAATTGATTTGAAATTCACTAGTATAATTATGATTTGACTTCCAATCATATACTTTTGTATAGATATCTGCACCCTCATCCGTGTTATCAACATCACATACTGCCATTGCTTTAAACAGCATATTGATTGATGTTGCTTTTGCCTTTAGTATTGCGGCCACTGATGATTTTTCCGTCCAGCCAGGTGCAGCCAAAAGCCCTGGGATTAAACCTAACTTAGGAAATATTTGATCAATACATTCACTGCCGGTTACAGCTCCGGTCGTTGCATCTACACCACCGATAATATCGGTTGATTTCACTTTTTCCGGATCCAGGTAGTTGTACGAAACATACATCGTCGTTTGCCCCGTGAGTGCTCCGCCCGTAATTGCTGTAATTAGAGGTTTCTTATCATCATTAAAGGCTACAGTATAATCGGTTCCTTTCGCTAACTCTTGGCTAGCCTGTGTAATTTTTACTTTCAAGCTGTCTAGCATTACTCCAGTTTGGTCAATTGTTGCCATTCCGGCTGCTAATGGAATCGACATATCCGGAACGACTGTTTTGTGCGTTGCAGGGTCGAGCACGTTAATAAATACGACTGGCGCAACCTGGTAGAGTTTGAACAGCACATACATCGCTTCACACAGCTCGTAATTCTCATAATCATCTGTATACCCCAGAGCTGCTACAGCTTCAGCGTAGGTATAAGCCAATAAAGGTTTATTGACATACGCCGCCGGATTCGAGGTCAAATTCACCGGCGCCCGGCCAATAAAAACCGGCAAGCCAGCACTGACTTGCACTGGCGATGTCACCGAAGTTGCAACTTCTGAGGTATACACTCCATGTTTATAATCGCTCATTTATATTTTCACACTCCTTTAATGTAATTTACAGCCTCAGCGTACCAAGTATGATAAGCTGATCCCGTTTTTCCTATCAAATTGATTGTTTCTGATAATTTTTCGACATCGACGAATAGTTTCTTGATTGCAGGGCATTCTCCGAAAAGCTCGTCATATCGTTCCGGTATTCCGCCTTGGTACACCCGGAACCGATTCAATCCCTCTTTTGGAATATGGGGTCCCATATAAACTAAACTATTTACAGCCTCTTCTAGCGGCGTTGTAACCACTGTCTTCATCGTTTTGGTTATTGCGGGCACACTTACCTGCAAGGAATCCTCTGACATCTTCATTTACCTCCTGTACATTTGGAATTTCAATATTTAAAGTAAAAGTACCATACCACTCTGGTGGTCCTTGTTCTTCCGGGATTTCACGTTTAATTGGCAGAGCTACACGATAGCAATCTCCTACATTTCGATGTTCCAACAAATATGTCTTGATTGGATTCATAATCGTCAAAATTTCACGCCAACCCTGCTCATCATCCTCGGAATATGCAATACAAATGATTTTTATTTGTGCAGTCGTATCATCATCTGTTGATTCATCACCTAAGAGGCGAACGATAACACACGGTATATCTTTCTGGTCCAATTTCGGATTTTTAGGAGGAAGATATCCTCGAACAACCTTAGGTGCTGTATATTCGCCACCTTTTGTTGGCAACTGCAAAGTTTTAGTTGCCTCAATCAACACATATTCCAAGTTTTCCATCAATGCATCAACATTCATCAATCTGCCTCCAACACCCGATTGATTTCATGGTTTATTCGCTTATCCAAGGTATCAATCGCTTTTTCTTCAACGCTTTTCATTACATTTTCATTTCCAACCATTTGAGGTATTGATGGTCCATAGAGTTGTTTTAGTGGATATCGCTCTTTTCCAGCTCTGATAAACACCCCTTTGTATCCATTTTTCATCGTTTGTAAAAATGCATGTTTTATTGGTTTTTTCGCACCAGTTTTTTTCACGCGGGCTCTTACCGGATTATCCTTACTGACATCAAACTTAATCAAAGGAATCGGGCCACCCATAGATTTAATTCTTCCGATTGGTGCTGATGCTGTCGCATTCGTCACCTTTATCGTACCGCGAACGTCTTCTGCCTTAATCACATATTCCTTGCGCACTGCCCGGACGATTTCCGCCCTTGCCGTTGTTAAGCTACGATTAATCGCAGACGCTTGCGCTTTTGGTAATGCTCCTGGTATTCCTCCCAAAAGTCTTTCAACGCGCTCAATTTGCGAAGCATTGAATTCAATCATGTTTGCCGTGCCTCCAATATGATCTCCAGCATATCATTCCCAATACAATCCACTACGTAATAGTAGTCATCATCTACTCTTATTTTTTGTTCCGGTTCTGGACGGTAACCAAGAGTTTTAGCTGAAATAAACAATCGACGGCGCATATTATATACGCCGTCGATTTTATTCACAGATGATTTATCTTCATCGAGGATGCAGATGACTGTCTCTTTATCGATTAAGTGGCTTTCGGCAAATTCGTCTGTATTCAAAAACACTTTATCAATGTCTGCCGCTAAAATGTCCTTAAATGACATTAGTCAATTTTCACCCGAACTGTAGTACCTGCCGAAGTTTTTGCAGTTACAGCAAACCCTGCTAAGACTCCGCTGTTGGTTTTATCGATATTGCTATTGGTCTTATTCCAATAGACTGCATCACCAGCAGCAATTTCAAGCGGCGCGGCGGCTGGTAATTCCCAAATTTCCGTTACTGCCAACGATCCCGTTGCCCCAGCAGCAATCGGCTCTAAAGCTATGCCAATTTTAGCGGCTAATGGCACTACCTCAAGATAACCGACGTCACTCGCCGCCGTATAATCAATAATTTCTCCTTTTTGCACATGAACAGCTGTTGCCATTCTTCATTCCCCCTTATTTGTTTTATACTCCTGTAGATTTATACAATCCACGGAAATCAATGAGATTTACGCCAAAATCAAGATATATTCTCCACTTAATGCCAAGCGTATTGAAAAGCACCGTGCTTTCCATTGTCGGCTGGTCGACACCGTTCAAATAAGTAACTTCGACTGACGGGCATATGCCTGGAGCGGCTGACAAATACCATGGAGCTGTATCTTCAAGCGTTGGATCTGCTACAACCGACAGTTTATTTGCAAAGGGATTGGGTGTCGCATTGTTTTTGCTCGGGTCAACAACGGACGAAATCAACTGTGCTGCCGTAGTTTCGAGATCCACCGGCACAATCAGATAAGCCGGCTGAATGTTCAAGGCTTCTTTGCCGCCGATATTTTTTTGTTTAGCCATTGCTGCTTTTGCTAAACTAAGACTAGCAACACTCAATGAGCCAGCCCCAAGATTTTTATGATTTGCGTGGAATAATGTGGCATTTTCAATTGTCGGATTGTCTGTAAGAATCTTATAGACCAAACGGTTGATCATGCGACGAGCTGCAGCACCATATAGTGCCGGAATTCGATTAAGAGCACCCATATCATCATTGATGATTGCCTGGCGATTAATACCAAAAGATTTTCCATAGGTTGCAATGCTGGTCTTGGCGCTTGCTTCGCTTATCTTCGAATCCTTAAATTCTCCAGTCTCACCAATTTTTTCGAGTTCATCGGCCTCGCTCAATCTGTAGCGTGTAGCATCCTTGAAATCAGTATTCGACCCCTTCGCTGTCCAAAGCTGGAATGTCGTTGGAGCTGTCTGGTATGCCTGAGCCATTGATTTATTGGCTACATTAGATAAAATCCCAGGGAATGCTCCCGTTCCGCTCAAGGCTTCGCGAATCAGCGTTTCACTATCTGCATAACGCATGTCCTTTCCGCTCTGTCGTTCAACACAATCCTGCGCCAAGCGCATAAGACTCATTCCCCGGAAATCTGTCGCCCCATCTACTGGTTTTTCAATGGACATTCCCGCACGTATAGCCATGCCATCAACTGCGGCCGAACGGAATTTTTCAATGTCTTCCACCCCAACGGAAACCTTTGTCGGCTCGTTAGTCTTCATTGCTTTTCCCAAAACAATCTTACGGACTTCGTCAACGGTTTTCCCGCCCGAAATATATTCCTGTGGGTCGATGCTAAAGGCTCGACACATCGACCCAATTTCGGCCACTCTGGCACGTTCTGCGGCTATTCCTCTTTCTACTGCACCATTTACATCTGGTGGTTCAGTTGGTGCCATTGGCGGCATTGCCCTTTGCTGGCCTTTTTCTTCCGGCGGTGCATCCGGCGTGGTCTGATTCTTTGACATATTTGTATTCTCCCCTTCTTGTTGTGATTCAGCGGATCTTCCGACACCAACGCCTGGGTCGGCTGGAACGCTAACAATTGATATTTCATAAGGTGTCCATCTAACTGCCACCGAACACGGACCTGTGAATCGGCCGTTTGTGCTTACAGCATTCGCGTTGACTTCTTCCCAGACGTTGACTTGATACCCTACAGAAACACCCTTCAACGTACCCGAAAGCACTTTCTGATAGATTTTTTCTGCATCCTCATCAGTATCAAACTTTACTGTCGCTTTCCCTTTTTTGGCTGTTTCGTCGATTTCTACCGACACAACCTGTCCAATCGGCATATTCGAATCGTGATTAAACAGCAAAACTCCAATTTCTTGCAACCGTGATAAATCAACTGCATCTGGATCATGGCTCAATATTTCCGGCCCAAACCAGCGAGTGTACGGCATTTCGCTCGAAAATGAAAGCTCAACCGTGCGGTCGTCTTTTACGGCTGCACGGTTGAGCGTTAACGGGCGAAACCTTTTTTCATTTTTGTTTTTACTCATCATTTACCCCCTTATGATT
>Ga0183099_1001286_pt1 | contig 14892 bp, 14 predicted proteins | sample Biomet1_FD_127788 | JGI IMG/M metagenome (GOLD analysis project Ga0183099, IMG submission 127788) | Microbial communities from bioreactor (seeded with anoxic lake sediment) at LBNL, California, USA - Biofuel metagenome 1 | ecosystem: Engineered > Bioreactor > Anaerobic > Unclassified ... | reverse complement strand
CATAGATCAGACTCCTGATAATAAAGCGGCGGCAGCAGATACAACCGGCAATTCTTTTGGAAGAACCGAAAGAGCAGATATCGTAGATGTCCCGGTCATCGGAAGGATCGCAGCCGGTACTCCGATACTGGCAGAGCAAAATATAGAAGATAACATACCTGTACCTTCGAGATTCCTTGGAAAGGGCAATAATTTCATGCTGACCGTCAGAGGAGAAAGTATGATCGAAGCCGGGATCCTGGATGGGGATTATATTCTGGTACAGCAGCAAAACACGGCAAACAACGGTGAAATCGTAGTAGCGATGGTGGACGGTTTTGAGAGCGAGGCTACCGTAAAGACGTTTTACAAGGAAAAAGGGCATATCAGGCTGCAGCCTGAAAATCAGTCTATGAGCCCGATCATTGTCAGTGATGTGAGAATTCTTGGACTTGTGAAAGGCGTATTCCGTTATATTTAGTCAAATTGTTTATTTCATTACCTGATGGGAAATATTTATAAAATATTGATAACGAAAAAGGCAGATGCTTCATTACATCTGCCTTTTCCTTATGGTGGTAAATCTGGTTCATAGATTGATTGCTTTTGATTTGGTATTACCTATTTGATCATTGTGTCAACGGAATCCAAAACCTTATCCATGATTGCCATAGCTTCTCTTAATTCAGTTTCTGTTATGATTAGCGGAGGAGCAACCATGATCATATTTTCATGTGAATAAGTTGAGAATCCTTCTACTTTCAGCATTCCGATGATTTTATTCATCAGACCATCTGGATCATTGTTGAAAGAAACGATAGGCTCATGAGTTTCCTTATTCTTTACTAGTTCAACGCTGCAGAATAATCCAATGTGTCTAACCTGGCCAACGCTAGCATGTTTCTTTTCAAAACCATCAAGGATATCAGCAAGAATTTTACCTTGCTTCTTAACATTTTCTTCAATCTTTTCATCTTTGTAAGCATCAATAGTTGCGATTGCAGCAGCACAGCCCATTGGATGAGCACTGTAGGTAAGACCGCAGAACATCTTCTTTTCGTCAAAGATCTTATTAATCTTTTCAGAAACAATAACACCGCCAAGTGGAACATAGCCGCAGGTTACGCCCTTAGCAAATGTTACCAGGTCAGGCTTGATGTTGAACTGCTGGAATGCAAAGCATGTTCCGGTTCTATACCAACCGGCCATTACTTCGTCACATACCATAACGATATTATATTTGTCGCAAAGAGCTCTGACGCCATCCAAATATCCTTTAGGAGGAATCAGGATACCGTTTGATCCTACAACAGTTTCAAGGAAGATAGCAGCGATCTGATCAGGTCCTTCATACAGGAATTGGTTTTCCAATAATTCAAGATAGAAAGCTGTTACATCTTCTTCAGATTTGAAATTGCAAGCTTTTGGTGCTCTATATGCATAAGGTCCGTCATATTTTATAAATCCTGGGATACCTGGTTCATTTATGAATCTTCTTGGTTCGCCTGTCAGATTAGCCGATCCGTAAGTTGCGCCATGGTAGCAGCGATACATTGAAAAGATCTTCCATTTTCCAGTGTAAGCTTTTGCCATTTTGATTGCATTTTCATTTGATTCTGCACCGGCGTTGGTGAAGAATACCTTAGCACCTTCCAGACCGGAAGCTTCAACTACCTTCTGAGCAGCTTCAGAACGAACATCCAAGGAATATCCAGGACCAAAGAAAGGAATTTTATCAGCTTGATCTTTGATTGCCTGAACGATTTTTTTGTGTCCATGTCCTAAATTGGCATTTACGAGCTGAGAGGACATGTCATAATATTTCTTGCCGTCTTCATCCCAGAAATAGATTCCTTCTGCTTTGGATATTACCATAGGGTTGATCTTCTTTTGAGCACTCCATGAATAAAGGTTGTATTTTAAACCTTGTTCTTTAATGTTTGACATTTTTTTCACTCCTTTATAAAGAATTATAATTGAGAGGGGCTGCGGCCTGATTGTTACAGCCCCGTATGGGCGTATCCTTTTTGCTATTTTTTATTTAAATGCTTTTCTGATTTCTTCGTCGAATAATTCTTCATCTTTAGGCTGGAAGGAAGGAATAGGTCTTGATACATAAGTGAAGTTTAAAAGATCCTTCCAAGTAGCATTGTGGGAAATGCTGTTGTGACCCCAAGTACCGCATCCTAATGTCATGGAAATTGGATATCCGCAAGTCCAGGAACCACTGTTCGTCAGTGATTGAGCACTATTTACGTTGATCTTGGTTACAGGAATTCTGTTTCCAAGCTCAGTTACTCTTTCTTCAATGCTGGTGTGGATACCACAGCTGTGGCCTTTGCCTTGATAATCAAGAGTCTTTAATAATTTGTCAATTGCATCTTCGAAATTTTTGGCTTTTCTAACACCTGCTACAGGAGAAAGCTTTTCGCCTGTGAATGGGAACGCAACACCGTAACCGCCGTTTTCTTCAGCCATCAGCATTCTAGTCCCTTCTGGAACTTTGATCCCGGCAGCATCAGCGATCTTGGAGGCAGGCTGTGCAACAACATGTCTGTTCAAGTCGTGGTTTGCAGGGCTTTCTGGCCATAAAGTCTTCAGAAGTTTCGCTTTTTCTTCGGATCCTTCCTTAAACAGAACAGCACCGACCTTTGCCATAGCTTTAACAAATTTGTCATAGCATTCTTCAAATACGATAATATTGTTTTCTGTGGAGCAAGAAGTAGCATTGTCAAAAATCTTGGATCTGATGATCAGATCAGCAACTTTATCCATATCGGTTGTTCCGTCAATAATCGTTACAACGTTACCTGTTCCTACGCCGATTGCAGGGTTACCAGAAGAGTAAGCCTGTCTTACCATTGGAGTTCCGCCTGTTGCAAGGATGAAATCAACTTGCTTCATCAATTCTGCGGAAGTCTCGATGCTTACATATTCCGGTTCGATGGACTGAACCAAATCTTCAGGAGCATCAAATTTCTTAAGTACGCTTCGAATCATTTCTGTAACCGCCAAGTTTGTTTTTCTTGCTTTTGGATGTGGTGCAAGGATGATCGCATTTCTGGTCTTAAGTGCCATCAGGGATTTAACAACTGGAGTAGCTTCTCCATTTGTAACAGGAATGATTGCACCTATAACGCCCATAGGTTTTGCATACGTTTGCATTCCCATCTTTTCATCAACTGAAACAAGGCCAACTGACTTTTGGCCCTTCATCTGGAAATAAGCGCCTTTTACCTTACCATACATTTTCAACTGCTTGTCAGCTGGAATACCCATTCCGGATTCTTCTACAAGCATTTCACCAAATTTAAGAGCAACATCAGGTTGGGTAAGAGCATAAGCAACAGCAGCAGTAAGCTGGTCTACCTTTTCCTGTGAAAAACCTTCAGCAATTTTTTGAGCAGCATGTCCTTTAGCAACTAAGCCTTCAACATATTCGGCATAATTAATAGCCATTTTACATTCCTCCTTAAGAAATTAAGAATTTAAAGTGATTTAGTTAACACAGATATATTATGCAATGGACGTGCCAAAACTATGAGCAAAATTAAGATTTTTTTTCCTGGAGAGAGAAATGTCTGAATTATTGGGAAAAGCTAACCTTTGCAAAGATAGAAAAATTGTTTTTGATAAATAAGAAAATGACAGAATGTAAGGATTTGGGAGACACGGATGGAATTGCGATACAAAAATGAATCGCGCATTCGAGTGAAATTGGTTACATGCCTTTTAAATACAAGAAATTAACGAAATGTTAAATGATACGAAAATGAATCAGCGATACTATATTGTATCACTGATCTTATATTTCTGCAATTTTCTAACGATGGTCGGCTGACTTACACCCAAAGCTTGAGCCATTGCCCTAGTAGATTTATATTTTTCCAATGCCTTTTTCAGGATTTCCCTTTCCGCATTGTTCAAAGTCAGTTTCAGGCTGGTGTCAGAAGGAATACTCAGTGTTTCGGTCGCTTTGGCCGTTTCCAGGATAAAGCTTGGCAGGTTCTCAGGAAGAATCGTATTGCTCTTCGTTGTGATGACTAGTCTCTCAATTATATTTTGCAGCTCACGGACATTCCCCGGCCACGTATATTTCATCAGTATAGCGATTGCTTTTGAGTCGATTTCCTTATGTTCCTTCATTTTTTTATTATTCTGATTGAGAAAGCTTCTGATCATCGGAATGATATCTTCCGGTCTTTCTCTAAGAGGAGGTACGCTGATCGGTACAACGTTGAGACGATAATAAAGATCCTCACGGAATTTATCTGCTTTCACAAGAGACAGAAGATCTTTGTTAGTTGCTGATATGATCCTGGCATTGATCGGAATGCTTTCGGTTCCTCCGACCCTGATGATCTCACGCTCCTGAATGACCTGCAGAAGCTTGACCTGCAGATTCAAAGGAAGTTCTGAGATTTCATCCAGAAATATCGTACCTTTCTCAGCAACCTCAAACAAGCCCTTTTTTCCTTCTTTTTTGGAACCGGTAAATGCACCGCTTTCATATCCAAACAGCTCGGATTCAATCAGATTTTCCGGGATTGCACCGCAATTTACTTTTACAAAAGGCTTATCTCTGCGGCTGCCGTTTTCATGAAGCAGCTTGGCGATGACGCCCTTGCCGACACCGGATTCCCCTGTAATGAGAACAGTAGAGTCGACATCGGCCAGTCGACCGGACAGTTGGATCACGTTATACATGGAAGGACTGTTGGCGACAATATCGTTATGAAGGGAACCTCCCTGCGCCTTCAAACCCGACAATGTGTTCTGAACGCTTTCCAGTTCATTCTGCAGGTTGATCAGCTCGGTGATATCATGGGTTGTAGTTATGATCTTGCTCATATTGTTATCGGAATCCATAATCGGGATACCGGTGGTCAGCAGCCGTTTGCCTTCCTTGTTTTCATGGATGGTGCTGACTTCTTTTTTCTCTTCCATAACGATCAAGGCTACAGAAGGCGTGAAAATACCTTCATGTTCCAGAAAAGAGACGTGTTTTCCGATGATATCCTTTCGCTTTATTTTATATAATTCTTCGCTGGCTTTATTGACCCAGATGGTATATCCCTGGGCATCATCAATAAAGATAGCATCGCTGATGCTGTCCAGGATCGGGATCAATTCATCTATCGATAGAGTAGACAATGCTTTTTTACTGCTGCTTGCCATATTTTTCCCCTCACAGAAATTTCTTGATTTGGATGCGATAATCATGTAATAATCATATAATACATTATTGAAATTATCAAATGGTAAATACCATGAAAAGCAGCGAAATATTCGGAAAATAAACAAAAGTGTTGACACGGTGGTATGAAGATGATATTATTACCGGGTAATAAAGAAGAAGTAATCCGCTTCTCACCTTATCGGCAGTGCTGTTAGGGTCAATAAGAAAAACTGATTGATTAATTGGTTTGTTTTTTGAAGCGGGAATATTAACCGCTTTTTTCTATTTTAGGAGGTGCGAGGACTATTAGCAAGGAAAATCAGATCAACGAAGAAATTCGTGATAAAGAATTGAGAGTTATTGATAATGACGGAACGCAGTTAGGCATTATGAGCTTGGATGAAGCACTGAATCTTGCGATTGAAAAAAAGCTGGATTTGGTTAACATCGCCCCGACGGCGAAACCGCCGGTTTGCAAGATTCTTGATTACGGAAAGTACAGATATGAGCTTCAGAAGAAGGAAAAAGAGGCCAAGAAAAAGCAAAAGATCACTCAGGTGAAGGAGATTCGTTTGAGTACATTTATTGAAGAGCATGATCTTGCCGTAAAGGCCAACAATGCAGCGAAGTTTTTAAAGGAAGGCGACAAAGTTAAAGTCAGCCTGAGATTCAAAGGCAGAGAAAAGGATTATTCCAGCAAGGGCATGGGTGTCATGACCCAGTTTGTCGGGATCATATCTGATGTCAGCATTGTAGAAAAGAAACCGGAATTTGAAGGCAGAAGTTTGATTATGGTTTTGGCACCAAAAACTGATAAATAAGCGAGTCAAAAGAGAAACTCGATTAATTGTAGGAGGATTTTTTTAAGATGGCAAAAGTAAAAATGAAGTCTCATAGAGGAGCAAGCAAAAGATTTAAGTTGACAGGAAGCGGTAAAGTAAAAAGAAACAAGGCTTACAAGAGCCATATTCTTACAAAGAAAAGTGCTAAGAGAAAAAGAGGCCTGAGAAAGGCTACTCTGCTCACAAGTGCAGACCTGAAAAGAATAAAATCAGTAATGAATGTGTAAGGATATAGGAGGTAAGATAAAATGGCAAGAGTTAAAAAAGGTATCAATGCTAAAAAAAAGCATAAAAAAATATTAAAGCTGGCAAAAGGATTTTACGGTGCAAAGAGCAAGATCTTCAGAGCTGCCAACCCTGCAGTGATGAGATCACTTCGTTCTGCTTATGTTGGAAGAAAGAACAAGAAGAGAGAATACAGAAGACTATGGATCGCCAGAATCAATGCGGGCGCAAGAATGAACGGCATATCCTATAGCAAACTGATGAACGGTCTGAAGGTTTCCGGAATCGAAATCAACAGGAAGATGCTTTCAGAGATGGCAATATATGATCCTGCAGGATTCTCACAACTTGCAGAAACAGCAAAAAAAGCAGTGAAATAAAATTAAAAAATCGACATTCACTTTTGACAAAATCCCCCCTCATATCGGCCTATAATTTTAAAATAGGTTACGATGAGAGGGGGTTTTTTATATTGTAATTTACGCGGAGTACCTTTTTTTGGAGAATCTGATCACAGGAGGCGTGATATTGACATTGACCGGAAAAATAACCGGTATCGCACTGAAAAAAAGCCTTCTTGTACTTAGCAGTATTCTTTGCGGAATATATTCCTTCATTATTTTTTGGGATACCTTGGGTTTCTGGCCTGCTCTCCTATTAAAACTTGCCTTTTCCATTATGATTGTTGTTTTGGCTTTTCAAATCAAAGGTCTTCAAAAAATATTCCGGACGGTTCTGGTTTTCTATCTTGTCAGCTTTTCTATGGGAGGGATCACCATAGGTGCAATGTATTTCCTGGGGTTTTCCGGGGTTACGCAAAACAGTGCCGTCTATCTGGAAGGCTTTACATATTTCGACGTAGCACTCGGGTGTGTACTGACATTTATAACATTCAGCGTTTTTTCAGATTTTATTAAAGGAAGACTGAACAGAGAAAGGACTATGATCAATGTTCGGATAGAGCTAGGAGGAAAAAAGGTTTCTATGAAAGGCATGATCGACACTGGAAATTTTCTGAGAGATCCTCTGACAGGGAAGCCGGTTCTTATTATTTCCGCAGGCTGTGCCAGAAATCTTATGCCGCCGGATCTGATGGAAGAGGCAGTCAAGGATGAAAAAACGATATTGATCTACGAAAATTTGATGAAAGGCCGCTATGCAAATCGCATCAGACTGATTCCGTACCGTTCAATCGGTGAGGAACAGGGATATTTGATAGGGGTCCGGCCGGACAGGATCTTGATCGAACCGAAAGATAAAAGAGATAAAAACCGACCGGTTATTGTTCCGGAAGGTGTCATTCTGGCTATTTATAAAGGTATATTTGATGAGAAGTATTCCGGCGATGACTGCTCGATACTGTTACATCCGAGTATAATAGAGGGAGGCGTAGCTTGCGATGTCTAAGACATTGATAGAACTGAAAGTAAGAAAAGGAAGAAATGTTAGGTTGCTTATTGCAAAAATAAGGAACCGGATTGTCCTTGTTTTAAAGGGGCATAGTCCGGATGAAATTTATTACATAGGAGGTAGTGACGTACTGCCGCCGCCCTTAGCACCGGATGAAGAAAGGGTATTGCTGGAGCAAATGGCAATGAACAATGAAGATGCAAAAACAGTACTGATCGAAAGAAACCTGAGACTCGTGGTTTACATTGCCAAAAAATTTGAAAATGCGGGAGTCAATGTTGAGGATCTGATTTCGATCGGGGCCATAGGGCTTATCAAAGCAGTCAATACCTTTAATATGGATAAGAACATCAAACTGGCAACTTATGCATCCCGTTGCATTGAGAATGAAATCTTGATGTATCTTCGGAGAAGCAGCAGAACGAAAAGTGAAGTATCCTTCGATGAACCTTTAAATATCGACTGGGACGGGAATGAGCTCTTGCTGTCCGATATTCTGGGAACCGAAAATGATATCGTTTACAACCATATCGAAGAAGAGGTAAATCGTAAACTGCTGATCTATGCACTGAAAAAGCTGACGGCAAGAGAAAAGCAGATCATGGAGATGAGGTTCGGTTTAATCAGCGGCAGGGAAATGACTCAAAAAGAGGTCGCCGACAAGATGGGAATCTCACAGTCCTATATTTCAAGGCTTGAAAAAAAGATCATAGGGCGGCTCAGAAAAGAAATCAAAAAGCTGGGCTAGAATTGTACTTTTCACAGAATAAAATCAAACCCTTTTGTTAAGAATAAGGAATACGCTAATGTACTGCTTAGGGGGGCAAAACAGAAAGCGGAGGTCCTTATCAATGGCTAGCAAAGTAGAAATCTGCGGTGTGAACACATCAAAATTGCCAGTCTACAAAGATGCTCAAATGAAAAAAATGATTGAACAGATCAAAGGAGGAGATAATGAGGTAAGAGACGAATTTATTAGAGGAAATCTGCGATTAGTGTTAAGTGTGATACAACGTTTTAACAATAGAGGGGAGAATCCGGACGATCTGTTTCAGGTAGGCTGCATCGGATTGATCAAAGCTCTCGACAACTTCGATACTTCACATAATGTGAGTTATTTTCCACGTATGCGGTTCCTATGATTATAGGTGAGATTCGCAGGTACCTCAGGGACAACAACTCAATACGAGTCAGCCGTTCCCTCAGGGATACAGCATATAAGGCATTACAGTCTAAGGAGAGGCTTTCCAGAGAACTGCAGCGCGAACCTACGATCACTGAAATAGCAAAGGATTTGGGGCTGGAAAGAGAGGAAATCGTTCTTGCACTGGATTCCATACAAGACCCCATTTCATTGTTCGAACCTGTTTTCCATGATGATGGTGATGCTATCTATGTAATGGACCAGGTTCGGGATACAAAAAATACCGATGAGAAATGGATGGAAAACATTTCTCTAAAGGAGGCTCTGAAAAAACTGACCGGAAGGGAAAAACACATTCTGACCATGAGATTTTTTGAAGGAAAGACGCAAATGGAGGTTGCGGACGAGATTGGAATCAGCCAGGCGCAGGTCAGCCGCCTGGAAAAGAATGCTTTGAAATATATGAGAAAATATGTTTAAAAAAAATATGATAAGAATAGGAGTGCGGGAGTGCTCCTATTTTAGTACTGTCGAAAAGAAATTGACGAAAGACCGGTACCGGATAATACGATGAATTAACGAAAGGAGGATTGATTTTAGTAAAAAAATATATGAAGAATAATCCATTGTATCTTTATGCAGAAAATGTCATAATGAATATCAGCTGATGATTATCGATCAATTCAGTTGATTACGATGACATTTTTTTATGAGGTAATAACAATTGGACAATTTTATCTACAGCCTGAATGCCACTGTTCCCATCTTTGTCGTTATGCTTGTGGGCTGGATCCTTCGGCAAAGAGGAATGCTGAATGCAAATTTCGTCAATGTCGCCGATCGGTTCAATTTCACGGTCACGCTTCCTATCCTGTTGTTCAGGGATATTGCGTCGATGGATATTATGAGGGATTTTGAATTAAAATTCTTTCTTTTTTGCATGATAGCAACGATTCTATGCTTTGGAATCATATGGGCATTTTCAGAAATCTTTCTAAAGGATAAAAGCATGATCGGCAGCTTCGTTCAGGGTTCCTTCAGAGGAAGCATGGCAGTGCTTGGAATCGCTTTTATTCAAAACATCTATGGAAATGCGGGTCTTGCGCCTCTAATGATCGTGGCCGCAGTTCCTCTGTATAATATTTTTTCCGTTATTGTTCTGACGCTGAAGGGGAATGATAATGAAGGCAAGGAAAAAGAGAGGATCAAATCGGCCTTAATAGGGATCTGCACTAATCCGATCATTTTAGGAATATTTGCCGGACTGCCGTTTGCATTATTTGATATTGAGATCCCGGGCATGGCATTAAAGACTTTGAATAACTTTGCAAACATGGCGACACCACTTGCTTTGATCGCGATCGGCGCAGGATTTGAGTTACATAAAGCATTGGGGAAGATCAATGTGGCGACTGCAGCTACAATTATAAAATTGATTCTGCAGCCCGCGGTATTTTTGCCCATTGCTGTTATGATGGGGTTTCGGGATCAGGCGATGATCGCCATACTGATTATGCTTGGTGCACCCGCTACTCCAACCTGCTATATCATGGCGAAAAACATGGGAAATGACAGTGTGCTGGCGTCAGGGATCGTTGTCTTGTCCATGTTGGTTTCGCCAGTTACGATCACGATCTGGATTTTTGCGTTGAAAAGTCTGGCATTTATATAAAAACGGGTATTTCTCTTAACATGATAGGGAGGGGGTGCCATCATTGCATTATATCGATACAATATGGATCATTATTTGTGCCTGCTTCGTCTTCTTTATGCAGGCAGGCTTTATTTGTTATGAAGTAGGCTTTGTCCAGAGTAAAAACGTAATATCGGTGGCAATCGAAAATCTGCTGACTTTTATGATCACTACGATAGGCTTTTGTCTGGTCGGTTTTCCTTTGATGTTTGGGAAAACCTATTTTGGGCTTATAGGAAACGGTTTCTGGCATTTTGAAGGAATCGCTGAAGCTTCCCCTCTGGGATACGCCTTTATCTTTTTTGAACTGATGTTTGCGGCGACCGCCGTCACGATATTTGCAGGTTCCATGTCGGAAAGAACTAAGCTTTTTCCGCTGCAAATCGCTGCTATTTTAAGTGCAACAATCATTTTCCCGGTTTACGGTCATTGGGTATGGGGGGGATTATTCCTGAAACAGCATACATGGCTTTCTTCCCTGGGCTTTATTGACTTTGCAGGAGCTACCGTAGTTCATACCACAGCCGGTTTTATCGCATTGGCTGGTCTGATGGTTGTCGGGAAAAGAAATAAGCCGAAAAACGGGAGATCGAATATTCCTTTTGCGGTTCTCGGCGTGTTTATTCTGTGGTTTGGATGGTTTGGATTCAACGGGGGAAGCATATTAGCGTTTAATGACAAAGTTGGCCTGATCCTTCTCAATACAAATCTTGCTGCCGCTTCGGGGATGCTCGGTGCTCTGGCGGTGAATCTGCTCCTTTCCAGAAACGGGGGATACCTGATCTCCATCTTTAACGGAGTTCTTGGCGGACTGGTTGCGATCACGGCCGCTTCCTATTATCTGGAACCTCTTTCGGCACTGATGATCGGTATGCTTTCCGGGATGGTCGTCGATCTGGCAAGTTATTTATTGGATAAGGCCGGAGTCGATGATGCGGTCGGTGCGGTCCCAGTCCATTTGTTCGGCGGGATTGCCGGAACTTTGCTGCTTCCGTTTTTTATGAAAGCGGAGCTTTTGCATACAGGAGACAGAGCGACTCAGTTTCTGGTACAGCTTCTTGGTGTTTTCGTGAATTTCTGCTGGGCTTTTGGTGTTGCATTCCTGATGTTTAAAATGATAGATAAAACATTTGGCTTAAGGGTAACGACGGAGGAAGAAGAAAAAGGGCTCAACATCGTAGAATTTTCCGATATCTATTCCTGGGAAAAATATATGGAGATCAGCAGTTATGAAAAAGAGATCAAAGACAAGAACGATCTGCTCAGAAAACAAGCCCGCCTTCTGGCAGTTACAGAAGAACAGGAGAAAACGAAACTTGCCAGGGATCTTCATGACGGAGTTGGTCAAAGTCTGGCTGCATTGAAATTGATTTTAGGAATAACAAAGAAACAACTGGAATCCTCAAAGGACAGCCCCGATCAGGAAAAACTTCTGAAAAACGCGGATAAAGCAGTCACGCTGGCGGATAACTCGATCAGTGAAATCAGGAATGTTCTGAATAATCTAAAGCCGGAACAACTGAAGAAAAATGGACTGACCAGTGGTTTAACGGCGATGGCGGAGGATATCAACCACATGGGCACATTGGCCTGTACATTGCAGATCAAAAAACAGATACCGCATTTTGACGAGACCGTCGCGTTAAACATTTACCGCGTTATGCAGGAAGCTCTTACCAATGTGGTAAAGCATGCAAACGCAAAGAAAGTTGATATTATAGCGGATTCAAAAAATGAGGATACTTATATTTTTCAAATCATTGATGACGGTGTTGGATTTTCTGTTAAAAACGGGGAATACGGAGTAGGAATCCCGTCTATGTCTGACAGAGTGAAAATGCTGGGCGGACGGTTTCAAATTGACAGTGCGGAAGGAAAAGGAACCAGTATTACGATGGAGGTGCCGGTAACAGATGAATGATAAAATAAAAATTTACCTTGCAGACGATCACAAAATGCTCAGAGAATCCTTAAATATTCTTCTCGGTCAGGAAGAGGACATTGAAGTCGTCGGAGAAGCAGAGGATGGGTTGACGGTTGAGGATGGGATCAGAAATACACCTGCGGATATTCTGATACTTGACATTTCCATGCCGAAGAGAAGCGGTCTTGATGTGGCGAAAAATTTGGTGAAACAATATCCCGATCTGAAGATTATTATCCTGACGATGCATAAAAGCGAAGAGATCCTGGCGGAAGCTTTTGAAAACGGGGCCAAGGGGTATGTGCTGAAGGAAAATGCGTTTGAGGAACTGATCAAGGCGATCCATACGGTAAGAGACGGGAAAGAATATGTTTCTGCCGAGCTGGCGCCAACCTTACTGCACGGTTTCCTATCCAATGAGAGACGCGGAAGCGATTTGTCCGTACGGGAACGGGAAATCCTGAAACTTTTGGCGGAGGGCTACAGCAATAAGGAAATCTCAGAAATGCTTGTTATCTCGATAAAAACGGTGGAAACTCATCGTGCCAATATTATGAGAAAAAATAACTTCAAGAATATAACGGAGCTGGTGCTTTATGCAGCCAGAAATCATCTGATTGAAATATAGTCTTCTTAAGCAACAAATATTGGCTTGTTCTAAATAAGGAATTTCCCTGATGTAATTAGGGGTTTTGTGGTATTTCCACAAAACCCTTATTCTTTTATGATGTAGTTGATCTTAAAACTATGTTTAATTTTTGTTTTGATAATCGGAAGGGAAGTGATTTTAATGATTAACCACGGTGATACCGCTTTTATGATTATTTGTGCAGCTTTGGTATGTCTCATGACTCCTGGTCTTGCGTTCTTTTATGGAGGCTTGGTATCCAGAAAAAATGTATTGACCATCATGATGCAGAGTTTTATTTCAATGGGAGTTGTAACTATTATTTGGGTACTGGTTGGATTTTCCATGGCATTTGGGCCTGATATCAGTGGAATTATAGGAGGAATGAAATACCTCTTTTTACATGGCGTATGGATGGATCCAAATCCGAATTATGGCGGAACAATTCCATTTTTAACCTTCTTCAGCTATCAGCAGATGTTTGCAATCATCACACCGGCTTTGATTACGGGAGCCTTTGCCGACAGGGTTAATTTCAAGAGTTATTTGATATTTCTTATTGCATGGAGCTTTTTGATTTATATTCCGCTTGCTCACTGGGTATGGGGCGGCGGCTTCCTGCAGCAGCTCGGTGCCGTTGACTTCGCAGGTGGAATCGTTGTCCATTCCAGTGCAGGTCTTGCAGCTTTGGCTTCTGTTCTCTTTGTTGGAAAAAGAAATATTACAGATGATCAAAAAGAGCCACACAATATTACTTATGTCGCATTGGGAACCGGTTTGCTCTGGTTCGGATGGTTCGGATTCAATGCCGGAGGCGCGTTAGGTGCCAATTCGGTGGCTGCCGTCGCCTTTATCAATACGGATATCGCTGCTTCTGTAGCTATGGTAACATGGCTTGCCATCTCATGGGTGAGAGAGAAAACGCCAAGCTTTGTCGGATCTTTGACTGGCGCCGTTGCAGGTCTGGCAACAATCACTCCTGCTGCCGGTTTTGTACAGCCTTGGGCTGCTGTGGTGATCGGCCTGCTGTCCGGATTTGTCTGTTACTATGCAGTTCAGCTTCGTATGAAACTGGATTGGGATGATGCTCTGGATGTTTGGGGAGTACATGGTGTCGGCGGAATGCTGGGAAGCGTATTGGTTGGAGTATTCGCCGTTAAATCTGTCAATGGAGTGGGCGGACTCCTTACTGGTGATGTGCATCAATTTCTGATTCAGGTTGCAGCAGTTGCTATCGCTTCGGCTTATGCATTTATTGTCACTTTACTGATTTTGAAGGTAATCAATATTTTCATTCCGGTTCGTGTATCGGAAGCGGAAGAAAAGAAGGGACTGGATGTTTCCATTCACCATGAAGTTGCCTATCATTTATAATTAATATAGAGTTCAAGTTACCTTTAACCTAAAATATAAAAAACACAACAGAAAAAGTATGTGCATAAGCGCATACTTTTTCTGCTTTGAGCATAAATATCATAAGAGATAACAATACGATAAATTATATTCAGGCAAGGTGAAACGAAAAGGGATAAGGGGGAAAATAAAATGATGAGCACTCAGAATCTGAAAAGCAAGGAGGTCATCAATATCTATGATGGAAAAAGCCTCGGTTATGTTTATGATATTGAAGTGAATCTGGAGAAGGGATTGATTGAGGGAATCATTGTTCCGGCGCAAAAGAGTTTTTTCAGCTTTTTCAGCAGAGGTGACAATGATTATGTGATCAAATGGAAGGATATCAAAAGGATCGGTGATGATGTCATTCTTGTTGATGTAGCTGGAATGTATGATTCAGAAATGCCGTATGAACGGAGTTCCATGACAAATGTCAGCCATATCTCCGGCTCTTATAACAATGACGATCAGGA
>Ga0183099_1001285_pt1 | contig 14894 bp, 12 predicted proteins | sample Biomet1_FD_127788 | JGI IMG/M metagenome (GOLD analysis project Ga0183099, IMG submission 127788) | Microbial communities from bioreactor (seeded with anoxic lake sediment) at LBNL, California, USA - Biofuel metagenome 1 | ecosystem: Engineered > Bioreactor > Anaerobic > Unclassified ... | reverse complement strand
CAACCACACCGCCAACAGGCAGATTGAATTTTTTTGCTAAATCCTCTATTATTATACTTAACCCTATTATTGAACACGGAGGAATTGCTTTGGAATTTATTTTACTGCCACTTATTGCCTGGTGTGCTGCCGGGTTCATCAAAGTGGTCTTATATTACATCCGGCTTCACCGGTTCAAACCGATGGAATTCTTTCGCTACGGGGGATTTCCGAGCGCCCATACCTCGCTCGTCGCTTCGGCCGTATTCTTTGCCGGCCTGCGCGAAGGATTCTACACGCCGGTATTTTCCATAGGTTTGGCGCTGCTGCTCGTCGTCATCACCGATGCGCACGGCCTTCGTCGCTATGTCGGCCGTCAGGCCGAAGCCGTAAACCAGCTTCGCGAAAAAAATGGCGACACTCGCGCCAAGCTTCTCAAAGAGCAGGTCGGGCACAGTTGGTGGGAAATCATCGGCGGCCTGTTTACGGGGATTTTAACCGCCCTGTTCATTCACTGGCTGACAAGATAAATTTGGCGCATAAAGCTAACGGCGGCTGCTATCGCCGAGAAAGAAGGCTTTTATGAATAAAAAACATATTGCTTTGCTGCAAGAAATGATTGCGTATTACCGCGGCGATGCCAAGCGCATCCAGCACCTCTTAAAGGTTTACGATTTTGCCAGCTTGATTGGCCGGCTTGAAAATCTGCCGGAAGATCAGTTGCTGCTGCTAGAAACCGCTGCCATCGTTCACGACATCGGCATCAAACGCAGCGAAGAAAAATACGGCAGTGCCGCCGGAAAATATCAGGAAATGGAAGGCCCTGCTATTTCCCGGGAAATGCTCACGCGTTTAGGCTATGCAACGCCAGTAATTGAGCGGGTTTCCTACCTCATCGCCCATCATCACACGTATGAAAACATCCAGGAAATCGACTACCAGATTCTCGTCGAAGCTGATTTTCTCGTCAATGCCTATGAAGATGCTCTATCCGCAAAAGGCATTCAGGCTTTTGCGGAAAAAATATTTCGCACGAAAAGCGGCCAATGTTTGCTGCAAACCATCTACAACTACTAACAAGACAAAAGCGCCGATCCGGCTTCTGTAAGGAAGCGGACCGGCGCTTTTTAGCGACCGCAGTCAAGCTTTATTGTATGTCCGATACATATGAATCGGTTCTGCATTGTCGTTGATTGACCATATGCCGCAAGGACAGACGCCGGCACAAATGCCGCAGCCAATACAGCGCTCTGAATCAGATACATATTCGAAACTCCCGTCAGCTCGTTCTACACGCGTTATGGCTTTTTCCGGACAGGATTCCAGACACATCTTGCAATCGCGGCAAGTCCCGCAGCTGATGCAGCGCGCATGATCCTTAACCGGCTCCGGCAAATCGCAGTGATGGCATTTATCAAAATAGGCTTTGGAAAGGCGCTCTGCTGGAATTTCTTCCTTGCTCGGCAGCGGCGCAGCGGCTTCACCCAGTACATATCGATCGGCAAAATGTGCCGCCTGGTTCCCCGCCCCAATCGCATCAACCAAACGCCCCGGCTTGATGACATCGCCGGCGGCGTATACGCCTTCGATAATCGCCTTGGCTTCGTCCGGCACTAGCCAGTCCCGGAATTTTTTGATGGCCGGATCACTCGGCAGATAATCGAGAATCGGCGCTTCGCCGATGGAAACGATGACCATATCCCCCGGGATGAATTGCCCATCCTTGTCATAGATCCCTTCGTCCGTAATCCGGGCTGTCATAAATGGCCAAATCAGACTGCCACCGAGTGCTTCCACATGCGCGATTTCTTCGGCGAAAGCCGCCGGTTTTTGCACATCGATGCAGGTTACGCTTTCCGCCCCCATCTGATAAGCCCCTACTGCCGTATCCATTCCCGAATTGCCGCAGCCGATGACAATGACACGCTTGCCGACAGCCGGCTTTTCGCCGCGGTTGACGGCCTTGAGGAAATCTATGCCCATTGTAAGCTTTTCCGCACCTTCCCATGGGAAGAAACGCGGTTTATGACCGCCGGTCGCGACGACTACGGCAGCATGCGCCGTGCGAATTTCTGCAAACTTAGCTGCATCGACTTTACAGCCGCTGACAAATTTGACACCGATATCCTGGATGCGCTTCAATTCAGCCTCAAGGATATCATGCGACAGACGTCCGCGCGGAATAACCTGCTCCAGCTTGCCACCGATGGCTTTGGCCTCATCGTATACCGTTACGGCATGCCCTTTGCGGGCCAACTGCCAGGCTGCGGACAAACCGGCTACCCCGCCGCCGATGACGGCGATATTTTTACCGGTTTGGTTTTTGCGGCATTGCCAATTTCGTATTTACAGACTGCAAGCCGAGTCCACCGATCTGTACAGCCTCATCGATCTTGCCGCGAGTACAACCCTGCATGCAAAGATTCGGGCAGACCGAGCCGCAGACCGAGCCTGGAAAAGGCGTATAATCGAGAACCAATTTATAGGCTTCTTTTAAATTTCCCTCGCGAATCAGGTCATAGCGCCGCTGCGATGGTATGCCCGCCGGGCAGTTGAACTCACACGGTGCCGCATATTTTGCATTGTCCCAAGACGGCACCCTCTGCCGGTAAAGACCAGTTACCACCGTATCTTTGACTGCAAAATCATCCATGGCCACATCGCTGAAAATACCGCCTTTGACCCATTCCTGCAGACGAAACTCCTGCAAATTTGGCTGCGCCTGCGGTTTCTTTTCCGCAAAGGTCAGCGGCCGCAATTTATGCCATTCAGACCAATTCGAAAGCTCCATCCGCAGTTCTGACCGGCCAATGGCTGACAGGAATTCATCCATGCCGCCCTCAAGAAAAGCGATATCGCTCTGGTCCAAATCAAATAATTTGATATCCGAAGCGTAGCCGTCCGCCTGTCCACGGAAATAGACCGTACCGCCAACCATGCCAACGCAAGCGCGATCGCCGAGCACCGAACTGAAGGCTTCGCTGTCGTTACCGCAGACGACGGCGCGACCGCCGCCCATGAATTCAAAAGAGAAACTGCCGACATTTTTCAAGATCCAAAGTTCTGGCTCTTCATACAGGGGATCGTGTTTCATTAAGGATCCAGATCGCGTTCCCGCTCTGCCGCCGATATAAATCTTGCCACCCGATGAGCAGTGCCCGGCGGTATCACCGGCATCGCCCCTGACGGTAATCTTGCCACCCGCATTAAGCCAGCCCACATCGGCCGAAGCCGATTCATCAACGATGATTTCTGTATTATCCAAACACATGGAACCAACGCGCTGACCGGCGTTCGTCACATGAAAAGTCAATTTTTTTCCTTCCGGATGCCATAACGGACCGCCAATATCGTGCTGACCGGAGGCCGCTATATCAAAATCAGTTTCGCCATTGGCTACGGCCTCGCCGATCGCCAGAAGCAGATCCTGGGTGGACATGCGTTCATGTCCCTTTAGTGTATCTATTTTAAACATGTTCAAGCTTCCTCCTTAGCATACATATTGAATTCCAAGCTTATCGGCAATCGCTTTATCCGTTGCCACCAAAGCGTCGCTGCGGCCAACCGGCAGCGAACTGTTGCCGATCGGCGCCATCAATTTGCGCAGCTCCGCATCAAAAGCGAGGACGTAGTCGACGATCTTCTGGGCTCCGCGATCGACATCCAGACGCTTTACCAACCGGGGATCCTGCGTACAGATGCCAGTTGGACACTTACCGGTATTACAGGAATTGCAACGGCCCTGTTCATTGCCGACGCAGCCGAGCAGCTGAATCAAAAGTTTGCCAACGAATACGCCGTTGGCCCCAAGGCAAATCATCTTAAAGGCATCCGCGGCCGCATTGCCGGTCATGCCGAGACCGCCTCCGGCGTAGAGGGGAATCTGTCCCTGTAGACCCTGCTTCACAGCCGCCAGATAGCATTCTCTCAGCTTCGAAACAACCGGATGACCCGTATGGTCAAGCGAGACCTCATTGGCCGCCCCTGTGCCGCCCTGGATGCCATCAATAAAAAATCCACCGCAGATCTTATACGGATCACGCAGAAGATTATTGTAAACGGAAACAGAAGTCGCCGAGGCTGCACATTTGATGGCTACCGGCACGCGAAAGCCGAAGGCTGCATTCAAGGACAGATGCATTTTTTGCACCGATTCTTCGATAGAATAAAGCCCTTGATGATTTGGCGGCGATGAAAGCGTCGCTTTTGGAACGCCGCGGATGGCCTGGATGTGTTCAGCAACTTTAGCCGACGGCAAGAGGCCCCCGTCACCCGGTTTTGCCCCTTGGCCGATTTTAATCAAAACGCCGGCCGGATCGACTTTCATCTTCGGCAAGGCCTTGACGATGCGGTTCCAGCCAAAATGACCAGAAGCGATTTGGATGATCATATATTTGAGTTCTTCTGCTTCCATAAGCTTTACCGGCATTCCACCTTCACCGGAACTCATGCGAACTGGCAGGCCACATTTCTCATTGAGATAGGCTGTAGCCAAAGCCACGGATTCCCAAGCTCTGGTCGACAAAGCCCCGATGGACATATCCGAAAAAATCAAAGGATAAATCCAGTTGACGGGTGGCGTCTTATGGGCCAGCGTAAGCTTGCCGTCTTTCATCTGCAGAGGAAGATCATGCGGCGGCAAAACGCGGCCATACGGAGCGCGGATATCAAACGTGTGGCGCTGCGAATCGAGCGCCGGATCCGTCATCTGACTGATGCGGCCGACCACAATGTGATCGAGCGTGCGCTGCGCGTTGAGGTTCGTGCGGCCGCCGCGCTTAATCGGCCCCGCATCCCTTGACAATAGTGTCTTTCGCGTATCCGGGTTGCGCACTGGATGGATGGCATTATTCGGGCAGACTTTTTCGCACATGCCGCAGCCGACACAGGCATTGGCGATTTTTCCCTGCTGCTTGATTACCGGTATGGCACTGTGCTTATGCACCGGTTCCGGCTGGCTGCTTTCCGATACCGTAATCGACCGACGCGCCATTTCTACCTTAATCGCTCCAAAAGTACAGGAAGCGACACAGCTGCCGCACATCGTACAGCGGTCTGCATGGTATTCTATTTTCCAATTGAGGTCATTGACCGCAACATCTTGTGTCTTTACTGTTTCCATCTCTGTACCTCCAAATCATTGTCAATCACGACAACTTCACGTTCATTCGGATAAATATCCTTGGACATATCGCGATCCGGTAAGATTTCATTCAACCCGCAGACCTCTGAAGAAATCGCGACTGTCGTATCGTCACCACCGACAACTACCGGGCGCAGTTTTTTCGAATCACAACAGGTGATCATCTTGCCGTCAGGCAGAACCGCAATAATTGTATTCGGCCCATTTATCTCTAAATTTGCCAACGATTGGCGGATTGCCGTCAAAACCGCTTTATCCGGGCGCTCTTCAATCTCCGCAAACGGCAGCGGCGTGATGACATGTTTAAAATACGCAATCGGCCATTTCAATTCGTGCAGTACATAATGCAGGGTGTACAAGAAATTCTGTGAATCGGATTCAAAACCTGTATAACCGCGATGCAGCGATTTTTGGTATTCCTTGTTCTTCGTATAAAATGTATTTTCACCGTTGGCACAAAGTGTATACCCTTGTAAAAAAAACGGATGGGCTGCATAGCGCACGATATCATAGTTTGTATTCTGACGGCACTGGGCGACAATACTCTTGGCCACCAGGCAGCCGTTGTCGTCCCAGAGGCGGAAATACGTTGCAATATCGCGCGGGTCACCGATTTCCTTTAGTGTCAATACGTCCGGCCAAAAAGAGTAGACATAACCCTCTCCGGCATCCTCGAGCAATTTCCGCAGCCCTAGGCGCGTATCCATCAACAGATCTTCACGCTCAACTTCCGTTTTTTCATTATAATGTTCCGGATAATCATAATTGCGGAAAATATAGTACGGCATCGCCTGGATATCAAGCCCTGGTTGCTTGTTTGGAATCGGAATCCATTCTGCCAGCTGCACAAAATTGTGGCTGTCCATGTAATCCTCCACCATCTGCGCACCCCGCTGCGTACAAGCCACGGACAGCAACGGTTTGTCCTTATAATCAGAAAAAATACCATATAAATCCTGCATAACCATCGCAAAGCCTGAATTATCATGGCCTTCCTGTTGCGGTAACATCAAATGCAGGGCTTTTGACGGGTGTACCGGAACTTTACTTTTAATAGAACCTATTCTGCACATATTATCTCTCCTTCATTAAAATATAAAAAGGCCATAGCTAAAAGAAAACCATCTATTCCACTCATATATTGCAAAATCCTCCAGCGGCAGGCAGTCGTTGGAGGATTTCCATTGGCTACACTGCCACCGCATTCGTTTGCTGAATGCAGAATATGTTGTTTGTATTTTTAGACCGCTCTTTCACTATTTACTTCCGCATGCGCCGCACACCTGTCTCTATGCAGTGCATTTAAATGTAACGTACTTTCCATTATAAGAATGTATTCTTATGCTGTCAATATGCATAGCATGCAGCAATTTTCTGAAAATTTTTGGTTTTATAGCGTATATAGCGGTTTGTTTTCTTTCTTTTATGCATATTTATACTTTTTTTAATTTATTATGCATTATTTCAGTTGTCATTTAACTGTTTATTTTTGTCTCCTATACATGCTATAGCACGCTTTATGAAGTATTTCTTTCGGCCATCATTTCTTTTTGCACTGCATTGTTTTGCTGTATACAAGAATACAATTAATCCTCTTTATTAAAAAATGTATTTATCATGTATTTTGTATATTTAAAAAAAGTACCCAGAAACCTTTCGATTCCTGGGTACGTCTTCCACTATGTACAAAAAATCACGCTTTTTTGCTCTGTTTTATGTCGACAACTGCTGCGCCGTCCTTTTTTTTGGCGGCCATTTCACTGCGGCCACGGAATACGCCGCCTTCTTCGATGCTGAAAGCAACTGCTTTAACATCGCCCACAAGCTCCCCTGAAGAAAAAATGCTCAAATTGCTGGCGATATCGACATTGCCCCGAATCGTACCGGAAATCAATAAATTTGCCGCCTTGACATCACCGATAACATCGCCGCTGCTGCCAACGATTGCATCACCACTGATTGCGATACTGCCTTCGATGCGCCCATCGATTCGCAGATTGCCGCTGCCACTGATCTCGCCTTTGATTGCCGTATTTTTGCCAATAATCGTCTCAATATCACTGGCACCAGCCGTAATTTTTTTACTTGTTCCTCCAAACATAAAATCCACACTCCCTTGTAAATTTTCCTAATAAAAAAGTCCAGATGAATCCACCTGGACCTTTAAATTCAATTATAAGTATCTCGCTGGATTCACTGCCTGCCCATTGATCCTTATTTCATAATGAACATGCGGTCCGGTGCTGAAGCCTGTACTGCCCATATAGGCAATAACCTGGCCCCGCTTTACCTGCTGACCAATACTCACCACAACCTGCGCTGCGTGCCCATAACGAGTCATAATTCCATTGCCGTGATCGATATCGACCATATTCCCGTAGCCACCTGAATTCCACCCCGCGGCTGTCACGCGTCCATCAGCGGTCGCCACGATCGGCGTCCCCATATCATTGGCGATATCAATGCCTGGATGAAAATCCGTGCCGTTCCATCTGAGACCATATGGTGAACTGATATCACCGCTTGTCGGCCAAATAGATGGTGTCACCGCCAGTTCAGCCTGTTTTACAGCTATCTGCTGATGCAGTTCTTCCAAGCTCTGCTTACGCTGCGCCATATTCTTTTCTATGTTATCCAAAGCTTCGCTTACATTTTGGATATTGGGCTGGATCCGCGGGCCCCCTTGACCGTCATGCGTACCACTGGCTCCAGGATTTCCCGGATTGCTGTCGGCTGTGGACATCTGTCGGATTTCTGTTTCAAGCTCGTTGAGTTTTTCCATATCAGCTTGTAGGGCATTGGCTTTTTTAGCCAACAGCAAAAGCTGCTCCTGCTGCAAGCTGTTGACCTGACGGAGTTCACCGAGCTCTGCTGCATTATTTTTCCCGGCATGCAAATTATACGTTGCATAGCCAAAAGCGCCAATAAATAAAAGCGCACCTAAGCAAAGGGATGCTATCCCATATTTGATCGTACGAATTGGCAAACGAATGCTCTGCACCGTCTCGCCGCGATGAGGGATGATTTTTATGGTGTATTCCCGATTATCCGGTTTTTGAACTTGCTTCTCCAAAAAAAGTCCTCCAAACTTTAAGTCTATTCACGTCTTAAATAATCGCACAAAAAAAGCCTGTGCTATATTATTATAGCACAGGCGCTCTTCATTTCAAAGTGATTTTAGTCAAGCCGCTAGAGCGCATCCTCTACTGCATAGCTTTTTGTAAAGCCTGCTTTTCCTCTTCCGTAAGCGTATAGGTAGACGTTCCATTGACGATCGGTTTCACATAGCTACGGGATTCCTCACGGCCGAAAATACTCGACATCACCAGTCCATTATTGGCCTCATCCAGCATGGCTATCGCATAGCTTAAGTCGCTGCCGATGTCTTCAAAAGCGCAAAACCGCACGATGCTGATTTTGTGCAGTGATTTATTGACCAACTGGCGAATGATTTTATTTTCCTCTTCAACAGCCGCCGTCCTCGTAATCGCTTCTTTGACTTCATCAATATGACCCATCAACATGCGTTCCAAATTAGCGCCATCTTCAACACCCGTCATCATTTTTTTGTAACGTTTTTTCAAATAGGTCACATTCATAAATAAATTAATAATAATTACATACATGATCAAGACCAACAGGCCCAGCAAGCCTACAACATAAAACATATTGTTCATCATAAAACCCATAAGTACTGTACTGTCTATTGCCATTTCCGCTTATTCTCCTCTTAACCCTGTACCAGTTTGAACTCATCCCGGGAATTTATCCTCCCGTGAAATCCGCTGTTTATTGATATGATTTCGCCGTGTCCACCATGCAGTAAATGCAATCAACGACTTCCATTATTTGTAAAACTTTTTTACTGCGGCAGTTTTCCACTAAATTATTTTATCACAAATTCCTGAGACGTATATACCCTTGCAAAAAAACTTTCGCGAACTTATTTGTTGCACGTGAAACATTTTTTTGCAAAAACAGTCATACGATCATCGTTTGCTCTTTGCCCGGAACGAAACGCTGCTTCGTCTGCTCGGTCAGCGTTTCGATAATGCGATCCAAATCATCCGCCGTATAGAATTCAATTTCAATTTTGCTCCGGCTCTTTCCCGGCTTTATTTTCACTTTCGTGCCCAGAAGCAACTTTAGCCGCTCCTCCGCATCGACGACAAAAATTTCCCGATCTTTCGTTGGAGCATCTTCCGCCGCTTCTTTTTCTGCAAAATAGGTCGGCCTTTTTTGTACTTTTTTTACAAGCTCCTCTGCCGCTCGCGAAGACAAATCTTCTGCAATGATATACTCTGCCGTTTCCAGCTGCAAGACCTCATCGTCAATAGCCAGCAATGGTTTAGCCTGTCCCATGGTAATTGATCCATTGACAATGTACTCCTGCACGCGCTTAGCCAAATGCAGCAAACGTAAAAAATTAGCAATATGTGAGCGGCTGCGCCCCACTTTTTGTGCCAAGCGTTCTTGCGTCAACCCGAATTCTGTCAATAAGCGATCATAGGCCAGTGCTTCCTCAATCGCATTCAAATCTTCGCGCTGTAAATTTTCAATTAAGGCGATTTCTGTAACCTGTGCATCCGTATACTCACGAACCAACGCCGGCACTTTTTCCAGTCCGGCCAATTTCGCAGCACGCAGACGCCGCTCCCCGGCAATCAGTTCATAACCATGCAAGTTTTTCCGAATGAGCACCGGCTGTAATATGCCATATTCCTTGACGGAATTCATCAATTCCTCCAAAGCTTCCGCATCGAATTCCCGGCGCGGCTGAAAAGGATTCGCTGTGATATCCGCCACCGCTATTTCCTGCACCTTATCTTTTCCGTCTTCATTGTTTTTGAGCAAAGCGCCCAAGCCTTTGCCCAGACCCCCATGCAACGGTTTACTCATCTTCATTCACCTCTTTTGCCAATTCCCGATAAACCTCGGCTCCTTTTGATTTTGAGTCATAAGCTATAATCGGCTGACCGTACGAAGGAGCTTCGCTGAGTCTAACATTACGAGGAATGACCGTCCTGTATACCTGCCCGACAAAATGTTTCTGCACCTCTTCCGCTACCTGTACAGACAATTTGGTACGCGAATCGTACATCGTCAACAGCACGCCCTCCAAACTCAGCTCCGGATTGAGATTTTGCTGCACAAGAGCAACCGTATTCATGAGCTGCGATACACCCTCGAGCGCATAAAATTCGCACTGAATCGGCATGAGAACTGAGTCAGCCGCTGTCAGGGAATTCAATGTCAACAAGCCAAGCGACGGTGGGCAATCGATGATGACATAGTCGTACTGATCCTTTACCTTGTCGATAGCCCGCTTCAGTTTATTTTCACGTGAAATAGCCGCTACCAATTCTACTTCGGCTCCTGCCAACTCTATCGTTGCCGGCAAAATATCCAAATTGGGGAATTCTGTGTGTTTAATTGCTTCTCTTATATCAGTTCCGCCGACAAGAACATCATAAATTGATTGTTCAAGCTGTGATTTATCAATTCCATAACCGCTGGTTGCATTTCCCTGCGGATCAACATCTACGAGCAACACTTTCTTATTCAAATCTGCCAGACAGGCGCTTAAATTCACCGAGGTCGTCGTCTTACCAACGCCGCCTTTTTGATTGGCAACAGCAATGATTTTTGCCAAATTTTTCACCATCTTTTCCTGTTTTTCTAAAATATGCCGCTTTTACCGCAAAATTCTTGATAAAACTTAACTTCCACAATTTGATTTTATATTCCTGCTAAAACCAACAAAAAATATATACTTCCTGAACAAAAACACGGCTTCCTGCAAGATTTTATGGTAAAATAATATTGTTGCCTTACAGCTTTACAAACACAGCTGACAATACAGGGCTTATATCAGCCGAATCCAATTTCACGGATACGATCAATCTATTTGTTTCACGTGAAACAAATAGATTGGGGAAAGGAGCGCCACATGCCCATATACAATGCCCCATTAAAGGAAATTGACCAAAAAGAAACCCGGCGCTACGCTGGCTTAAACAAAAGTGAATTCAACAGCAAGGCCATTGCCGATGCCTGTACTGAAGTGCAGCTTTTGGCAGAGGCTAAGGGGATTTGGCAGCTCTATGATTACATTGCCGCTACCGGTAAAGTAGCGGCTGTCCCACCGGCTAGCATTGAAGGCACAAAAATCCGCTGTCATTTAGCGCTAGCGGAAAAAGTTATTTTTATGGCCGTAACTATTGGGGACACCGTAGAGGAACAAATCACTGCCCATTTTCAGGAAGGCAAATATTCACATTCTCTATTGCTTGATGCGGCAGCTACAACAGCAGTCGAGCAAGCTGCCGATGCTATGGAAAAAACCATCCGTCAAAAGATTGTCCCGCAGGGCTATGAAATGCTCTGGCGTTTCAGTCCCGGTTATGGTGACTGGGATATTCATTTCCAGCCCGAAATGATTCGTCTGAGCCAAGCAACCAATATCGGCATAAGCCTTACCGAATCGATGATGTTGTTGCCGCGCAAATCAATCACTGCGGTTATTGGCCTCGTGCCGAACCAGTTGGCACCATCTGCTGCCAGCGAACACAACTGCCAAATTTGTTCAAAAACAGATTGCCTGGCTAGAAAAAAATAATTTTCATTAATTAAGGAGATCTTCTTATGATTTATGTTTTTGACGGTGCTATGGGCACCATGCTGCAGGCCGCTGGTCTGCAACCAGGAGACTGCCCGGAAATGCTGAATATAGAAAACCCTGCTGTCGTAGAAAAAATTCATGCCGCCTATATTGAAAGCGGTGCCGATATCATTGAAACAAACACCTTTGGTGCCAGTCGTCTGAAGTTGGAACATTACGGACTGGCTGACCGCGCCAAAGAAATCAATCAGGCCGCCGTCAAAGCCGCCAAGGCAGCCGCAGCAGGCCAAGCTAAAGTGGCTGGCGCCATGGGGCCTACCGGCCGCTTTATTGCACCTCTCGGCGACCTCGACTTTGACGAAGCCTATGCTGCCTTTTTCGAGCAAGCAACAGCCTTAGCCGAAGCCGGCGCAGATTACATCCTGATTGAAACAAGTATCGACATTCAAGAAATGCGGGCTGCTCTGCTCGCTGCCAAAACTGCTACCCGACTTCCTGTCATTTGCCAAATGTCCTACAGCGAAGATGGGCGCACGGTTACCGGCACTGATCCGCAAACCGCCGCCATCACACTGGAAGCACTTGGCGCAGATATTATCGGTGCCAACTGCTCATTAGGCCCAGAACAACTCATTCCCATCATCAAAATATTGGCTGCCAACTGTTCCAAGCCAATCAGCGCCCAACCAAATGCCGGCATGCCGCACCTCATTAACGGCAAAACTATATTTCCCATGAGCGCGGAAGCCATGGGGGCATGGGCCCCGAAACTCATTGAAGCCGGTGCTAGTTTTATTGGTGGTTGCTGTGGAACCACGCCAACGCATATAGCGGCTTTAAAAAATGCTGTGCGCAATCTAACGCCTGCCATTCGCTCTAAACAAGCGCCAATTTTGGCACTGACCAGCCGCACAAAAACCGTTTTCATCGACAAAGATCTGCCGACCCGCCTGATCGGCGAACGCATCAACCCGACGGGCCGCAAAAAACTGGCAGAAGAAATAAAAAACGGCTCTTTTTTATCCGTCAAAAAAGACGCCATCGAACAGGTTCATGCCGGAGCGGCTGTTCTCGATGTCAACATGGGCGTTGCCGGCATGAATCAGACCGCTGCCATGCGAAAAGCCATCACGGAAATATCCCAGCTTGTCGATGTCCCGCTGGCCATCGATACCAGCGATGCCGCAGCGCTAGAAGCCGGACTCAAAGCTTATCCTGGACGCGCTTTGATCAATTCGGTAAGCGCTGAACCGGAACGTCTGGAGAAATTTCTGCCGTTGGCCAAGAAATACGGCGCTGCGATTCTCTGTCTGCCAATTTCTTCTGCCGGAGTGCCCAAGACAGCACAAGAACGCACGGCCTTAATCGAAGAAATTATTGCAGAAGCTCAACAATTTGGCCTGAAATCAGGCGATTTTCTGCTTGATGGTCTCGTTATGACTGCGGCTGCCGATGCCAATGCCGGATCTGAAACCTTGGAGACGCTGCGCCTCTATCGCGAAGTCTTCGGCTATCCAACAACTATGGGCCTCAGCAATATATCCTTCGGGTTGCCAAATCGGCCGTTGATTAACAGCACCTTTTTTGCCATGTGCCTGGCAGCCGGCCTTGATGCGCCCATTATGAATCCTTATGATGATTCCATGCAGAATTCCCTGTTGGCGAGTGCCGCCCTGTTAGGAAAAGACCCTAATGCCCGGGCCTACAGTATGAATACGGTCAATCAAAACGCTCCGAAAAAAGCGGCTACAGCAAAATTCGTTGAAATGGATACACTGACGGCCATAAAGACTGCCGTGATTAACGGTGAAACTGAATCTATTGCCGCCTTGGTTGAAACCGCCCTGGGGGAAGGCTGCACGTCCGAAGAAATTACCGAAAAATCGCTGACGGCGGCCATGAATACCATCGGCATCGACTTTGGGCAGGGGCGCGTTTTCTTGCCTCAGGTACTCCTCTCTGCCGAAGCCATGCGGGCTGCTTTTCTAAAGATAAAAGAAATTCTACCGGCGCAAAACATGCAAAACAAAGGCACGGTTGTCATCGCCACCGTCAAAGGCGATGTCCATGACCTCGGTAAAAACATTGTAGCTGCCTTGCTTGAAAACAATGGCTTTAAGCTTATCGATCTCGGCAAAGATGTCGATGCGGAAACCATCGTTCGCACAGCTCTGGAAAACGATGCCGATATCGTCGGCCTCTGCGCTTTGATGACGACGACCATGGTGCAGATTGATCATGTCATCGAATCGCTCAAGGCTGCCGGCAGTTCGGCAAAAGTCATGGTAGGCGGTGCCGTTCTGACGCAGGAATATGCTGATCAGGCCGGCGCTGATGCCTATGCGCATGACGGCGTAATTGCCGTCAACTTGGCAAAAGATCTGCTGAAAAAATAATGTTTCACGTGCAACAAAAGTGCTCTGCCTGTTGCATCCGGAAAATAATTTTTATAACAAAAACCGCGGACAAAATAATTGCCGCGGCTTTTGTTCACGTGAAACAGCCCTTATACTAAAACTTTTGCCAAGCGCAGAAATTCCGGGTTCAGTTTTTTCTTGTTCGTCACTGCATCGTGCAAATCAATGGTAACAACTTTACCCGCATCGAATCCGAATACAACATTTGAAAGTCCTGAAATCAGTGCCAGTGCCGCTTTTTCACCGAGCTGGCTTGCCTTTACGCGATCAATGACCGTCGGCGAACCGCCGCGCTGAATATGGCCCAACACCGACACCCTCGTTTCAATGCCTGTTTTTTCACCGATTTCGCGGCCGATATCGACGCCACTGCCGACGCCTTCTGCGACAACAACCAGGCTGTAGCGCTTGCCGCGCTCATACGCCGCTTTGATTTCATCGCAAACGAGATCCAGATTGAATTCGACTTCTGGAACCAAAATCGATTCAGCGCCGCCAGAAATGCCGGCAATCATGGCCAGCCAGCCGCATTTGCGCCCCATAACTTCAATGACGGCGATCCGGCGATGCGCTGAAGCCGTATCCCGCAGTTTATTGATCGCATCAATAATCGTATTGGCAGCAGTGTCCGAACCAATCGTATAATCCGTTCCCCAAACATCGTTGTCAATCGTTCCCGGCAAACCGACAATCGGAATACCTTGTTCGGCACTGAGTTTCTGCGCTCCGCGCA
>Ga0183099_1001284_pt1 | contig 14896 bp, 17 predicted proteins | sample Biomet1_FD_127788 | JGI IMG/M metagenome (GOLD analysis project Ga0183099, IMG submission 127788) | Microbial communities from bioreactor (seeded with anoxic lake sediment) at LBNL, California, USA - Biofuel metagenome 1 | ecosystem: Engineered > Bioreactor > Anaerobic > Unclassified ... | reverse complement strand
CTACAAGCATTGATAACGAGTGAGCCCGTATTATAGCCAGCAGCGATTAAATGGCTACCTCGGCGGCATATTCTTCGTTCGGCTGCATCCCATCACTGCCCAACGGGGGTCTCCATTGCTAGAATGCGGCGTCAATACTCCTATCTTTCGCATTCGGGGACGCTGTCGATGCATATTCATGTTCTGGGAATTTGTGGCACCTTCATGGGCGGGATTGCTGCCATCGCCAAGCAGTTGGGGCATCAGGTGACCGGGTCAGATGCCAATGTTTATCCGCCAATGAGTACTCAGCTGGAGGAACAGGGCATCACCTTGATCCAGGGCTATGATCCTGCGCAGCTGGAACCTGCCCCGGATCTGGTGATTATCGGCAACGCCATGAGTCGCGGCAATCCATGCGTGGAGTATGTTCTGGATCGTAATCTGCCCTACACCTCGGGTCCTGAATGGCTCAGAGACCATGTGTTGCAGCAGCGCTGGGTGTTAGCGGTTGCTGGAACCCACGGTAAGACCAGCACGGCCAGCATGCTGGCCTGGATCCTGGAGGATGTTGGCCTCAACCCTGGCTTCCTTATCGGGGGGGTACCGGGTAACTTTCCGGTTTCGGCACGACTGGGCGACTCGCCCTTTTTTGTCATCGAAGCCGATGAGTACGACTGTGCTTTCTTCGACAAGCGCTCCAAGTTTGTCCATTACCGACCGCGCACCCTGATCCTCAACAACCTCGAATACGATCATGCCGATATCTTCCCGGATCTGGCGGCGATCCAACGTCAGTTCCATCATCTGATACGAACAGTGCCGGGTACCGGTCGCCTGCTGACGCCGGCACACTGTGGAGCGCTGGATGCGGTCTTGAAGATGGGGTGCTGGAGCGAGGTCGAGCGCGTGGATGGTGATGGCGCTCATTGGCAGGCTAAATTACTGGTGGCGGATGGCTCACGATTCGAGGTGTGGCTAGATGGTGCTCTGGTCGGCGAGCTCAACTGGTGCGGTCTAGGTCAGCACAATGTGCATAATGCCTTGATGGCCATAGCCGCGGCTCGTCATGCCGGAGTTCTGCCGGTCGATGCCGTGGCCGCCATGAGCCGCTTTGTGATGCCCAAACGTCGCATGGAGCTTAAAGGCGAGGTGGCTGGTATCAAGATCTATGATGATTTTGCCCATCATCCGACTGCCATTGAAACTACCCTCGGTGGATTACGGGCCAAGGTCGGCCAGGCACGCATCCTGGCGGTGCTGGAGCCGCGCTCCAATACCATGAAGTTGGGAGTGCATCAAAAAGAGCTGTCGGCCTGCCTGGCTCGAGCCGACAAAGCCTATCTGTTTGCGCCAAGCGATCTGGGCTGGGATATCGGCAAGGTGGCGGCCGAGGCACCGGTACCGACCCGCGTGTTTCATGATCTTGCGGCACTGGTGGAACATCTGGCGGCCGAGGCAAAATCGGGGGATCAGATCCTGGTGATGAGTAATGGCAGCTTTGGTGGCATCCATGGCAAGTTGCTGGAGCGCCTTCAGACGACTCATGCCCATGAGCAGGTGGAGCTATGAGCCACTCGTTGTCGCGCAAGGCGATTACGCTGGCCCTGACTGGAGCATCGGGAGCCTCCTATGGGGTCCGGCTGCTGGAGTGTTTGCTGCGTGCCGATTATCAGGTCTATTTGTTGCTGTCTGATGCGGCCCGGGTGGTGATTGCCACGGAATTATCAGAGGAGTGGCCCACCGAGGCGGATACCTGCGCCCGCTGGTTGGAGAGCCGTTTCCAGGCTCCTGAAGGGCGTGTGCGTCTGAGTTCGCGTTTCGACTGGTTCTCTCCAGTCGCCTCGGGCTCGGCGGCGCCGAAACAGATGGTGATAGCCCCCTGCTCTATGGGGACAGTGAGCGCCATTGCCCATGGCGCGTCGGATAATCTGATTGAGCGGGCGGCGGATGTGGTGATCAAGGAGCGTGGACAGTTGATCCTGATGCCGCGGGAGACCCCCTATTCGACGATTCATTTGGAAAACATGCTCAAGCTCAGCCAGCTAGGGGTGGTGATCATGCCCGCTTCTCCCGGTTTCTATCATCAGCCCAGGCAATTGTCGGATCTGGTGGACTTTATGGTGGCGCGGGTGCTGGACCATCTCGGTATCGAACTGCCGATAGGACAACGTTGGGGAATGGATGATGCGGCTCTGGGCGCTTCGGTCTAGGAAATGATGTCGCAAAGAAACCAGCCAGAATCGGTTGGATAACCGGTTCTGGCGCTGTTACACAAGAGGAGTCCAGGGGTTAGTGAAGCCCCAGAGCCAGCTGGCTGGCGCGCAGCATGAACTCTTTGACCTGCTCTTTGGGTGGTTGCGGTGTCTTGAAGATCATCTGGCTGGCCGGAAAGCACAAGCTGTTGAGCAGCTGGGCTAACGATTGAGCATCCATATGAAGCTTGAATTCACCATTTTTTTCGCCGCGCTGCAGGGTGCCTGTGGTGATCTCCAGCATGCGTTCACAAAATAGCGTGAACCGTGGCCAGACATCATCACGGATGGAGGCTCCCCACTCCAGAGCAATCAGATTGTAGTCACCCTTCTCATAAGCGGCATCGACATAGCGGTCGATAAACTGCTCGATACAAGCCAGCGCACTGATTTCCGGATTATGGGATTGGCGTGCCAGAGTGTAGAGATAGGATTCAACTTCGCCCAATACCGCATCGACCAACTCTTCCCGGGTGCGGAAATAGTTGAATACGGTGGCGACCGAAACATTAGCCCGTTCGGCGATTTCAGCGTGACCCGCACGACCGATACCCCGTTGAGCAAAGACGGCGATGGCATGATCCATCAATTGACGACTACGCGCATCTGGACTGAGCCGGGTGCGACGACGTGGTTCCGTGGCATGTTGCATAACTACTAGTGTCTCTTGTAATTGTTATTGTAGAGCCTGCCTATAACTGACAGTGCGCTCCCTTTTTATCCCGGACTTTGTCGAGCCAATTTTAGGGATTGGTGATAAAATCCGTGACCATCTTAACCATTTTCAACAATATTCCGAAGCGAAAGTAGTCAGGAGCAAGTCATGAAACACAGGGTCGACGTTCTGATCTCTGAACAAGAGGTTCAACAACGGATTTCCGAATTGGGACAGGCCATCACAGCCCGCTACCAGGGGACGGACGAATTGGTGCTGGTGGGCTTGCTGCGTGGCTCTTGCGTGTTCCTCGCGGATCTGTGCCGACACATAGAGGTACCGGTTTCGTTGGACTTCATGACGGCGTCTAGTTATGGCAACAGCATGAACAGCTCGCGAGAAGTGCGGATCCTCAAAGATCTGGATGACGAGATCAAAGGCAAGGATGTATTGATCGTCGAGGATATCATCGATACTGGCTATACCCTGAACAAGGTGCGCGACATCATGAGCCTGCGCGAGCCGAAATCACTGGCGATCTGCACTCTGCTCGATAAGCCGTCGCGCCGCGAGGTTCAGGTCCCCGTGGAGTGGGTCGGATTTGCGATTCCCGACGAGTTTGTCGTGGGCTGCGGCATCGACTATGCCCAGAAGTATCGGAACCTGCGTTTTATCGGCAAAGTAATCCCGCTGAAATAACAGTCCCGTTCTTCGCGGGGCGACATTCCAAAGAGGTGGCGATAAAGCCGCCTTTTTTGTCTGTGCTTTATTGCACCATCGCCCGTTATAATGACCGACTGTTTGCTTTTCCATACCATGTTACTAGGGGAGCGTGAGCCAGATGCAGGCGCTGACGATACAGGGTCTTCACAAGACCTATAAGGGGGGCGTTGAAGCGCTCAAGGGGATCGACTTGATCGTCGAACAAGGCGATTTCTATGCGTTGCTCGGGCCTAATGGCGCAGGCAAGTCCACCACCATCGGCATCATCAGCTCACTGGTCAACAAGAGCGCCGGCAGCGTCCGGGTTTTTGGTTACGACATTGACACCCAGCTGGAATTGGCTAAATCACAGATTGGTCTGGTCCCGCAAGAGTTCAACTTTAGCCAGTTCGAGAAGGTGCTGCAGATCGTAGTCAATCAGGCTGGTTTCTATGGTGTGCCTCGCTTGCTGGCCCATGAGCGAGCGGAGAAATACCTCAAGCAACTGGATCTGTGGGATAAACGGGATAAACAGGCTCGCACCCTTTCTGGAGGCATGAAGCGTCGCTTGATGATCGCCCGCGCCTTGATGCATGAGCCCAAGTTGCTGATCCTGGATGAGCCAACCGCAGGTGTAGATATCGAAATACGGCGCTCCATGTGGCAATTCCTGCAGCAGCTGAATGAGCAAGGGGTGACCATCATTCTAACCACCCACTATCTGGAAGAGGCCGAGATGTTGTGTCGCAATATCGGCATCATCGATCGGGGCCGGATTGTGGAAAATACCACCATGCGCGAGCTGCTCGCCAAACTGGATGTCGAGACCTTTATTCTGGATCTGGATTGCTGTGCTTCGCGGATCCAGCTGGATGGCTTTACCTGGCGGCATGTCAATGACACCAGTATCGAGGTCGAAATTGCCAAGAGTCAGGGATTGAACCCCTTATTTACCGCGCTGACTGACCAGCAGATCAAGGTCCTGAGCATGCGTAACAAGGCCAATCGTTTGGAAGAGCTATTTGTGAAACTGGTCGAGGAGGGGCGTCAATGAACCCGGCTGTCTACTGGATTGCGTTCAAGAGCATCCTGATTAAAGAGATTTCCCGTTTCACCCGGATTTGGGTGCAAACCCTGGTGCCGCCCGCCATCACCATGAGCCTCTATTTCGTTATTTTCGGCAATTTGATTGGCAGCCGGATTGGCCAGATGCACGGTGTCAGCTATATGGAGTTTATCGTCCCTGGCCTCATCATGATGTCGGTGATTACCAACTCCTACGCCAATGTGGCCTCCTCTTTTTATAGCGCCAAGTTTCAGCGCAATATCGAGGAGATCCTGGTCGCCCCGGTTCCTAACTATCTCATTATTTGGGGATTTGTTGCCGGAGGTGTTGCCCGGGGGATCTGTGTCGGGGCTATTGTTACCGCGGTGTCGCTCTTTTTCGTTCCTTTACAGGTGCATGATCCGCTGGCCGTAGTCGTCACTCTAGTGCTGACCGCCACCCTGTTCTCGCTCGGAGGATTGATTAATGCGGTGTTTGCCAAGAGCTTCGATGATGTCAGCATCATCCCCACCTTTGTGCTGACACCCTTGACCTATCTCGGCGGAGTCTTCTACTCCATTCAATTGTTGCCACCATTCTGGCAGATGCTGTCCCACGGCAATCCGATCATTTACATGGTCAATGCGTTTCGCTACGGATTCTTGGGGCTCAGCGATGTGCCCATGAGTCTGGCGCTTGGCATTATCATCGGGTTTATTGTCGTGCTATACGGGGTTGCCCATTTTTTAGTCACGCGTGGAATCGGCTTACGCCATTAATTGCAGTGGTATTTGTGCCTTCTTAAAAAGAACTATGCGTAAATTTTGGACAAAAAAATGGGGAGCTTAATGCTCCCCATTGTTATTTATGTATCTGCTTTAGCGGGATTCACGACGAAAACCGCCGTTATATACAGGTTTAGCATCAGGGCTATGTGCTACCGCTTTGAATTGTTCGCTGCTTGTCGTGGGTTGCTCTGCCTTGGTATCGAAATAGCTATCGCCCTCTTTGGCTTGTGCGGCACCAACCAGCATTAGAGTTACCAGGGAAGTGGTCATCAGGGTACGAATGTTCATGGTTTTTCTCTCTTAAGGCCCCTACCGGCTTCATGCCAATAGAGCTCCGAATTCATTGCTCACTGCGGTTCCTTATGAGCTGTTGAGAGAATTATCTTCCTGTTTAATATCGGGATAAATGCTATTGTTTGGTATTATAAATCCCGATTATCGGGACAATGAGGTGTTATGGACAGACTGCAGGCAATGCAGGTATTCAGCCGAGTGGTCGAAGCCGGTAGTTTTGTCCGCGCGGCGGAAAAATTGGGCTTATCGACAACTGCTGTATCCCGGCACATAAGCGATTTGGAGAACCATCTGGGCACGCGTCTATTGCAGCGTACGACACGAAAGCTGCATCTGACCGAAGCCGGCTCCCAGTTTCACCTTCGGGTGCAACAGATCCTGGAGGACATCCAGGATGCGGAGAGTCTGGTCGTTCAAGATAATCAGCAACCGACTGGAACGCTGCGCTTAAGTGCGTCGGTCCCGTTTGCCACGCGTCATCTCGCCCCCCTGATCCCCCGTTTCTGTACCCGCTATCCCGGTCTGAATGTGGAGGTGGTGGCGTCGGATCGAAAGTTGGATCTCATCGAGGATGGCCTGGACATGGTGTTGCGAATTACCCAGGAACTGGAGGGTAATATGGTGGCTCGTCGATTGGCGACCATTCATACCATCATCAGTGCATCACCGGACTATCTGGCGCGGGCCGGTATTCCGACAACTCCGGCTGAGTTAGTCAATCACTCTTGCCTGGTTTACACCGGTATTTCAGATCCCAACCAGTGGCGCTTCTATCGCCAGCAGCAAGAGGTACATTCCGTGGCTGTTCGCGGTGCCTTGTGTGCGGATAATGGCGATGTGTTATTGGCCGCGGCCCAGCAGGGGATGGGTATCACCCGGCAACCCAGTTTTATGGTAGGAGATGCTATCGCTAACGGGCGCTTGGTCCCTCTACTGACCGACTATCAGTTGCCGACCTTTACGTTATCCGCGCTCTTTCCCAGTCGCCGTTATCTGCCGGCAAAGGTTCGGCACATGGTGGATTTCTTACTGGCCGAGTGGGGTGGGGAGGTTGCACCCTGGGATACCTGGATGAAGGCGTTGCCAACGGATAAGGGTTGAGGGGTTGGTGCAGAAATAACAAGGCCCCGCATGCGGGGCCTTGTTGGATCATCAGAGCACTCGCTGGATCGATCAATGCTCAAACATTGCCGAGATGGACTCTTCGTTGCTGATGCGCCGAATGGCTTCAGCCAGCATAGGTGCCAGGGTCAACATCTTGACCTTGCCGATAGCCTTCATTTCGTCAGAGAGCGGAATGGAGTCGGTGATGATCACTTCGTCGATCACGGACTCGCTGATGTTCTTGGCGGCAATACCGGAGAACACGGCGTGGGTGGCATAAGCGAATACACGCTTGGCTCCACGTTCCTTCAGGGCCTCGGCTGCCTTGCACAGGGTGCCGCCGGTATCGATCATGTCGTCGACGATGACGCAATCCCGATCCTTGACGTCACCGATCAGATGCATGACCTGAGAGACGTTGGCGCGCGGACGACGCTTGTCGATGATGGCGATATCGGTGTCGTCCAGCAGCTTGGCAATGGCACGAGCGCGTACGACGCCGCCGATGTCCGGGGAGACAACCACAGGATCTTCGAGCTTCTTGGCCAGCATGTCTTCGAGCAGCACAGGGCTACCGAACACGTTGTCGACTGGTACGTCGAAGAAGCCCTGGATCTGCTCGGCATGCAGGTCAACGGTCAGGACACGGTCAACCCCGACGCTCGACAGGAAGTCAGCAACTACTTTGGCGGTAATAGGCACGCGGGAGGAGCGTACGCGACGATCCTGGCGGGCATAACCAAAGTAGGGGATGACGGCTGTGATACGACCGGCTGAAGCGCGGCGCAGAGCATCGACCATGACAATCAGTTCCATCAGGTTGTCATTGGTTGGTGCGCAGGTGGATTGGATGATGAAGATGTCACCACCCCGTACATTCTCGTTGATCTGTACGCTGATCTCACCATCGCTAAAACGACCGACAGCGGCATTGCCGAGTTTGATGAAGAGACGATCTGCAATCTTCTGGGCCAGTTCCGGTGTGGCGTTACCGGTAAACAGCTTCATGTCAGGCACGGTATAAACCTCTGGGTTGCGTCCTGTGGGGGGAGGCGGCTGTGGGGTCCAGTGAGTCCAACTGGAGGTTCAAACTTGCGTTTGATTCCCGGCACAAACCTGTTGCAAAACCGTCTGCAGCGGTGATAGGGTTACCCCTCTTCCGACAAACCCCTGCAGCCAATTCGGCATATTTGCCAAGAGCTTACGAGCCGACGCTTCATCTTCAAACTCCGCGAAGAGACAGGCGCCGGTGCCCGTCATTCTTGACGGCGCGTATTCTAACAACCAGCTCAATGCCTTGGCAACCTCGGGGTAGGCCTTTTTCACCAGCTCTTCGCAATCGTTTTTCCATGATCCAGCTCTCAGTTCAGCCCAAGTGCGTTTGGGCGTGTCACGTTTGAGCTCAGGGTCTTGAAAAATCAAGGCGGTAGAGACATGCACCTGCGGGTGAACCACCAGATACCACTTCGACGGGATCTCCACCGGCATCAACTGTTCACCCACCCCTTCAGCAAAAGCGGTGCGGCCACGGACAAATACTGGCACATCAGCGCCCAGTGTGCGTCCCATTTGTGCTAATTCGTCTTCTGATAGCCCGAGTTGCCACATCTGGTTCAGGGCTACCAGAGTCGTTGCCGCATCGGATGAACCTCCGCCCAGACCGCCACCCATCGGCAATTTTTTATCTAGATGGATGTGGGCACCGAGGGGGCGATCGCTGCAGGCTTTGAGGAGCTTCGCGGCCCGGTAGATCAGGTTCTGCTCCTGTGGAACGCCTGGAACCTCGGGAAACAGGGTGATCTGATCGCTGTTATCGACACGGATCTGCAGTTCATCCCCCTGATCGAGGATCACAAATAGGGTTTGCAGCTCATGGTAGCCATCCGGACGACGGCCATTGATATGTAAAAACAGGTTTAGTTTGGCCGGTGCCGGCCAGCAGATAGAGTTCATTGTTCGATTTGCCATTCGTGGATCACCAGCTTGATCCGGGTATCAGGCCCTTCCAGTGTCATACCGGTAGGGAGCAACCAGAGTCGGTTACGGGCGTAGTCCTGGTAGCTCAGTTGCCATTGTTGATTGTGCAAGTGGGTGATGCGGCCATCGTTGCCCAGGGTGAAGTCGGCCTGGCCGGGTAAGCCCTTGATCCAGGTCGGGAGTTGTGAGACCGGAATGTGCCAGCCGGTCAGGCGATAGACGAGCGCATCGCTATCCTGATCCCGGTGGCGGATGCCCTGATCATCGATGATCTCGACCTGACCCTGCCGCTGGTGTAATTCCAGCAAGGTGGTACCGATGAGGGTGGTCAGGATCAGATCATAGTCATCACCACGCTGTTGCCAATTCAGACGTGCAGAGCCCTTTTGTCCTGGCGTCAGGATCGCCAGTTTACCAGACAGGCGCCAATGAGTGAGTTGTTCCAGAGCTTCGCGCTGACCACGCCAGACGGCATCATTGTAGCGTTCCGGTCCGCTGAGGGTGGAGCAGCCACTCAACAACAGCACGAAAAACAGCCAGATTAGACGAAAAGAGGACATATTGACTCCAGGATTGCGAGGCGAACAGTATAGGCGCAGCCCCATTGCTTTCAAAGCCTTGCCCTTTTTGCGTAAAATAAGGACCCCTTAGCCAGAGTCCTTCCCTGCATGCCGCTTTTTGTACTCGGTCTCAACCACAAGACAGCCCCCCTTTCGTTACGAGAGCGGCTGGCCTTTGGGCCGGATAATCTGCCACAGGCGCTGGAGGGATTGCAGCATCTGGAGGGGGTGCGTGAATCGTGCATTTTGTCGACCTGTAACCGGACCGAAATCTATGTGGAAGTAGATGCGACGGCCCAGGCAACTCTGCCCCAGTGGTGGGCTCAGTTTTGCCGGGTGAATCGAAGTGAGCTGGACGCCTGTTTGTATCAGCATCAAGAAGGCGAGGCTGTTCGTCACCTGATGCGGGTTGCCTGTGGACTGGACTCCCTGGTCTTGGGAGAGCCGCAGATCCTGGGGCAACTCAAGCAGTCATTTGAACAGGCCCGGCAGAGTGGCGCCTTGAAATCCCTGTTAGGTCGCTTATTCCAGCGCAGCTTTTCTGTCGCCAAGCGGGTGCGTTCAGAGACCGAGATTGGTGCTAACGGCGTATCGGTTGCCTTTGTGGCTATTACCCTGGCCAAGCAAATCTTTGCCGATCTCAGCCAGACCCGGGTGCTACTGATTGGTGCCGGTGAAACGATCGAGTTGGCCGGGCGCCATCTACAAGCTCAACAGGTCAGCCATATGACGGTGGCCAACCGTACCCTGGCGCGCGCCCAGGCGTTGGCTAGCGAATGGCAAGCCGATGTGATCACACTGGACGAGATACCGACGGTATTACCCCAGGTGGATATGGTGGTGACCTCCACGGCCAGCCCTTTGCCACTACTGGGTAAGGGATTGATGGAGCGGGTGCTCAAACAGCGTCGTCATAAGCCGATGTTGTTGATCGATTTGGCGGTACCGCGTGATATCGAAGAGGAGGTCGGCACTCTGGCGGATGCCTATCTTTATACGGTCGATGATTTGCAGGGCATAGTGGCGGAGAACCAGTCCGCCCGGCAGCAGGCTGCGCGACAGGCGGAACTGCTGATCGGTGACGAGAAAGCCAGTTTTATGGCCTGGTATCAGGGCTTGCCATCCATAGAGCTGATCCGTACCTTCCGCCAGCAGGCACAGCAGCTCCAGCAGGATGAACTGCTACGCGCTCAGCAGTTACTGGCTCAAGGCCAGGATGCGCAGCAGGTAATGGCCGAGCTGGCTCATCGTCTGACCAATAAACTTATTCACTCGCCGACCGAGGCTCTGCGCCAGGCCGGTGAGAGCGGTGATCGGGAAACGCTGGCAATTCTTAGCCAGAGTCTCGGCCTCGACAACCCATGACTTTCGGTTTCGGGCACCCGTTGCCCTGGCCTCTTTAGCGGAAATAGTATGAAAGAATCGGTGATCAGAAAGCTTGAAGGCTTGCTGGAACGTTATGAAGAAGTGCAGGCCCTGATGGGGGAGCCGAGTGTAATCAGCGATCAGGAGCGCTTTCGCAACCTGAACAAGGAATACTCCCAGCTGGAGGATGTGGTCAGTGGTTTCCTGCGTTTCCAGCAGGTGAGTGCTGACTTACAGGCGGTTCTCGAGATGCTGGATGGGGATGATGCCGAGATGCGCGCCATGGCCCAGGAAGAGCTATCCGACGCGAAAGCGGCAGTGGAGCAAATCGAGCAGGAACTACAAATCCTGTTGCTGCCGAAAGATCCCAAGGATGACAACAACTGTTATTTGGAAATTCGCGCTGGAACCGGTGGTGATGAAGCGGCTATCTTTGCCGGTGATCTGTTCCGCCTCTATTCCCGTTTTGCCGAGCGCAAAGGGTGGCGTACCGAGATCGTCAATGCCAATGAGGGTGAGCATGGCGGTTTCAAGGAAGTCATCGTTAAAGTTGATGGCCAGGGTGTCTATGGCATCATGAAATTCGAGTCTGGTGGACATCGGGTGCAGCGAGTGCCGGAAACTGAATCCCAAGGCCGTATTCATACCTCGGCCTGCACCGTGATGGTGCTACCCGAGGTTCCCGAGTCCCAGGCGCCGGAGATCAATCCGGCTGATCTGCGGGTCGACACCTTCCGCGCTTCCGGTGCCGGTGGTCAGCACATCAACAAAACGGATTCCGCGGTGCGTTTGACTCACTTGCCTTCCGGTTTGGTGGTGGAGTGTCAAGATGAGCGCTCCCAGCACAAGAACCGCGCCAAGGCGATGGCGGTTCTGACCGCCCGTTTGGTGCAGCTGGAAGAGGATAAGCGTCGTGCCGAAGAGGCGAACACCCGTCGCAGCCTGCTGAGTACGGGTGATCGTTCGGATCGGATCCGCACCTACAACTATCCCCAGGGTCGGGTCACCGATCACCGGATCAATCTGACCGTGTATCGCCTGAATGAGGTGATGGAAGGAGATCTGGATACCTTGGTGCAACCGATACTGCACGAATACCAGGCCGATCAGCTGGCCGCATTGTCGGACAACTACTGATGCGGATCGCCGAGGCGCGTCAGGCGCTGATCGAGCGGTTTGCGGCGAGCGACTCGCCAGCTGCCGACGCCGATTGCCTGCTCTGTGCCGTGCTGGGCTGTACCCGGACCTGGTTGCGCACCTGGCCTGAGCGCACGCTCACCGACGAGCAGCACCAGGCGTTGCTGAGGCTGGCTGAGCGGCGCGCTGCTGGAGAGCCCATCGCCCATCTGCTGGGCGAACGCGAATTCTGGTCGCTGCCGCTACAGGTCTCGGCGGCCACCCTGATCCCGCGACCCGATACCGAAGTGCTGGTGGAGCAGGCGCTGGCTCGTGTTCCCATGGATGCTTGCGGTGTGCGGGTGCTGGATCTGGGCACCGGTACCGGCGCCATTGCCCTGGCCTTGAAGTCCGAGCGCCCTGGTGTGGATGTGTGGGCGGTCGACCGTATCGCGGCTGCCTGCGAGCTGGCTCGAGACAATGCCACCCGGTTAGCACTCACTATCGAGGTGCGCTGTGGTAGCTGGTTTGAACCAGTCCAGGAGGAGCGTTTCACGCTGATTGCCTCCAACCCACCTTATATCGATGAGCAAGACCCCCATCTGGAGCAGGGCGATGTCCGCTTTGAACCTCGTTCAGCACTAGTTGCCGCGGGCGCAGGGCTTGCCGATTTGCAGCATATAGTGGCGCAGGCACCGGAGCACTTGTTGCCCGGTGGCTGGCTGTTACTAGAGCACGGATGGCAGCAGGGAGCCGCGGTCCGTGAGCTGTTCCTGCGACGGGGATTTCATGCCGTGGCTACCGTGCGGGATTATGGCGATCAGGAGCGGGTGACTCTGGGACAATGGGAGGGCGTCGCTTGAAAAATCTGACTCCGGAGACTGATTTTGAACAGCTGGATCTGGCGCTGCTGGCACTGATGGTGTCCGAAGATCTGCAAGATCAGCCGATCCTGCTCGCTGGGTTGCAGGCATTGGCTGAATTGCGACAGGCGGTGTTGCCACAGGTCGTTGCGACCTCAGAGGCTGAGCGGATCGAGCAGTTACGGTTGGCATTTTTTCAGGAACAGGGATTCCATGGTGATTGGGACCACTTCTTCCAACCCGAAAACTGCTTGTTAGAGCAGGTGCTATTCAAACGGACTGGTATCCCGGTGACGCTGGGCATCCTGCTGATCCATCTGGCGCAGGCACTGGCGATCCCGGTGGCCGGGATCTGTTTTCCGGGGCATTTCATGGTGCGTTTGGGGTCGGGTAAGCAGGCGCAAATTCTGGATCCTTGCAGTGGCGAATTTCTGGATCGCAACCAGCTGGAGCTGCGTTTACGCGGTAGCTTGGGGGATCTGGCGCGGTTGCAGGGCAAGCATCTGCAAGCTGCTGATCAGCGCGAGATCATGAGCAGATTACTCAATGTGGCCAAGGGCTCGACAGTGCAGGCGGATCAGCCGTTATTGGCATTACGCTGTAGCGAGCTGTTGCTGTGTCTCGATCCGGATGACCCCTATGAGATTCGCGACCGAGGTCTGTTGTATGAACAGCTGGAGTGTGATGCTCTGGCGGCAGATGACCTCTCATTTTTTATCGAGCAATGCCCCTCCGATCCGGTGGCGGAGTTGCTCAAAGAACAGCTGGCGCGCCTCAACACCCGGGCGCCGACCTTACATTAGCCATGAGTCGGGCAGTAGTCGGACCTTAGTCGGAGCAAGATGATGCAAAAAGTCGTGAATGTGAATGGGATCGAGATCGCCAACGACAAACCCTTTGTGCTGTTTGGCGGCATGAATGTGCTGGAGTCTCGTGATCTGGCTATGGCCATGTGTGAGACCTACGTCAAGGTGACTGAAAAACTGGGTATCCCATTGATCTTCAAAGCCAGCTGGGACAAAGCCAACCGTTCTTCGGTGCACTCCTATCGTGGGCCGGGTCTTGAGGAAGGTTTGAAGATTTTCCAGGAGTTGAAGCAGACCTTTGGTGTTTCCCTGATCACCGATGTGCATGAAACCTGGCAGGCAAAACCGGTTTCCGAAGTGGTGGATGTATTGCAATTGCCGGCGTTTCTGGCGCGGCAAACCGATCTGGTCGAAGCTCTGGCGCGCACTGGCAACGCCATCAATGTCAAAAAGCCCCAGTTCCTGAGTCCGGGTCAGGTCAAGAACATTGTCGAGAAGTTTGCAGAGTGCGGCAATGAACGGGTGATCCTGTGCGAACGGGGTGTCAACTTCGGCTACGACAACCTGGTGGTGGACATGCTGGGCTTTGGGGTCATGAAACAGGCTAGCCAAGGTTCTCCGGTGATCTTTGATGTGACTCATGCCTTGCAGTGCCGGGATCCACTGGGTGCAGCATCTGGTGGCCGCCGCGAACAGGTCGTCGAACTGGCCCGTGCTGGTATGGCCGTGGGGCTGGGGGGCTTGTTTATCGAATCGCATCCCGATCCCGATGCTGCCCGTTGTGACGGCCCGAGTGCCTTGCCGTTGGCCAAGCTGGAACCATTCCTGCAGCAGATGAAGGCTATTGACGACCTGGTCAAGGGCTTTGCCGAGTTGGATACCCGTTGCTGATGCACAGATGATTGTTAATCTGCGCTGAAAAGAAGCCCCGGCATGCCGGGGCTTTTTTGTTGTTCAAGTACTAGGTTTTTCGTACTGCATATTCCGGTATTGGGATTGTTATGTGGGAGGGAACTCCCTGGACATCCGCATGGGATGAAGGGAGGGGAATTAACGCTCGTAGCGGAAGAAATATTGACGGGTCGCCGGGGTTGAATAGCGATCATCATTTTCTTTGCTGCTGAGCAGGCCGGTTACATTCTTGAAGATATTTTTCATCTGGAACTCCTTGGTTAACGTTAAATGTGAGCTCGATAAATGTGTGATCCAGCTCACGAATAATCCTATGGATCTCTGAGACTGGGATCAAGTTAATTTTTTGTTAATCTCATTGTTTTTATTATGAATTCGTTTTCATGATGTCTGAAAACGCATTCAGTGGGCTCCAATCGACGCATTAAATATTGTGATCTACATCACGCAATGGGGCGGCTACAGGATTCGGAGC
>Ga0183099_1001283_pt1 | contig 14928 bp, 13 predicted proteins | sample Biomet1_FD_127788 | JGI IMG/M metagenome (GOLD analysis project Ga0183099, IMG submission 127788) | Microbial communities from bioreactor (seeded with anoxic lake sediment) at LBNL, California, USA - Biofuel metagenome 1 | ecosystem: Engineered > Bioreactor > Anaerobic > Unclassified ... | reverse complement strand
GTTTATTTGAAAACACCTTACATAGTTCATTACCATTGTCTTGTTATAAAAAATATGCCCCACAACTAACATATCCTTAATATCGGCATCTGCATCTAGCGGTAAATTTAGAGAATATTCTTCGTCTGTTAAAAAATCTTTGCAAGCATAAAAACCTTCTTCACCCGCTTCTTCTACCGTAAAAATAGCCAAACGAGATTTACAAAGTTCATTTACTAGCTCTAAATTCTTACTTTTACCATTATCAGCAAAATGCTGCAAAGGTGTTTTATCATCAGAAATTAAATGATAATCAAAAAGAAAATAATCCCAAAAACATTGCCAAAATTCTTCGGTCTCAGGTTCTACTTCCATTTTATCAGTAGAAAAAAAACCGTGATAAAAGAAAACTGCACGTTCTAAATCTAAATTAAAACCATCTTTTTGAAAATAATCATGAAGCTCTTCTAGAAGTTCTGCTAAAGCATCGCCCATATTAAGAAATATTTTTGTTGGTACATCAGCGGCGGCGTATTCCACCCTCTTATCTTCTCCAGGTAAAAAATCACCTTCAGAATTTATTAACGCCAAAGTTCCGTCATCCTTAAGTAGCTGGGTTTTTGCCATATGTGGTGCCAATGCGCTGCTAATAGCATGTCTTTCTTTTAAATACACGAAAAGGCCCCCCATAACCTCTAGGAACTCTTTAACGCTATTATAAGAAATTTCAAAATCCGTAACATTGCGTCCACACCAAGCCACTGCATCCACAATATCATCTTCGCTCATATCACCAAGATAAATCTCTGCATGACCCAGATAAAGGCAGAGCATAAGTATATACTCCCACTCGTCTTGTAATTCATCATCTTCTACACCATTCCAAGCTTCCTTACGCAAAAAGCCCTCAACATACTCACGACGTAACACTGCATTCCAACCATCATCATTTTCATAAAAATTTGCTACTAAATCATATACATTTACCATAATTCCTCATCTCAAAACATAATAATAATCTATTTAAATAATATTCATATGTTCACTAATATTTATTATATCACGCCCACCGTAACCATTCAAATGAAAGAACTGTGCCTAAACTATGAACAATATACAAAAAAGCAAAAATGTATAATAATTAACTTGTTATAAGTTAATTAACGACAGTAGCGAATATATCCTCATCCTTATCGTCATTCCATACATACTCAATATCTAACGCAATTTGTTTAGCACTAGCCGAACCATATTGGTCTCTAATGAAACCTAACGCCATATCCATCCCTGCTGAAACGCCTGAAGAAGTATAGAACTTTCCATCTACAACCCATCTAGCCTTTTGTATCCATCTAACTTTATTAGAAGTTGACATGGCCCAGACAAAAGCTTTTTTATTAGATGTAGCAGTTTTTCCATCAAGCAAACCTGCCTTAGCCAAAAGAGCTGAGCCGGTACAAATTGATAGGCAAAAAGAGGCTTGCTCCCCTATAGTTTTAAGAACCATGAGAAACTCTTTGTCATTAACCAAAGTTCTCGTTCCCAATCCACCGGGTAAAACTAAAATGCCTTTATTATCAGCCGTTTGAATATTTTCTGTCTCTATCCTGGTGCCTTGGGCACTAGTAACCACGCCCCCATTTAAAGAATAATATTTAAGCACATGTTTTTTTTCACGAAAAAGTATTTCTACAGGTCCAAAAATATCTAAGGTCTCAAAATTATCAAATAACATGATATTTACATTCATAGTAATCACCCTTTCTTCTTATTATAATACCAGATTTAATATATTTTAAGTAAAAAAATTTTACCTGACATCATTTCGACATAAGTTTATTTTATAATTTGTTTACAAGCTAATAAGCTTAAAAAATAAGGAGGCTCACTATCATGACAACATTCAATAAAGCTTTAATCTTAGGTGCGATTCTTACGGCAATGGCAGCATCAACAGCCTTCGCTGATGGCGGAATAGGTAAAAATACTGTGCCATTACAGGGCAATGGAAATGGTACTGTTTGTGCATACCAAAACAACGGAGATAACAGTTGTTATGGTCCTCAACCTGATAATAGCAAAAACGGGCAAGGGCGTGGCTTCTGTGGTGGCAGCCGCAAATAGAATCCTTACTAGAAATAAAATAGAGCACTAAGGGAATCGTATCCCCTTAGTGCTCTATTTTCATTATCACCACATTACATATTATTATAAGCTGAAACATATATAAAATTATGCACAATCTTATTTCTAAAATAATCGAGCAACAACTCATAATGTTATCTTAAATAGTCCATGCTGATTACAATAGGCATATAATATACCTTTACCATATATGAAAAACCGCGCCTCTGGATTTTGTTCAGGATACAGCTTTACTATTTGCACCCTATCCGATGTAATATAGGCAAAAAATGATATATAGTGACTTTTTGTCATTGTATGATGCATAGTAACATAATAGTCATTTTCTATACGTTCAACCTCAAAAGAATGTGCTTCATCTTGTGCTTCTGCTTCTTGCATAGGTAATATAATACCACAACAGCTAAATGATCCTTCGCCGATGGCGTTAATAACATTTCCGCAAACAGGACATACATAAAAGTTTGTCCTTAGCATATTACCTGAACGGTTCTTATTTATAACATATTCTCCTGATAAAAGTTCCGCAATAGATATGCCTAGTGTTTTAGCAAGTGGTTCAAGCAGTGAAATGTCTGGTAGCCCTTTTTGAGTTTCCCATTTTGATACCGCTTTATCGCTAACGTTTAATAATTCTGCCAATTGTTTTTGTGTGTACCCCTTTTTCTCTCGCAGAGATTTTATCATACTGCCTGTTACATAATTTGTCATTCCACTTCCAACTCCCTTCAAAATCAATACAGTTAGAATAACAAAAAAAGAGTAGGGTTACAACCTACTCTAAGTAGAGAGAGTTTAATTCTTCCGGCCAGAGTGCAAAACATTCGTTGTCATAAACGCTTCCATCGTATATTTTTTCACAAAGAGCTAGTTTCCCCTCATATTGAAATCCCAATTTATTTAAAACTCCCTGTGACCGAGTATTGGAGGAATAGCAATATGCTGAAATCAAGGCTAGATTAATTATTTTAAAGCCATGTAGCACAACAGCCTTTCCTGCTTCGGTCATATATCCTTGCCCCCAATACTTTTCTCCAATTGCATAACCAAGCATTTTTACAGCATCATTTTCTCTTTTCTTATCATCAATCAATCCCACTGAACCAATTAGTTTCCCAGTTTTCTTCAAAACAATTCCAAAAACATTTTCTTTGTTAATAAAGATATCTTGCATCACTTGAAGACTTTCTTCAATACTTTCATGAGGCTTCCACCCAGCATTGGGGCCAACATTAGGTTCTTTTGAATATTCAAAAACATCATAAACATCATCTGTTATTATAGGGCGCAATATAAGTCTTTTTGTAATTATTTCCACACTACACCTCCATAAAATTACTTCATCTGCACTCATATTATATCATTTCAAAAATTATAACAACCAAAACCATAAAAGATTGCTTATAACCATAAGAAAAAACAGACACGGAGTTGTGTTTTTATCAACTTCATATCTGTTCTTTTTTGAGTCATCTTTTACGTTTGCTTGACGAACGAATCCCCAACTCTTCTCTGTATTTTGCAATAACCCGTCTGGATACTTTGATATTGTCCTGTGCTAGCATTTTCTCTATTTGTTCGTCCGCTAAAGGATGCTCTTTATTTTCCATGGCAACCAATACCTTAATTTTATCTTTAATAGTATTTCTAGACACAGATCCAACACCCTGTATAATAGGAGCTGAAAACATATCCCTTAGCTGAATTGTTTTTCTGTCGCAAACTATTGTTTTAGCTTGAACAGCACGACTCACGGTAGAAATACTGACGTCAAGATCAGCAGCCATTTTGCTCATCGTCATAGGCACCAAAGGGCCTTTTTTTAAAAAAAAGTTTTTTTGTATTTTCACAATTAGTTGCAATATTCGTTCAATAGTTCGTGCTCTATTTTCCAAGCAATCCATCAACTGCTTAGCGTTAACGTATCGGTCTTTATAGTAGGCTAAATCATCTTTTTTCTGACTTTTATGTAATAAAGTTTCTATATCTTTGTTGAAAATCAATTGTGGCAGAAAATGTTCGTTAAGCTCGACAGTTATTTCAGCATTCACCACTTTTATTTCTGCTTCCGGAACTTGATACTGTATAGTATTAGTCGTCTTGTAACCTTGACTTGGTATCGGGTTCAGTTTGCAAACCGCGTCAACCAATTCCATTACTCTAGACCTCCTACAATGCAATAACTCTTCAATCTTCTTATATTCTCTCTTGGCCAATAAATCCAGACCTTCATGCAGCAAATTCTTCATGTCCATATCCAGCTCGTTTTTTTTGTGCAATTGTAGCACTAGACATTCTTCCAAGTTTCGCGCTCCCACTCCCGTGGGTTCTAAGTCTTGCACAACGGTTAGGGCCTCTTCCATTATTTTTAAAGAAGTTTTTTGTTTGGCAGCCAATTCTTGCAAAGTAAACCTTAAATAACCTTTTTCATCCAAACAATAAATTAGATAGATACAAAATCGACGTAAAAAATCATCCAACCCTTCTCTGCTAAGCAGCTGTTCGCAAAGCACTTCAGAAAAGTCTTCTTCAGTTGTTTTGCCTGTATTCTCCAAATAATCGCGATTGCTTCCTCTTTCTTCGTTTCTGCCGTCCGATGCCGAGCCGTTTCTTATCTCTACATTAACTTGACAATTTACATCTTCTGTTTCACCAGTATTATTCTTGGCTGAATAGTCTAGCTCCAATAAAGGATTATCAACTACAGCATCTTCTAAATATGTCTCAACCTCATGTAATGTCATACGCAAAATGGCAAGTGATTGGCGCATTTCATGGGTTAATATTAACTTTTGTTCTTGTTTTAGCGCCTGTTTCAATTCCATTTTCATTCCTCCATTACACAAGTTAGATATTAGTATAAACGAAGTTCTCTGTCAAACAAAAGAGCCTTTCTACCTCTTAACAACACTTCGCTTTTTCACTATTTATATTTTAGTAGTAACCGATACAACGTAGCAACACTATCCAAAACATTAATGACACCATACTTAAACTTGTCGTCCACACTACGCCCTGTCTAGCTAGCTCCCCGTCACAGCCCATAGCTTCTGCCATGACTGCAGCCGCTGCAGGAGATGGTGAACCATACAAAGGTAGTAAAGCACTAACTATCGCAACATTTAAATTTAAAAAACCCTCCCTATGAGCTAGCCAGGCCAAACTCAAACCAATAGCCGGAGCTATTACCAGCCGCAACACATTACTCAAAATTAATAATCCTTTTAATTTCCCTACAGTCTGAAAATTAATTTGTGCTCCCAACAAAATTAAAACTAACGGTGATGCCATTTTAGTTAGTTCCTTAATTACCGCATATAGCCATGGAAGGTTTTGGGCCAAAGAAAAGGCAGGTATTCCCTGAGAATTTATAGGGATATAAGCCCTAATTACCAAACAAATTATGGCTAATACTTGAGCCATAATAAGGGGATTGGTTGTGACCGAAACAATCAGGTCTCTAACATTAATATTTTTTTTCGATTTGTTTGACCAAATTGTCAAACAGATTACTGCTACGATATTAAAATAAATAATGGTCGGAGCTTGCAGACTTGCCGACACCGCACTCCCTGCCGTACCACCCAAGGCCTGTGCCATGGCTGCTCCTACTACTGCATAATTGCTTCTGAAACTCATCTGCACAATAACACCCTTTTGGCTACAATCATGCGTTACAACCGCTGCAATCATTATTCCAAACAACGTAATAATAACCAAGCTTATAATTAAAAACAACATGAGCTTAACAGGAATATCCTGGAGCCTTTTTAATTCATAAACGTTACTAAACATTAGGGCCGGTATGCAATAATGAAAAGCAAAACCATTCATTTTTTTCAATACAAAGTCATCAAAAATGTGTTTGCGTTGCAAATAGTAGCCCAAGAGCATAAGAAACATCATGGGAGCAACAATATTGAAGCCAAACATAAAAGTTTCAACCATAAGACTCACCTTAAAAATACGAAGGCTATTAAAAAGACATGGTTAATGTATATGTCTAGATAATAGCCTCCCTAATTTTTTATTTTTTCTCTTGTAAAATTCTAGAGTAGGATCATAGGAGAAATTATGCATAGAACAGCAACCATAATTATAAATAACGGTCCGCCTATTTTAACATAATCAATTGGTTTGTAACCAGCCGGCAAAATCTGCATGTTCACAGCCGTCCCAATGTGAGATGCAATAGCTAAGTTAGTTGTTGCACCAATTAAGATAATAAATGGTAATGGGCTAATACCCAAGGTCTTAGCCATAGGAATAAAGATTGGAGACAAAACTGCTGCCACACTACTATTTTGCATAAATAGGGTAAGTACACTGGATAGTATAATTAAGACAGTCATAATTAGTGGTATAGAAGTGTTGGCACCACTAAAAGCATTATTCAAAATGCTGTTAGCAATAACCTTGCCAGCGCCGGACACATCAATGCCAGTTCCTAGAGCTGTTACCGCACCAATCATAATCAAAATATCCCAATCTAATTTACCCAAAGTTTTCTTCAATGGTATTGTTTTAGTAACAAAGAGGATAAACGAACCTATCATAGCTACGTTCGCAATGTTTAAAAACTTGTTAAATACTGGCTGACCTGACAATATAAACCCTATAATACACAAAATTAATACCGTAATAGATACGTTCCCTTTCCAAGCGGGAATTCCTACAAATTCGTCATCCGTTAAATCAGCACTGGCATTTGCAAAAGAATTGTTTTTATCAAAATCAGGACTACCCGGTTTAAGTGCCCACACCAGAATATTGTAACCAAAAGTCAGCCAAAATGCTATCTGAATAAGGCAAATAGGCCACATTACTCTGGTCATGTCAAATACACCCATACCAGCTGAATAGCCCGGTGTTCCCATTAAAACAGCATTAGCTGCTACCTGAGAAACAGAACCAGTAAGAGTCGAACCACCACCAATTATACAAGCAATACCAGCCGGCATAATAACCATCTTGGAACGAACTTTGCCGTTTGATCCTGCTGCCACAGCGGCAATAATCGGCATCCACATAGCAATACATCCTGAGTTACTTAAGAATGCCGACATCACAGTACAAATAATAACAACTAAAACAATAAACATTTTTTCATTTTGAGCAATCTTATATTGACAAATTTTAGTTCCAACACGTTTCGCAATACCAGTCTGGAACAAAGCATCACCAACAATCATCATGCCTGCAACCATTACAATAGAACTTCCACCAAAACCAGAATATATTTGTGCCAATTTCATTTCCGGGACAAAAACACCCATTGCAAGAGCACAGAAAACTGCCGTAACGCTCATTGGGAATGCACTACTAAAAAACAATATCATTGTAATTATCGTTATAATAATTGCTATTGTACTAGAGTCCATTTATATTCACTCCCTACCTAATTTCTATTTCACAGTTTGTAGAATTTTTAGATCACGACATATTTTATATAATACCTTATTATGCAACAAGTTGAAATCATTTCTTAGGATACTCGTACCACCCCTTGCCAGTTTTACGTCCAAACTCTCCTTTTTTCACTTTCTCGATAACCAATGGATTAGGAGCATCATGTTCATCATGGCTTTCTGCATAACGATCGACCCTTACATAATAGTTAACATCAATACCAGTAAGATCCATCAATCTGAATGGACCCATAGGATAGTTCAACCCTTTTTCGCAGGCGGTATCAATATCTTCTACAGAAGCTATGCCTTTTTGCAGCAAAGATAGCGCCTCATAAGTGACAGCTGCATTAATACGATTAGCCACAAAACCAGCTATTTCTTTATTAATCTGAATGGGCGTCTTACCTGTATTCATAGCAAATTTTTTTGCTAATTCTACTGTTTCATCACTAGTGTGTAATCCCTTTACTACTTCTACCAACTTCATAACTAAAGCAGGATTAAAATAATGCATATTGCATAAACGCTCTGGGTGAGCAGTAACATCTGCAAATTTGGAGCTTACTATGTTGGATGAATTAGTGGCTAAAAGTGTATCATGTTTCGTTAATCTACTAATTCTGCTAAACAAATCCCTCTTGGCCTCAATCTTTTCAATAATAGCTTCAATAATAATATCAGCACCGGCAACAGCCACATCAATATTTTCTGTTATTGTGAAGTTTACTGCAATCTCGTCTACTTCCTCTTGAGTAATACGGCCTTTTTCGACTCTTCCTGCCAAGTAACCTTTAGCCCATTTCGCAGCCTTTTCCAATGCTGCAGGAACAGTATCGCAAAGAGTTACCTTATAGCCATAATCTCTACCATTAAGTACAATATTCATGGCAATTTGTTGACCCATTGCACCAGCTCCAATTACCACAACATTTTTTACATCTTCAATTTTCATACTTAACACACCCCCCTTTTCTTATGTTAGTCAACCATTTCGATAACCGTAGCCATGGATTGACCACCGCCAATACAAAGTGTCGCCAAACCATATTTTCCACCTGTACGTTTCAAATTATGAATTAAAGTTACAATTAAGCGTGCCCCTGTACAACCCAAAGGATGACCTAAGGCAATGGCACCACCATTAATATTTACTTTATTAGGATTAAGTCCTAAATCTCTAATACAGGCTACTGACTGAGACGCGAATGCTTCATTCAGTTCTACTAAATCAATTTTATCTAGTGACATTCCCAGTTGGCCCATGAGTTTAGTTGTAGAAATAACAGGGCCGTAACCCATGATTGCAGGATCCAAAGCAGCTGCTGTCATTCCAACAATTTTTGCTAAAGGCTTCAAACCCGTTTCTTTAACCTTTTTCTCGCTCATCAGAACTAATGCCGCTGCTCCATCATTTAATCCACAAGCATTGCCAGCAGTAACTGTTCCACCTGGTTTTACAATTGGCTTTAATTTAGCTAACCCTTCCATAGTTGTATTTGGTCTAATGAACTCATCAGCATCAAAATCAAATTCTTTCTTCTTTTCCTTTATATGTATTGGTACTATTTCTTCTTTAAAATAACCTGCTGACTGAGCAGCTACAGCGCGGCGCTGGCTCTCTACAGCGAAAGCATCCTGTTGTTCCTTGCTAATGTTAAACCTTTCTGCCACGTTTTCTGCCGTGCGAGACATACTCATATCGCTACCATAAACAGAATATGGTTGAGCCGTAGTCCCAGCTTCTATATTAGAATCTATCAGTTTGGGCTTATTTCCGCCCCACCGGCAATCACGCAAAAAAATTGGTGCGCGGCTCAAATTTTCCGTACCACCGACTACTATAATATCTGCCATTCCCAACCAAATTTCTTGGCACCCACTGAAGGTCGCCTGCATTGCTGAAGCGCAAAGTCTATTTACCGTAAATCCAGGAACATCTTCCGGTAATCCAGCTTCTAATAAAGCACATCTAGCCATATTAGAGGCTTCTGTACTTTGTCTAACTTCTCCCAAAATAACCTCATCTACTTGTTCTCCAGAGATTTTAGCCCTTTTTACAACTTCCATAATCACTGTTGCGGCCAATACATGTGCTGGCACACTCTTTAGTGAACCGCCATATTTGCCAATGGCAGTTCGAACAGCTCCCATAATGTAAACATTTTCCATTACTTTAAACTCCTTTCCTCCTCATCAAGTTTGTTTTTATCGTCCAATTAACTTGATTTTCATTATTTACTAAGCAAAATGTGTGCCAAATTGCAAAATGCAAAAGCAATTTTCTATTTTTTATAATCACCCAATGAATAAATGCGTATACTCCTTGTTTATAATATCCAGCATTGTTTTATTTTCAGTCAGTTTAACTATTCGCATAAGTCTGATATCCTTGCACTTTTTGTGCAATATGTGCAAATATGTGCAAGAAAAAGTAACTAAAAGTGCAAAATGCACATTTAGTTACTTTTTTTATCTACTGCTCTTTTTCAAATCAGAGGACCGTTTATCATTTTCTAATTTAGACCACAACAAAGTATTTTGGTATTTCTTCAAATAAAAGCACATTGTCAATTAATTTGGCACGCTTTTTGCTTAATAAAAAGTGAAGAGTTCGCGAAGAATTTTTTACATACTAAGAAAGAGAGGCAATTATATGGAATTTAAAAATATCCTTTATGAAAAAAAAGACGGTATTTTATATTTGACATTAAACCGTCCAGAAGTACGTAACGCTCTATCACCTGCCATGTGGAGTGATATCGATACTGCTATCAAAGAAGCTAGCATTGATGATTCCGTTCACGTCCTTATTATCACAGGAGCTGGCGATAAAGCTTTGGCCAGCGGTGCTGACATTCAGGAACTTCATGATCGTTACTACATGGAACAAATGCGCGGCGTTGCTACCACTACCTTGAAAAATCTGGAGGATATATATAAGCCTGTTATTTGCGCTATCAATGGCTATGCTCTAGGTGGTGGCTGTGAATTAGCAGAAGCCTGTGACATTCGCATAGCTACAAAGCGGTCTAAGTTTGGCCAACCAGAGGTAAACTTAGGTATCATTCCTGGAGCCGGTGGAACTCAACGTTTAACACGCATTGTAGGCGTAGCTAAAGCTAAGGAATTAATTTTTACAGGCTGTATTCTTTCAGCTGAAGAAGCAAAAAGTATTGGCTTGGTAAATCAAATAACGGAAGATAGCCGCGAAGCTCTAATGGAAGCAGCAGAAACCATGGCGAAACAGATTTTAAGCAAAGGGCCTGTGTCCATATCCATGGCGAAAATTGCAATAACTCTTGGTCGAGACTCCAGCATGGAAACTGGTCTAATGTTGGAGAGATTGGCTCAAACCATTGCCTTAAGCACTGCAGACAGAAAAGAAGGTACTAGTGCATTTTTAGAAAAACGCCCTGCTAAATTTCAAGGACGTTAATGCAACCCCAAATATAGAGGAGGACGTTTTATGAAACCATTGGAAGGTATTAAAGTTATTGAATTATCTACTATGTTAGCCGGCCCAATGACAGCAAGAATTTTAGCAGAATGGGGTGCTGATGTTATTAAAGTCGAATCATTAAATGGTGATGCTTGGCGAAAGCAAGGTGGTACGACTATGTCCCCTACGACACCAGATGCCAACCCTAATTTTGATATGCAAAACATTAATAAACGTTTTCTTTCGATTAACCTACGTTCCGAAAAAGGTATTGTAACAATTTTGAAATTGCTGAAAGAAGCTGACGTATTTATTACTAATTATCGCGTTCAAGCTTTGAAAGGAATGGGCCTAGCCTATGACCAAATAAAGGATAAGTTTCCTCGTTTGATTCATGCTTCTGTATTGGGTTATGGACCAAAAGGGCCTGATGCAAACCGCCCTGGCTATGACTATACTGCTTTCTTTGCTAGAACAGGTCTAATGATTGATCTTGCCCCGAAAGGCGCTGGTCCATTAATTCCCATAGGTGGTATTGGTGACCATAGCGTAGCCGTGGCCTTAGCTGGTGGTATCGCTGCTGCCCTATATGAAAGATCTGTAACAGGCAAAGGCGACAAAGTTGATGTATCTTTGTTACAATCTAGCACTTTCATTCTTAGCACTGGTATTCTAAATGGTTTCAACGGACGCGAACTTCCTCGTGATCGTTTTGATTGTGGCCATGCTTGTAGCAATAATTTTCAAGGCTCCGATAAAGAATGGTTCTATTTGGCAATAATTGATTACCGACGCTTTGGTGAGTTCGTCAACTTAGTTGGTTTGCCTGAATTAGCTGAGGATGAGCGCTTTAATACACAATCTGCTTATTACAAAAATAAAACTGCTTTGACAAAAATCTTTGATAAAAAATTTGCCGAGCATACTGTACCCTACTGGCACAAGCTCTTTGATGAACATGACATGCCTCATGAAGTGCTTCATCACTTTAAAGATGTCCCTGATGACCCGCAAATTATCGCCAATAACTATGGTTTCAAATACGAATACAAGGATCATACCAAAACATTCCTTACTAACGGTCCTGTTCATTTTGGTTCCATTGATCCTGACACGATTCCTTGCAAAATTTCTGGTAAAATCGGTTGTGACACTACAGTAGTTTTAGAAGAGCTTGGTTACTCAGATGAAGAAATAAAAGCAATGTATGCCGCTAAAGATATTCAATAAGGAAGGGAAATTACTATGTCAGAAGAAAGAACAGCTGCTGCTCCTGTAGCAAAACCAAAAAATCCAAAAGCAAAATCCATGACTATGATTGGCGAACAAACAGATACCCTTTATGAAAATGCTCGCTTAGCCAAAGAAAGCGGAGAGAAAGTGGGTTGGTCAGCTTCTATTTTCCCTCAAGAAATTGCGGAAACATTGGGGCTTGTCATCCTTTATCCAGAAAATCATTCTGCAGGGATTGCTGCTCGTCACCAGGCTGATCCATTCTTACAAGAATGTGAAGGACCGCTTGGTTATTCTAACGACCTTTGTGCCTATGCGAAAGTAAATCTGGCCTATGCAACTGTCTTAAAAGGTAATAGTTCAGTAGAATTGCCGGATGGCGGTAAAATGGTGAAGCCTGATTTTCTACTACTCACTAATAATATTTGTACCCAGCTAACCAAATGGTATGAGAATTTGGCACACCAACTAGATATTCCATTGTTTTTTATTGATACCTGCTATAATCCCTGGGACTACGTCACTGAGAGCCGGGTGCGCTATGTTCGCTCCCAAATCGACCAATTAATCAAGAACCTATGCGTTTTTACTGGGAAACAATGGGACGAAGAAAAATTCAAGGAAGTTATGAAAATTAGTCAAAAAAACAGCTATTTATGGGAACGTGCTAACAACTTAATGGATTGCAAACCTTCACCCTTAAGCGGTTTTGAATTATTTAACTATATGTCCTGCATGGTTTGTAACCGCGGCAAAGAATCAACCACTGCTATACTTAAACAACTTAACGCCGAGATAGAACAGCATATTTCAGATGGCTCTTCCACCTATCCTACTAAAGAAGAATTCCGTGTATCTTGGGATGGAATTGCTTGTTGGCCATTCTTGCGCCACAATCTACACACCCTAAAAGAATATGGCGTTAACATGGTTGCATCAAGTTATGGTAAAGCATGGGCTATTGAATACGATGATTTGGATGGCATGGCCAGGGCCTATTGCTTCGCTTCCACTAACGGCGATAATGCTTCGACTATGATTTCCAGACGTTATGAAGCCCTAAAGCGCTTTGGCTGCGAAGGCACAATATATCACGTTAACCGTAGTTGTAAAGTTATGGATTGCCAAATGATGGAAATACAGCGCCAATTATCCAAGATTGCCGGCGTTCCCTTTACTTCCTTTGATGGAGATCAGGCTGATTATAGGAATTACAGCGAGGCCCAATTTGAAACCCGCATACAAGGTCTGGTAGAAGTCATGAGACAAAACAAGGAGGAAAAATAAATGGCTGATTTACAACAAAATCTGATGCGCTTAAAAGCTGCCTGCAAAAATCCCCGCAGCCAGCTGGATTATTATCTAAAACAAGGTAAAAAAGTCATTGGTTGTTTTCCTGCTTTTACTCCGGAAGAATTAGTCCATAGTAGTGGCATGATTCCCATGGGCATTTGGGGCGGGCCAATAGAACCGAAACTAGCCAAAAGTTATCTTCCTGCCTTTGCATGTCCCATCATGCAAGCAAATATGGAATTTGGTTTGCGCGGTAGCTATAAAGGTTTGTCAGCCGTTATTATCCCCACCTTGTGCGATACACTACGCTGTATGACACAAAATTGGAGATTTGGCGTAACGGAAATTCCTATGATTCCCATGGTTTACCCACAAAACAGAGAATCTACCGCCAGTACTGAGTATTTAATCAGTGAATTTGAGATTGCTTTGGCCATGCTCGCCACTATTACCGGGCAAATGATGAATGAAAAAGCTCTGTGCAATACTATTTTAATTTACAATGAACATAATACTGTTATGAGAGAATTTGCCACAGTAGCTAATGAACACTTAGACATAATTACTCCCTCTGTTCGCCACGAAGTAATGAAAAGTGCTTTCTTCTTTGAAAAAGCTGAACATACTACCATTGTTAGGGATATTATTGCTAAACTAAAAAAAATGCCAGCCTATAAATATACTGGGAAAAAAGTTATCCTAACCGGGATTACCTGTGAGCCAAACGTCCTACTAGATATTCTGCAAAAAAATGACATAGCAGTTGTTGGTGATGATTTAGTTCATGAATCTCAACAATTCCGTACTGACATCCCCGAAACAGGCGGTGGTGCATTAAAAAGACTTGCTCTGCAATGGTCTAATCGTTATGGCTGCAGTCTGATTCATGAATTAGGAAAAAACCGCGGTCAATTGCTCATTGATATGTATAAAAAAAACAATGCGAATGGCTTTATTAACTGCCTCATGAAATTCTGTGATCCGGAAGAATATGACCAGCCCTATTTGGAGGGTGATCTGCATAAAGTCAACATTCCCATAACTACTATCGCCATTGATCAACAGAGCACTAACCTTGAGCAACTCCAGACTCGAATCCAAGGTTTTTACGAACTTCTCTAACCCGCTTGTTGCATTCTTTATTTGGCCCTTCGGGGCCATTTTTTATAAACAAATAAATGGAAAAAATATGCTATAATTATGCTGTCACAGAAAGGAGCCAAATAACAAAATGACTAAGCCTTTCAATGGATTTGATATTCCTTTATCTGCAGCAGATATACTAGACAACATAGATGCCGGTGTTTTAATTTATGATGCTCAGGGTAATTTTATTTTTATGAATACATTAATGGTTAATTGGCGCAATATTCCTAGAAAAGAATATTTGCGCATGAACGTTTATGATTTTAGTAGCGTACTTGATGT
>Ga0183099_1001282_pt1 | contig 14928 bp, 16 predicted proteins | sample Biomet1_FD_127788 | JGI IMG/M metagenome (GOLD analysis project Ga0183099, IMG submission 127788) | Microbial communities from bioreactor (seeded with anoxic lake sediment) at LBNL, California, USA - Biofuel metagenome 1 | ecosystem: Engineered > Bioreactor > Anaerobic > Unclassified ... | reverse complement strand
TAGCAAGAAAATTCTAGGGTTTTTTGCCCTGAAGGAGGTTCAACAAAAAGAAACTAATAATAGCAAATGGAAGCTTCACAATTGTGAAGCATGCCGGTACTAGTCACCAAGTGATTCAACTTACAAGGTATGAAAAACTCCTAGTCGTAGATGAACAGACTATACGTAACTCATAAAACCCACAACCAAATCTGTGCAACTCACTTTCCGCAGAAGTCCACAAAATAATACCCATTTCTCAGTATGGGTATAACCCCAAATCGGTATCAATTAAACGGGATACTGGGCAAATAACCCCTCAATTGTGTACATCTGCGGAATAGGAGTACAAAACAACAAAATCACAAAAGATGCTGAGATGGCGGAAAGGCTACGCAATGGACTGCAGATCCATTTATCCCGGTTCGAGTCCGGGTCTTAGCTTAGGGGTAATATATGGATATAAGAACACAAAAAACATTTGAGGCACTTTTTGCCCTTGAAGATATTAGGGAGATCCTTAGACAAAGACTTCCAAATATCACAAACCCAGAAGAAGAACACACCATTAAAGAAAGTGTAAACAGGGTCAGAGAAATTCTGGACGATATAGAGAACGATACCGGAACTCCGGAAGTAAGAAAAATAGCTAATAATATTGATATTCGGTCCAGAGAAGAAACATACATCAATATACAGCCAATTCAGGCAGCTGGAAGGCTTACACCCGAAGCACGAAAAGCTCTCATAGCATATGGCGATGGCTATTCCACCTGTGATGCCTGCCGCAAACCTTTCAGGCTTGATAAAATAAGCAGTCCACCTATAGCTCCATTTCATGAGCAACTCGCAAGCTTCGTTAACATGGATGTAGCTCGAGTAGTACCAGGTGCAAGGAGAGGGTTCCAGGCAGTAACATCCTCTCTGGTCAATAAAGGTGATTCCGTAATAGTCTCAGCTCTTGCCCATTATACAGAATTTCTTGCAGTAGAAGGAGCAGGAGGAATAATTAGAGAAGTGCCCTTAAATGAGCACAATCTTGTAACTGCAGATGCCACTGCTGAGAAAATTGAAGCCGTTAAACAGGAAACCGGAAAATTACCTGTGTTGGTAATGATCGATCACTTTGATTATCAGTATGCAAATGAGCATGATGTAAAAGGCATTGCAAAAGTTGCCCACCAGTATGATATTCCTTTCTTGTATAACGGAGCATATACTGTTGGAGTAAGGCCAGTTGATGGAAAAGATATCGGTGCGGACTTTATTGTAGGCTCAGGCCACAAAAGCATGGCATCCCCTGCACCTTCAGGAGTACTGGCAACAACCGAAGAATGGGCTCCCAAGATATTCCGTACAACTCAGATGACTGGTGATCTAACCAAACGCAAGTTCGGTGTAAAAGAAGTCGAGATGCTTGGCTGCACACTGATGGGCTCAACCTTGCTAGGTATGATGGCTTCATTCCCTACAGTTAAGGAGAGAGTAAAAAACTGGGACGACGAGTTGAAAAAATCAAACTATTTGATTGATGGTTTGCTTGCTATTGAAGGCAGTAAAGTAGTCTCAGAGTATCCACGCAAACATACTCTCTCCAAAGTTGACACTATCAAGAGCTTCGATCTTATAGCGCAGGAGCATAAACGCAGAGGTTTCTTCCTTTCGGACGAACTTTCAAGCAAGGGCATTGTCGGAGAATTTGCAGGCGCTACCCGCGTCTGGAAACTTAATACATACGGGCTTTCATGGGAGAAAGTTCGCTATGTAGTAGATACATTCCAGGAAATCGCTGAAAAATACAACCTTCAGGTAAACAAGGAGAAGAATTCCAATGACTAATAACTATAAATTAGGAACACTTGCCCTTCATGCCGGGCAGAGCCCGGATCCAACTACAGGAGCACTTGTAGTACCTATATATCAGACTACCTCGTATGCATTCAAGGACGCAGATCAGGCAGCCAATCGTTTTGGGCTCAAAGAGCTTGGCAATATTTACACACGTATAATGAACCCCACTACTGATGTATTCGAAAAGCGCATAGCTGCCATTGAAGGTGGGACTGGAGCCCTTGGAGTTGCATCGGGTTCAGCAGCAATAACCTATGCCCTGTTAACTATTACCAGAGTAGGAGACGAAATAGTATCCGGAAACAATCTTTACGGCGGAACTTATGAACTTTTTAAATACACTTTCCCCAAGCTGGGAAGAAAAGTAATATTTGTAGATTCAACTGATGTAGAAGCGTACCGAAAAGCCATTAATGAGAAAACCAGGGCTGTTTATATTGAGTCACTGGGTAACCCGAAGCTTGATGTTCCAGATTTTGAGGCAATTGCAGACATTGCTCATAAAGCCGGGATTCCGGTTGTCGTAGACAACACAAGTGCTGTAGGGCTTGTCCGACCTATTGAACATGGAGTTGATATCGTTGTGCATTCAGCAACCAAATACATTGGCGGACATGGAAACTCAATTGCCGGTTCTATAGTCGATTCTGGAAAGTTCCCATGGAATAACGGTAAGTTCCCGGAATTCGCAGATCCTGATCCAGAGTATCACGGCCTGAAATACTGGGACACATTTTCAGACTTCCCCGGGCTTGGGAACGTAGCATTTGTCTACAAAGCAAGGCTGCAATTTCTTCGAGATACAGGTGCCGCGATTTCACCTTTTAATTCATTCCTGCTGCTTCAGGGACTTGAAACCCTGCACCTGAGAATGCAGAGGCACTCAGAGAACGCCCTCAAGGTAGCAGAATATCTGTCTAATCATCCCAAGGTCTCCTGGGTCAATTATCCCGGTTTACCGAATCACCCAAGCTATGAACTTGCATCCAAGTACCTCAAAGGTGGTTATGGTGGATTAATAGGGTTCGGTGTAAAGGGTGGCGTGGAAGAAGGTAAAAAGTTTATTAACTCTGTGAAGCTGCTTTCACACGTTGCGAATATAGGAGATTCCAAAAGTCTTGTTATCCATCCAGCAAGTACCACACATCAGCAATTAGCCCCGGCCGAGCAGGAAGCAAATGGGGTTAAGCCAGATTACATACGCCTTTCCATAGGTACTGAGGATATAGAAGATATAATCTCAGATCTGGAACAGGCTCTTGAGAAAGTGTAACTTTAATTGGTGCTCTCTGGCACCAAGGCTAATTTAGATCTTAAGACTACAAAAAGGCATTAAAAACGTTGTAATTTGATGAGGTAAAACTCATCTATTTATTTTCAGTAATTTTACTTTGTCAATATAACTCTGTTATATCCCTTTTTTGAAAAATTTAGCTGAAATACAAGGATGACACATTCATGGACTTTGAAAAATTACGACATGGGACCGAACTTATTAAGCGGGGCTTTGCACGGATGCAGAAAGGGGGTGTGATCATGGATGTTACAACTCCAGAACAGGCCCGGATCGCAGAAGAAGCCGGAGCAGTTGCTGTTATGGCCCTCCATGCTGTCCCTGCAGATATCAGGAAAGCGGGCGGGGTTGCCCGGATGGCCGACCCTGAAGTTGTCCAGCAGATTATTGATACGGTTACAATTCCTGTAATGGCAAAAGCTAGGATAGGGCATTTCGTTGAAGCCGAAATTTTAGAAGCCCTAGGTGTTGACATGGTGGATGAGTCCGAAGTTCTGACCCCTGCTGACCCCTACTTCCATATAGACAAAACGCAGTTTACCGTGCCTTTTGTCTGCGGGGCCAGAAACCTTGGAGAAGCTCTCCGGAGAATTAACGAAGGTGCAGCTATGATCCGGACGAAAGGAGAAGCCGGAACCGGAGATGTCAGCCAGGCAGTCAAGCACATGAAGCAGATCCAGGGCGAAATCCGTGCCCTTGCCGGGAAGACTAAAGAAGAACTGATTATGGTTTCAAGGGAGATCGAAGCTCCGATCGAACTTGTAGTCGAAACCTCAAAAATTCAGCGCCTGCCTGTGGTAAACTTTGCAGCCGGAGGAGTTGCGACTCCTGCAGATGCAGCGCTTATGATGCGCCTTGGGGCAGATGGGGTCTTTGTGGGCTCAGGGATCTTTAAAGCCGAAAACCCCGAGAAGATGGCAAAAGCAATCGTTGAGGCCGTAAACAACTTTGACAATCCTGCAAGACTCGCAGAAATCTCAAAAGGCGTGGGTGCCGGCATGAAAGGTATCAGCGCAGATATGATCCCTATCGAAGAAGCCCTTCAGGAACGTGGATGGTGACCCACCCGAGTCCCGTATCGGGAGGACGGTGCCCTTTTCGCTCACTTCGTTCGCTCAAGAGGGCTGAATTATGGGCAAGAAAGGCTATATTTCCAACTCTCTCAGGATGGCTGATTTACCCGAATTTCGTTTTGGGTCAGCAGAGGGCGTGATCACAACTCTTTTCGAAAAAGGCTTGGCAAACCTTTTCAAAAAAGGTTTGATCGAAAACGGGGCAATGTTTGAGTTTGAGGACCTTATTCCCAAACCCTATCCGGCGTGATCAACCGACGCAACGGTTGCGGCCCAACGCTTGAGATTTAATTTTTAAAAATGGATTCTTTCTTACGGGCCTTTAAGAATAAATCAATTCAATTTTTTATTTTCGGATCAACAGGTAAAGGATTAGTTCTTGAAAATGGTGTTTTTTATGAAGATAGGTGTAATCGCTATTCAGGGAGCGGTTTCTGAGCATATTGATGCTTTGAGGAAAGCCCTTAAGGAAAGAGGGATGAACGCAGAGGTAGTTGCGGTAAAGCATAAGGGTGTTATCCCAGAGTGTAGCGGGATTGTAATTCCAGGCGGGGAGAGTACAACGCTTTGCAGGCTTCTTGCCCGCGAGGGAATTGCAGAAGAAATTAAGGATGCGGCTGCGAGAGGGATTCCGATTCTCGGGACCTGTGCAGGTTTGATTGTAATTGCAAAGGAGGGCGACGAGCAGGTTGAGAAAACCAGTCAGGAATTGCTCGGAATTATGGATATGAGAGTCAATAGGAACGCTTTCGGAAGGCAGAGAGATTCTTTTGAAGCCGAACTTGAGGTCGAGATCCTTGATTCACCTTTTACCGGCGTATTCATCAGGGCTCCCGGAATAGTGAGCTGCGGCCCGGGTGTTCGCGTGCTCTCTATGCTTGAAGACCTGATTATTGCTGCAGAGCAGGGAAATGTGCTGGCTCTTGCTTTCCATCCGGAATTAACCGATGACCTGCGCATTCACCAGTACTTCCTGGACAAAATATTTAACTGCTGAAATTCTACGGGTTTCCGGCTTTATTTCCATTTTTTTCTTTATTATGTCTTTTTTCTCTAAACTTTCGATTTGTTTTTTTCTTTTTTCGGCACCCTCTGTATATTTTTCCTCTACTTTTTCCGTGCATTTTTCCTAAGGAAATCAGATAAGACCAGATTCCTTTGACCTTTATTTATTTTTGACGTCTTCAAAGTTATATATTGATTTCAGTCATATTAGTAAAAACTGATTCGATGAAGGGGTAAAGTAAATGGTGAAACTGAGCAACGAGATGAAGGAAGACTTTGCAAGAATTAGGATTTTTCCCTTTGCAACCGCCTCTAAAGGTGGAGAACCAAACGTAATACCAATCGGCATTTGCAAGCTGCAGGAAGACGGAGAAACAATCTGGATTGCAGACAATTATTTTTATAAGACCCGCCAGAACCTTGAAGAAAATCCGAGGGGTGCAATCTATGTCTGGGGACCGGAGGTCAAAGGCTGTTATCAGATAAAAGGGGACTTTGAGATCAAGACCGACGGGGAGGATTACGAAAAGATGTACAAATGATCAAGAGTATGGGAGACAGGTTCCCTGCAAAAGCCCTTGCAGTTATGAAAATTACTGAAGTTTATGATTGCAAACCCGGGAACGAGCCCGGAAAGAAGCTGCTTTGATCCAGTTCAGAGCTCAATCCATAAGTTAGTCGAATCTATAAGTTTACGATTATTTTCTGGCCTTGAAGATGAAAAAATCTTCACAATCTTTTTTGAAAATATTGAGAATATAATACTATAAAAAATAATAACAAAAGATACAGACACAACAAATCAAAACAAATTAAAAAAGAAAACAAAATGAAAATTGTTTAAAGCCCGCCCGCAGGCGGAACTTGAAATTACTCTGCTGGAGCTTCTTCTGCGGCTTCGAGGCCAAGAAGGGCTCTTATGGATTTGCTTCCATATTCTACGATTTTTGCATTAATCTGGACGACGTCAGGAGCAATTTCCTTGCCGCGCATCATCTTTCTCCTGCGCTGCCCTGGATGTTTAGGGGTGTAGCCCACACCTACTGCCAGCAGAATTCTCTGCCTTCTGTGACCCGGAAGGTCGGGTTTCATAACAAAACCGCTGCCGTCACAGCCGCCAGTGATCTTGACTTTGTATCCGGCCAGGCCGAAAAGTGCACCATCAACAACGTCGCCTATTGATTTTCCAATTAATGCGTTTGCCTCAGCGTCTTTTACATCGACCTGGTAAGCACGCCCTTCCTTTGGGTCAGAAACTACAACTTTGAAATTAGCCATGTGAAATCCTCCAATATCAGATTTAGTTTAACAATTCCTCTGCCTTGCCTTTTCATCCTAAACTTTACTCAGATTTTCCTTAATTCTTACCTGAACTTTACGTGCATCCTGAACATAATTATGCACTTATAAGCGTTATTTTGCCCAGAAAGGATTATCTTTTCTTTTCAGGGAAAGGAAAATATCAAGAGTTTCCTTTTCATCGGTTGAAAGGGAATTATAGATCTCGTGCTCAAGAACTTTGGCATGCCTTTCAGGCACATTGATATAGAGCACATCCTCTTCTTTGATCTGCCTGCCTACGGTTGCGCCTTCAATTGCCATTGCAACCTCTTTGCCTACCCTTGCAGACGGAATATTTTCTCCTTCGGACTGCAGGCCCTTGATCTTGCCTACAACGGTTCCGTTATCAAGCATAACATCTGCATTTGTTCGCACGACTCCGCCAAGCACTCTTACGCCGACAACTGCGGGTTTACTCTGGCGGAATACGCAGCCCGGAAGGATTTTGAATTTTCCCGGACGGATTATCGTTTCGAAAATCTTCTTTTCAGCCTTTTCCTGCTGCTCTTTTACATATTTCTGGTAATCTTCAACCAGGCGGTAAATCACATCACTTGTGAATACCTTCACACTGCTTTCCTGCAGGAAATCTCTGGCGTCAGGGTGAACTTTGACATTGAAACCTATGAGCACAGAATAAAGAGGGTCTTCAACTGTCGAAGCCTCAATGGCATCGCGGTGTGAGATATCTCCCACTTCGGCTTTCCTGATAGGAACCTCGTCTTCCTGAAACTCATGGACAAGGGCTTCAAGGGAGCCGAGGGTATCGGCTTTGATCATGATCCCGACTGAACCAGTATCAATCCTGACTTCATCGATCTCGGACTTTACCTGAGCTACAATCTCGTCAAGGGTTTCTTCGGTAGCAACCCTTATTGGAGAGCCTGCAAGGGCACCTTCAAGACCTGGAGCTGAAATCTTTACACCAACTGCAGCCGTGACTTTATTCACCTGTTTGAACTTGCTCTCATAACGAATCTCAGAAAGTTCCCTGGGTTTCAAGAGAGCCCGTACCTTCGTCTGGATTGGTTCTCCCAGGCTTCCTATAACAACAGTATCACCCTTTTTCAAAGTGCCGTCATAGAGAATAACGTCAAGAGTTGCACCAAGGCCTTTTTCTTCCTTGACCTCAAGCACAGTGCCGACTCCGGGACCTTTGGCACTGTACTGCAGGTTTGCTTCAAGGAATTTCTGGGCCAGACCAAGGAGTACCATCAGGACATCAGGAATCCCTTCGCCTGTAACAGCACTTACAGGCACGACACCCAGGGTTTTCTGGAAATTTGTAACCCTGTCATACCGTTCTGCTGCAAAACCCTGGTTATATAATTCACCTATTACCTCGTAGAGTTTTGTCTCAAGCCGGGCCTGGACGTCTTCGGACTGTTTTTTGAAAGTGGCTGCAAAGGGCAGGTCTTTTTGTGAGACCCAGCCACCAATCCTGTCAATCTTATTAGCAACAACAACAAAAGGAGTTTTGAACCGCTTTAAGATCTGCAGGCTTTCGTAGGTCTGGGGCTTGAAGCCTTCATTTATGTCCACTACACAATTGCAAGATCGGCAAGGGCGCCTCCCCTGCTTCTGAGGGTTGTAAAGGCATGGTGTCCAGGCGTATCAATAAAGAGCAGTCCTGGCACTATGAACCTGTCCCGAAGCCTTGGGTCTCCAAGCTTGTTGATAATCACATCTATTGGGACTTCAGTCGCTCCGATATGCTGGGTGATGGCGCCGGCTTCTCCACTGACAATTGCAGTACCCCTGATCTTGTCAAGCAGAGTCGTTTTCCCGTGGTCGACGTGCCCCATCACGCAGACTATAGGAGTCCTCAAATTTTTCTTGTCGGCCATATGCAAAACCTCTCTCATTCCCGCGTCTTATTCGCTGCAGGTCCAGAAGGGTCCTGGTTTACCCTGACAGACCCATATTGCAGGTACCGGATAAACAAAGGCCTGGAATCGTGCCCTGACGTTTCAGGAACACGAAAAGGCTTTGATGCACCTGCTTTATTCGTACAGACAGACCTCATCGATTCTGGAATATTTCCCGATTTCGGAGTCCTTAAAGTGAATTGCAATTTCCCTTGCTGCAGCGTCTGGAGAGTCGGATGCATGAATTACATTTCTGCCTACATCCAGAGCAAAATCCCCACGAATTGTTCCGGGAGCCGCATCCACAGGGTTTGTAGCTCCGTTTATAGCCCTCATAACCCGAATTGCATCTTTTCCGGCAACTACCATTGAGACCGAAGGGCCGGAGGTGATGAATTCGATAAGGGAGGGGAAGAAAGACCTGGATGCATGTTCACTGTAATGTTCTTTTGCAGTGGCTTCACTGATAACGTTCATCCTGAGAGCAACGAGTTTCAGACCCCGCTTCTCGATTCTGGAAATTATCTCTCCGACCAGCCCACGCTGGACTCCGTCAGGCTTTACCATAACGTATGTCTGTTCCATGTGCACACCTTAATAATCCGAACAAATAAACTGGCAACTATTCTTTATGCTTTCTTCAACTGGATTTTGCCTTTTTCGGTCCACTCGGTACGCCTCGGAAGCCTACCCAGTCTGAAGTTGCTCATACACTTGGAAGAGTGCATGTAATAGGTAGAACCGTCTTTTTTGACGTAGAGCTTACCGGTCCCGGGCTCCAGCATCTTCCCGCAAAAATAGCATTTCCTCTGTTCCATCATCTCACCGCTTTCTTATCTGGTGGTCAGTTTCTTTGCTTCTCTTGATGTCTCAAGAAGCATCAGGATGTCACCGATGCGGACAGGGCCTACACAGTTTCTTGTAATAACACGACCCTTATCCCTGCCTTCCAGAACCCTGCACTGGATCTGACTTGCTTCACCGTGCATACCTGTGTTCCCGATAACGTCAATAACCTCAGCAGCAAAGCCGCCGGTTGTGCTTTCGTCAGCCATAATTAGCACCTCGTGTTATCAGGGTTATTTAAGAGCTTCAAGCTTCTGGGCAACGTCCTGAACCATTTCAGCTGCTTTTCCTGCATCTACGATTGCGACAGTTGCGCAGGACACACCAAGCCCACTGGCTGCACCGAGCTCCTTCTGATTTTTGATGAAGATGTAAGGTGCTTTCTTTTCTTCGGAAAGTGGAGCGATATGAGCAACAATCTCGGCAGGCTCGATATCTTCTGCGATCAGGACGAGCTTTGCATTGCCTCTTTCTATTGCTTTTGTGGCTTCATTTGTTCCTTTTTTAATCTTTCCAGTGTCTCTGGCAAGCTCCAGAGCTTCAAGTGCTTTGTTTGTAAGTTCTTCTGGAACGTCGAATTTAGCTAATTGTGCCATTTAAGATTCTCCTTCGAAATTGCGAGTACCGCAATTTTTCATCAATCATAGGTTTTTTAACACATATCTGTCAGCATTGAAATCCAGATTCTTAAATTAAAAGCTGAGATACTTCAATGCGGAGAGTAAATGAGTTGAAACATAGATACTGCTAGCTAAATGCTGCAGATCGAACCTTAGAAGTACATGATCACCTATAAACTTTCTGCTTGAAAACGCAAGTCATAAACGAAAAGCAGAAGTAAAGGGATAAGAGATTCGTATATATAAGGCTATTTTCAGTTCCCGGAGAAAAAATGAATTAATACGTTATGGTTATAAGTAATGTAATAAATTTTGATCGCATGGACACAATTTACTACGAAGCTCATAAAAATCTCTATATTAACCTTACCAACCGCTGCAGTGCAGATTGCATTTTTTGCATTCGTAATTTTGCAGACGGGGTTTACGGATATGACCTGAGGCTTTCAAGGGAACCGACAACTGAGGAGGTTATCGAAGCCCTGGAAGGACTGGATCTTTCAAAATACAGAGAAATCGTATTCACAGGTCTTGGAGAACCAACCCTCAGGTTCGACACTGTACTTGCAGTAACCCGCTGGCTAAAAAGCCAGAATACTCGAGTTAGGCTTGATACCAACGGACAGGGAACTCTGATAAATCCGGGAAGAGACGTGATCTCGGAACTGAAAACCGCAGGAATAGACTCCGTTTCCGTAAGCCTGAATGCCGAGTCCGAAGAAAAATATAACAAACTCTGCAGGCCGATTCATAAAAATGCTTATGGTGCAGTACTTGATTTTATAAGGGGAGCAAGGAAGGCAGGAATCAGTACAAGAGTCACTGTAGTTAAAGTGCCAGAAATAGACCTGGAAAAATGTAAAAAACTTGCAGATGAGCTTGATTCGGACTTCCACATAAGGGCTTTATCCGAAGCTGCAAGCAAAGAAATCTGAAAGCTGTTGAGGATCCAGATATTTAAGATTCGAGAGTTGATCAACGATATAGCTGAAATTTACAGAGCTGGAAGTTTATGCCTTCACAGCTGAAATTTCAGGTTTTTGGATTTTCTTATTAATTTTCAGGCCTGTGTTTTTCATCTTCGAGATTTTCAAAGTCGTCAAAGTCCTCATTTCTGGTCCGTTTTTTAGAGGTTTTATTTTTCAGGCAGAGTGCTACTATTAAAACTGCCAGTAAAAGAACTAGAGGAAATCTAAAGAAATTAAGCAGTTCCGGAAGCTTTGATGAACTTTCTGCAGAGGCTGAGTTCTCTGCAGCAGGATCGTCTTCACTTTTTGTATCATCTGACACTTTACCTGAGGAGGCCGAAGCAATCTCAACTACATTTTCAATACCTCCAGTCGTTGCCGTACTTTCTTTTAGCGGCAGTTCGGTTTCCACTTCCTTATCGAGGTATAGTTCGTTGAGTCCTTCTCTAGAAAGGAAACGCTCATCTCCAAACAGCCGTGCAAAAACCGTGGAATTCCGTTCAAAAAGATACGCTGCTCCATCATCGCTCCCTGCGGCAAGGACCGAGCTATCGCGAGAAACGGACAAGCTGTTAATATTTCCTCCGCAACTGTAGTTCCAGAACTCATCCCCTTCCATATTGAGAATGTAAAGCGTATCATCCCAGCTTCCGGCTGCAATGAATGACGCATCCGGCGAAATTGCAACACTATAGATATCATCTTTTGCCTGGTAGTCCCAGAGTTTTGTGCCTGTGCTGTTAAACAGATAGATTCTATCGTCAAAACTTCCTGCTGCCAGATATGAGCCATTGCTTGTTAGCGAAACACTGCTAATCCAGTAAGCAGGATTGTGCATCCAGGAAAATTCCCCTTTCTGGTTAAGGAGATATACATTATAATTGGATCCCCCAGCAGCCACATAATAGGCTTGTGGAGTCATGCACACACTATTGATTACACTGCCTGTTTTTCGTTCCCATACCTTATTTCCTTTGCTGTCAAAGAGGTAAATACACTGATTGGAACCCCCGGCTGTAACATAAGACCCATCCCTGGACATGGCAATACTTCGGACGGAATCACCTGAATCGAAATTCCATAAAAGCTTGCCTTCTCTGTTAAAAAAGTAAATCTTGCCATCCTCACTGCCTGCTGCCACACATGAACCATCGGAAGAGACCGTAACACTATTCAGGCTGCCCCCGGTTTCATAACTCCAGAGCAGGTTTCCTTCCCTGTTAAAAAAGTATACCTTCTTATCGTTGCTTCCTGCAGCTACACGAGTCCCATCAGGAGAAATCGATACGGTATAAACAACATCTCCAGTAGTATAATTCCAGAGTTTCTTTCCCTCTAGATTAAAAAGAGAAACATTATGATCAAAACCCCCGACTGCAAGATAACTCCCGCCGGAAGAAAGAGAAACCGTATTGACTATACATCCGGTTTCACATTTGCAGAGCAGGTCAAAAGCCCTGAGTTCCGAAAGGTTTACGTCCCCACTATCCAGGATAACAGGATCTGCAGCTCCCAAATCTGCAAACAGGCTGAAGAACAGACCCAGTGCTACAAATAACCATATTCGCGCTGACTGTCCCATAATGATTACAATTTAGGAGTTCATTCCAAATGAATTTTTTGTAAGAGTGTTGTAGTAGAAAAAGAACGGCATTATATGACCATACAATTTTATCGATTAAAATAAGGATTCGGAATTTAAAGCCAGCAAAGCTACTGGTTTCTTTTTACGAAACTATTAACCCAGGTGATAACTTAGAAGCTAAAGAGTAAGTCAAAACGGAAATAAAATAATAAAATTAAGAGCCATAGATTATTTCTCTAAAGTTCTAATTTTTAAGGTAAGTCATGTCCTGAACAACGAGATTTCCACACTCAAAATAACTATATTCAATCTTGCGCAAATAGTTTAGGTAGGAGATCAGCTACTGAAAGTAAAAAACTATGGCTTTCAAATCGAACCAAAATAATAAACTTTATCTATTTTTCAGGTTTGACCAATAATTTCCCACTACCCTTCAGCCCTGGACTTCCTATGATCTTTTAGAAGATATTACTCGTTTTTTGCTGTGATATAGCCAGATCTGGTTATCGAATTGCTGCCAGCGGCATTAGTTACATTGAGAGTAACGTTATAAGTTCCAGGTTTGTGAAAGTATGCGTTGCATTCATCGCATGTTCGAGTTAATACCATCCCCAAAGTCCCACAGCCAGGAAGTCGGTGCACCTGTGCTATTATCAGTAAACAGACGCTTTTAACGGCGCTTTTCCGGAAATCGAGGATGCAGAAAAGTCTGCAACAGGTCTTTTGATCCTGATTCCTTCTTCGAAATAGTGCACATGCAGATATCGGAGTTTCCATTGCGCCCATCCACCCTCACTATCTTATCCCCATAGATAGCAGGATTCAACGCTAATCCACTGGTAGTGATCTGAATTTCCTTTCTAGTAGAGAGATCGTACATGTAGATATCCCAGTGTCTATTATTGCGATCATCGCAATATACTATCCTGTCACTATAGATAGCAGGATTCAACGCTGATCCGCTGGTGGTTATCCGAGTTTCCTTGGAAGTGGAAAGATCATACATGTAGATGTCACGATTTCCATTGCGCTCATCCTGCCACACAATTCTATCCCCGTAAATTACAGGCTGGTGCTTCCATGATTCAGTGGAGGTCATCTGTATCTTTCTCGAAGTAGAAAGATTGTACATGTAAATACCTCCACCTACCCACACTACTCTATCACCATAGATATCAGGATCATACTTACTACCGGGTTCACTAGTTGTAATCTGCATCTCCCTGGAAGTGGAGAGATTATACAGATAGACATCGGCGTTTCCATTACGGTAATCAATCCATGCAATCTTATCCCCATAGATAGCAGGAAGCCACTTGTCTGATTTGTTAGTGGTTATCTGAGTTTCCTTGGAAATGGAGATATTGTACAGGTAGATATCCCTTTTTTCACTTCCGCCATGCCAATCATTCCATATTATATTGTTACCGTAGATACCAATATTGTACTGATCTGATTCACTGGTGGTTATTTGAGTTTCCTCTTGAGTGTTGAGATCGTACATATAGACATCAGAATTTCCATTGCGGCCATCCTGCCATACTATCCAGTTCTTGTAGATAGCAGGGCTAACCTGGAATGATTCATTTGTAGTGATCTGATATTCAGTGAGGATAAGCTCCCCATCTATACGCTGTGCAGGAGATGTTGTTATTGTGGATAACTTTGAGGCAGTTCCCTTTATATTGTCTACAGTCAGGTTAACGGTATAATCTCCAGGATAGGTATATGCATAAACCGGATTTTTTTCTATAGAATCAGCAATTCCGTCATCGTTAAAATCCCATACCCATGATGTTGCATTTTTCGAAAGGTCTGTAAACTGGACTGAAAGAGGAACCTGGCCACTTGTAACATTAGTTTTGAAGTCTGCTACAGGAGGAACTTTAGCTTCCTGTAAAATTATTTCCATATTTTTTGATGACTTATCTTTTCCGTTACTCACTGTTAAATTAACAATATAGGTTCCCGGAGTTGTGTACAAATACGCAGGATTTTGGTTTGTGGAATCAGATGTTCCATCGCTGTTAAAATCCCAGTCCCATAAAATTGCGTTTCTCGATAGATCTGTAAACTGGACAGCAACTGGGGCAAGATCCTGTGTAATATTGGTGCTGAAGTTTGCAATGGGAATTATTGATTCCTTTGATATTGATACAGATACGAGCGGGAGATAGTCAGTCTCATTCTTACTAACATTATAGGGCAAATCTCCAATTCCATCTCCATCCGAGTCTACACAGTCCAGCACTGGCACTAGTGTTTGTTGCCTTTAAAGTATAGTAATTGCTTCTAGAGTTACCTATGTCGTTAAAGAAGTTGACAGTATTATTGAATATGTTATTGTAGAACCAATTATAGTCACCTCTACATATAATGCAACATTATTATACTTGAAATAAGTATATTATTTTAGTTATGAGTTTGGAAATGTTTACCACTTATGATATTGCCACAGCTGTAAGTAGTTCTTGCAACAAAAATGAGCAGATGAGACT
>Ga0183099_1001281_pt1 | contig 14931 bp, 14 predicted proteins | sample Biomet1_FD_127788 | JGI IMG/M metagenome (GOLD analysis project Ga0183099, IMG submission 127788) | Microbial communities from bioreactor (seeded with anoxic lake sediment) at LBNL, California, USA - Biofuel metagenome 1 | ecosystem: Engineered > Bioreactor > Anaerobic > Unclassified ... | reverse complement strand
CTTTGATGAGGCGGGCGCGTTCGGGCAGTGTTGACTGATGATAAAATACATGGCGCGTCATTTGTTCATAAAAAATGGCATTGCCCTAACGAGCCTTTTATCATAATACAAATGTTCAAGTGCCCAAAAATAAAAATTGTGCCGGCAAAGCCGAAAATGATCTTTGATGAGGCGGGCGCGTTCGGGCAGTGTTGACTGATGATAAAATACATGGCGCGTCATTTGTTCATAAAAAATGGCATTGCCCTGTTCGATCTCTTTAAGAATTGGGTCCTGTAAAAAGAATTTCCTGAGTGCCATAACTTCACTGGCGTTGAATAAACCGCGCATCCAAAAGGTAAGGAGCCTTTGGCAGTTAAAATCACTGTGATTACGGTGTTGATAAATGTTTTTTCCTAAGAAAATGATTTGATTCAAGCTGATACCCCTTCCGAAAACAGATATTATACATAAACTACTACTGCATTATGGAAAAAAACTGAATTTTTTCCGAAATAAATAATTATTACGGAAAAAGTATTTGCAATTTTCGTTTAAATATAATAAAAGTGAGGAAGGTATACTGGGAATAGGGAATACAGATGATACGCATGAGATTGCAACATTAAGCCAGGCACTGGCAAAAATGGCAGCCGATCTTCAGGCTGCGGCAGGAAAGTTTAATATCCATTAATGACAAAAATCATGCCGGTAAGCAATATGCCGGCATGATTTATTTATGCAGCCGTTTCTAATCTAGATTGGCCAGTTTTTCCATTTTAGCCCTGAATTTGACTTCGGGATGGTCTTCGATATATCCGGCGAAAAAAATATGAGTATCCCCGATGGTCCCGCTGAGCAACACGACTGCTTCATTAAAATCCCCCAAAATAGAATCGCCGTCAGCATAGCGTTTTATGATAACCCGGGCCGAGGTGCGAGTCTGATTGCTGTCATACGTTCCTGTAAAATAAAATACGGCGTTTCCACCGTAAATCTGGCCGTTGTCAAGGGTTACAATGCCGTTACTGAGTTTGTTGCGGGCTCGATACTGGGCGCTCCATAACGATTTCTTCATGCGAGAGACCTCATTTCTGTCTTTCATTATATAAAGTACTGAAGATATAATTCTATTTTTATAGAATAAAATCCTGCCGGCAAATAGGAGAAAGGTCTTACTGTTGGTGAAGATTATGTTTGGGGAATTTAAATATGGTTTGTTATAAAATAACAGAGTAGAAAAAAGGATTTTGAAATTTTTTGTCAAATATACTATATAATATCTTAGAGTTATGATAGTATATGCGGAAATAATTTCCAGTAATATAGAAGCAGATTTTTTGAAATCGAAATGTAATATTACTCTTCTTAATGAAAACTGAATATACTGAATATTTTAAAAATACATGCTTGCGTTTGTGTATGTTGTGTAAAACCAGCAACCGGCAAAGGGCATGATGTATAAGAATACGACGATTTTAAGAAATCGATGCAAATGCGCTAGCTGTCATGATGGCCTTGGTCGCCAGGAAAGTGATAAATAATAAGTGTTTGTATTGATTTCTTTTGTTTTTAGACAGACAAGTAAGGCTGATTTTATCAGATCGATAGATTGCAAAGGCAGGGAAAGGATTTGATGATATGGATCCGATGATGGAAATGTTTGTTTTCGAAACCAATCAGAATTTAGAACAGCTTGAGCAAATCATGATTCAAAGTGAAAAAAATGGGGTATTTAGTGTTGATGATATAAACAACGTTTTTCGGATTATGCATACGATTAAAGGGTCGGCAGCAATGATGGTTGTCAATGAGGTAGCGGCCCTGGCACATGCCATCGAGGATATCTTTTTTTATCTGCGGGAGAACAAGCCGCAGAGCATAAACTGCTCGGCGTTGGTTGATCTGATTTTGGAGGCCTCGGACTTTATAAAAAAGGAAATTGATAAACTTGATGCTGGTGAAAAAGCGGATGGGTTGGCCGCTGAACTAATGGATATGACCAAAACTGCTTTAGCGGATTTAAAGGTGGCTAATGAAGGTGGTACGGCAGGAGGAGACAATGCTGCACCACCTCCTTGTGCTGTCGAAACGCAGCCGGAAACGGGATCGCCGATAAAAACAATTATCGAAAAAATAGAACTTGAGGATGCTGCCAATGCGTTTCGGGCGCTGGTTTTTTATCAGGATGATTGCGAAATGGAAAATATTAGAGCCTATACCCTGATTACGCACTTGAAAAGCCATGTTGCTGAACTGTATTTTTTCCCTGATCAAATACTGGAGGACGACAAGAGCTCGGAAACCATCCGCCAGCAGGGATTTGATCTTTGCTTTACGACCAGTAAATCATATGATGAGATATTTGCCCTGTTAAACCAGACGATATTCTTGAAAGAACTTAAACTGACGCAGCTTGAAGATGTCTCGCAGTGGGCGCATTACCCTAAAGACAAAGCGGCGAAGGCAGCCGCCAAAGAATCTTCGGCGGCAGAAGCTTCGGTGAAGGCTGTTAAAAAGTCTGAGGGAAAAGAAAATGCGAATCATCAGAGCATGATCAGTGTCAATGTACACAAGCTTGATCTGCTGATGGATCTTGTCGGTGAGCTCGTAATCGCCGAGGCGATGGTTACGCAAAATCCCGACTTAGCCGGACTGGAACTGAAAAATTTCAACAAGTCAGCGCGGCAACTGAAGAAGATCAGCGGGGAACTTCAGGATGGGGTGATGGCGATCCGCATGGTTCCGCTGACGGGGACTTTCCAAAAAATGAATCGGATTGTACGCGATATGTCGCAGAAACTCAATAAAAGCGTTGAGCTTCATCTCGTTGGTGAAGAGACGGAAGTCGACAAAAATGTCATTGAGCATATATCTGATCCGCTGATGCACTTGATTCGTAATTCGATCGATCATGGCATTGAGCTGCCGGAAGCGCGGGAAAAAACCGGCAAGTCAGCTACCGGAAATATCACGCTGGAAGCAAAAAATGCCGGTAGTGAAGTTGTCATCAATATTCTCGATGATGGCCGGGGCCTTGATCGTAGCCGGATTTTGAAAAAGGCCAGAGAAAACCAGCTGATCCATAAAAATGAGGCGGAATTGACGGATAAGGAAATATATTCATTTATTCTGGCGCCGGGGTTTTCGACCAATGAACAGGTTACCGAGTTTTCGGGGCGCGGTGTGGGGATGGATGTTGTTACAAAAAATATCCATGCGGTCGGCGGCAATATCATCGTCAACAGTGAGCCGGGAAAAGGCTGTATTACAACATTGAAAATCCCGCTGACATTGGCCATTATTTCTGGGATGACAATAAAAATTGGCAAAGCCCATTATACTGTGCCGATAGTTTCAATTCGGGAATCCTTCCGGCCACTGGCCAAAGACCTTATTCTGGATCCCGATGGTAATGAAATGATTATGGTCCGTGGGCAGTGCCATCCGATCGTGCGATTGCACCGCCTTTATGATATAAAAACTGATGTTGTTGAACTGACGGAAGGCATTATGGTAATGGTCAAGACCGAAAAGATGATCCTTGGACTGTTTGCCGATGCGCTGATTGGGCAGCAGCAGATCGTGGTCAAGCCGATACCGAGCTTTATAAAAAATATCAGTAAAACCCAGGGGATAACGGGATGCACTTTGCTGGGCGATGGGAATATAAGCCTGATTTTAGATGCAGCCGGCATTGCCGGACGCATATGAAAGGCGGCCGGTAGAAAAGATTTGTGAGAGGGAGATGAGTATGATGGCGGAAGACCTGATGGAACTTGATGAAGATACCCAAAAGGACAAATACTTGACGTTTTTTATTAAGGAGGAGATTTACGGAATTGATATCCGGCTGGTGACGGAGATCATCGGAATACAGCCAATTACCGAGGTGCCGGAAGTCCCCGATTATGTCAAGGGTATTATCAATTTACGGGGACGGATTATTCCAGTTATGGACATGCGGCTTCGCTTTAAGAAGGATTTTCTTGAGTATACCGATCGTACCTGCGTCGTTGTGATTGAGGCCTGTGATATGGCACTTGGGCTGATTGTCGATGCGGTCTCTGAGGTTCTTACAATTGCGGCTGCGGAAATTGTGCCCCCGCCGGAGATGAAGTCGGCGCAAAACAGATATATCCGGGCCATTGGCAAGACCGGCAGCGGAGTGACGCTCTTGCTTGACTGTGAAAAATTGCTTACGGATAAAGATGAAGCAATGCTGCTCAATTTATAAAACAGGAGGGGAAAATAATGAAGGGTTTTCAAAATATAAGTTTGTGCAAGAAAATTGTTGGGGCTTTTATGGGAATATCAGGTATTGTTTTATTGCTTAGTATTACGCTTATTTACAATATGTATAATATTGACGATCAGTATGGTAATTTAAATGAATATACTGGGGTGACGACGCGCAGCGCCTCGAAAATGGGCCTGGCCTTTAATGAATCGCGAGTGCTATTCCTCAATATTCTTGCCAATGATGACCGTACGGCCAATCTGGAGCGGATTACAGAGCTCAAAGAGGCTGATGCCAGGGTTGCGGAAAGCCATGCTATGATGTTGGAACATTCGAAAACGGAACAGGGACGCCAGGAACTGAGAACCTTTAGGGAAAACTGGGAGAAATACAAAGCCTTGCGGCAAAATTGTATCGATCTTGTGATGGCAAACCAGACAGAAAAAGCCTGGATCGCTTTGCGCCAGGGAAATGGCGAGGCTATGGCGGAAACTTTAAACAAGCAGGCGTTAGGTTTTATGGATCTTGTCGACAAGGTATCGGTGAAGGAATCGGCTGAACTAAGTTCTAAGACGCGGAGCGCCATCTTCATGATGATCGCGGTTTCCCTGCTGGTGGTTGCCGTATCGTTCGTGATTGGAATCTGCATTTCCCGCTATATTAAGAGCACTATTAATATGCTGATAAATGGGGCAGAACGCATTGCGGAAGGCGATCTGACCAAGACGATTGAGATTGACAGTCTGGATGAGTTTGGCCGGCTGGCGAAGGCCTTTGACCGGATGAGCAAAAATGTAAATGATGCGATGGAAAATATCCATTCGGCGGCAGAACAGGTGGCCGCCGGTTCAAAACACGTGTCGGAATCCAGCATATCCCTGTCGCAGGGTGCTACAGAACAGGCCAGTTCGGTAGAAGAGCTCTCCTCCTCGCTTGAGGAAGTTGCTTCCCAGACCAAGCTCAATGCGGACAGTGCCAATACGGTGAATGATCTCACCGGCAAAGCCCAGTCGGAAGCGCAGATCGGCAATAATTATATGCAGGAAATGCTGGAGTCGATGAAGGAAATCAATACTTCTTCGGCCGGAATATCGAAAATCATCAAGGTAATTGATGAAATTGCCTTTCAGACGAATATACTCGCCCTTAACGCGGCGGTGGAAGCGGCCCGGGCCGGGCAGCATGGCAAGGGCTTTGCTGTAGTGGCAGAGGAAGTGCGCAACCTGGCAGCCCGTTCGGCAAAAGCTGCCAAGGAAACGACGGATATGATCGAGGGATCTATCGGCAAGGTAAATGACGGAACGAAAATTGCCAATCAGACAGCCGAGGCGCTGACGAAGATCGTTGAAATGGTAACAGAAGTAGCTGAACACGTCGAAAAAATTGCTAGTGCATCGACCGAGCAGAGCATAGCCCTTGAGCAGATTAATCAGGGCGTGATGCAGGTATCGGATGTTGTTCAGTCCAATTCGGCAACTGCCGAAGAGAGTGCTGCGGCCAGCGAGGAACTCAACGCGCAGGCGGAACTGCTGAAAGAAACAGTCGGGCATTTCAAGTTGCGTGACGGCGGCACTGACAAACAAAAGAAATACAAGGACAAAGATTCCCAGGGGGCAAAGAAAATAGCCTATGATGATAATAAAGATAAAAAAAAGCTGACGCATATTAATTTGAGCGATGATGAATTTGGCAAATATTAGAAAATAATCCATAAGGCTGGCAGGTGAGCGGAATGATTGAGCTGACGGACGAGCAATACTTGGAACTGGTCGCCTACATCAAGCTGCGGTTTGGCATTCATTTGGGCATGCAGAAGCGCAATCTCGTAAAGGGGCGGATGCAGCGTATTTTTTCCCGGCATGGGTTTGAGGGTTTTAAAACGTATTATGCCTATCTGACGCAGGATGTAACCGGAAAAGCCGATGATGAACTTGTCAATGCGATCACGACAAATCACACGTATTTTATGCGGGAAGTGAGTCATTTTGATCTTTTTGCCAAAGAGGTTTTGCCATTTCTGTATCAGACGGTAAAAAATCACGATCTGCGCATATGGTGTGCAGCCTGCTCAACGGGGGAAGAGGCGTATACGCTGGCGATGCTGATTGCCGATTTTTTCGCTACTAAAAAAGAAAACTGGGATACAAAGCTGCTGGCAACGGATATATCCTCGGAGGTTTTGCAGCAGGCGCAAAAAGGCATATATCTGAATACGGATTTTCAAAGTCTGCCGGAATCGTGGCGGCGGCAGTACTTTACCCGTTGTGATGTAGAGCATTATCAGATTAAAAGCCAGGTGAAGGCAGGTGTTATTTTTCGGCAGTTCAATCTGATGGAAGAAGTTTTTCCTTTTAAGAAAAAATTTCATACGATTTTTTGCCGAAATGTGATGATTTATTTTGATGATGCAACGATAAAGAATCTGATTAAAAAATTCTATGATCTTTTGGAACCGGGCGGGTATCTGTTTATCGGGCATTCAGAGGTTTTGGAACGCGGAACGACGTCGTTTCGTTATGTTTCGCCAGCAGTTTATAGAAAGGGATGATCTAGATGTCTGCAGTTAAGGTTTTAGTAGTCGATGACTCCTTGCTTTTTCGTGAAATGCTGGCCCGGGGACTAAGTGCCGATAAGAATATTGAAGTGGTGGCAACGGCAAAGGATGCCTTCGATGCCCGGGATAAAATTCTCGAATACCATCCGGATGTTATGACGCTGGATATTGAAATGCCGCGGATGAACGGGCTGGAGTTCTTGCGCAAACTGATGCCGCAGTATCCGATTCCAACAATCGTGATCAGCGGTGCTTCCAATTCGGTTTTTGAGGCAATTCAGATTGGCGCGGTGGACTTCGTAAAAAAACCTGAGCCCAATTCCTTGTCAGCCCGCAATGAATTCATCGAGGATCTTATTATCAAGGTGAAAACGGCCGTGGTGGCAAAAATCCAGAAATCTCAGTGTTTTCGTCCGGCGGCCGTTCATAAAAATCATGAAAAGAACATTTGCAGTAAAGTAAAAGTAATTGCAATCGGGGCCTCTACCGGAGGAACAGTAGCCTTTGCAAATTTACTGACATCAATGGAACCACCTCTGCCTGGGATTGTTGTTGTACAGCATATCCCACCGGTTTTTTCCGAAATGTTTGCCAAACGGCTCAATACGATTACACCGTTTGAGGTCAAAGAGGCGCAGTCGGGTGATCGCATTTTACCGGGAACGGTGCTGATTGCCCCCGGAAGTCAGCATATGCAGGTGAAAAAGAGTGGTGTGGATTATTTTGTAAATTGCTTTGCCGGCGAAAAGGTTAATGGACATTGTCCGTCTGTAGATGTGCTGTTCCAGTCGGTTGCCTCGTTGGGAGTACAGGCGATCGGAGTTATTTTGACAGGGATGGGGTATGATGGTGCTAAAGGTCTTTTGCAGATGCGCAAAGCAGGTGCAAAAACAATCGGACAGGACGAAAAAAGCTGTGTGGTCTATGGCATGCCCAAAGCCGCTTTTAATATCGGAGCGGTGGAAATGGAATTGTCGTTAAATAAAATTGGTGAAAAAATCTGCTCTTTCGTATAAAAAACCAGGTCCATTCTTGCAATGCATCTGTTTATGCCGTATAATGATACCGTAGAATAAAAGGGATGGGTGTGCAGGCTTGATGGATTTGCGTAACGCAGGTGTTTTGGCAAATTTTCATATGGTTAGCTCCGCAGAGAAGACGGTTTTTTCCCTGCAGTTTAAAGCCGGGATTTTTCAGCCGGCGCCAAAGCTACACACTAGAATTCCATCTGGACCGACATATTGGTCCTTGTATTTAAAAATGCTTATTTCAAGTCTAAAGAACAGGGTTTGGGGCCGGGGCCGTATATGCCATGGGATAAGTATGCCCGGAAACGGGCGGATGATGTATGAACAGAATATTTGGTACTGTGAAGAGATGCAAGGTAGGAATCTATGCTTTTTTACGGATATATATAAAACCCAGTTAATACTATAAGAGTGTTGGCTGGGTTTTCTGTGTTTGTGTAAAGAATAGCAGCGAAAAAAACATTTGCCATAACCGGTGCGACAGAAAAAGTCGATGGATGTTATTTTGTAAACTGGTCCCGGTAGTGAATTTTTTCGGCATGGATTATTTGCCAGGGGTGTTTTGAAATTGTAATTTCAGATTTTTCTTGTCTGCCGGCAAGGCTTTGCTAAATAGCTGTGGCAACAGGCTGAATCTTGAAATATAAATCATGAAAAACAAATAGAAGCTGGCAGCAGTAAGCTGCGCTAGTGACTATGCGGATTCAAGGGGGATGGTGGATTTATGAAAGTGGCTATAATTATGGGAAGTGATTCTGACTGGCCGATCTTAAAACCGGCAGCGGAGCTTTTGAAACAATTTGGCATTGAATGCGAAGTCGTTGTCGCCTCGGCTCATCGCACACCGGAAAAAGTTTGTGAGGTCGTTACGACGGCACCGCAGCGTGGTGTTGGCGTATTTATTTCTGCAGCTGGTGCCGCGGCGCACTTAGGCGGTGTAATTGCCAGCTACACGACACTGCCTGTCATTGGCGTGCCGATCAATGCGACCGCGCTCAACGGAATGGATGCGCTTTTAAGCACCGTTCAAATGCCGTCAGGCGTGCCGGTGGCAACGATGGCAATCAATGGCGCCAAAAATGCAGCGATCTTTGCCGCACAGATTTTTGCCATCAGCAATCCTGAACTTCAGGAAAAGCTTCATGCCTACCGCAAAAAAATGGTGGAAGAAGTGGAAGGCAAGGCGGCACGAGTTGCAGCCCAGCTCTGATCCAAGGGGAAAGAAATAAAGCCGAATCTTAAATTAAAATAAATGGGGGCATTTTTTATGGAAAAGAAAGCATTATATGAAGGCAAGGCAAAACTGATGTATGAAACGGAAAATCCAGATGAATTGCTGGTTTATTATAAGGATGATGCCACCGCTGGCAATGGTGCAAAAAAAGGAACGATTTTGGAAAAAGGCATTATGAACAACAAGATCTCGGCATTTTTCTTTGACTTGTTAGCAAAAAATGGCATAGAACATCATTATGTCAGTATGCCAAGTGACCGGGAAATGATCGTTAAAAAGCTGGATATCATTCCGCTGGAAGTTGTTGTCCGCAATGTTGCTGCCGGCAGCCTTGCCAAACGCCTTGGGCTGGAAGAAGGAACAAAAATGTCACAGCCAATTGTTGAACTCTACTATAAATGTGATGAGCTCAACGATCCGATGATAAATCATTTTCATATCAAGGCCATGAATTTTGCTACCCAGGAAGAAATCAATGAGATTGAAGCAGCTGGCTTAAAAGTAAATGAAATTATGACAAAATATCTGGCAACAAAAAATATTGAACTCATCGACTTCAAACTCGAATTTGGTAAGTTCAAGGGGAAAATTATTCTCGGTGATGAAATTTCTCCTGATAACTGCCGCTTCTGGGATAGTGAAACCCATGAAAAACTCGATAAGGACAGATTCCGCCGCGATATGGGAAATGTAGAGGATGCTTATAAAGAAATTTTACACAGATTGACAGGTGAAGTTAGGTAAATGATTGAAATAGAAGCAAACAAATGGAAGGAAGAGTGCGGCGTCTTTGGTGTTTATTCACATGAAGAAGATGTATCGATGATGACGTATCTCGGATTATACGCACTGCAGCATCGTGGGCAGGAAAGCGCGGGGATCGCGATTACCGATGGCGCCTGGATGGATGTTTCCCGGGGGATGGGGCTGGTAAATGAAGTGTTTCGGCATCAGGTGCCCCATATGGACAACCAGTATATTGCAATCGGTCATGTGCGGTATTCGACAACCGGTTCAAGTCTTTTAGCCAATACGCAGCCACTGATCGTAAATTATTCAGGTGGAAAAATCAGTTTAGCCCATAATGGTAATCTGACTAATGCGGCCGAGATTCGCCATCAGCTTGAACAAGATGGCACGATTTTTCAGACGTCGATTGACAGTGAGGTTTTTGTCAACCTTATTGCCAGATCGCGCAAGACTGTTATTGAAGAAAAAATAATGGAAAGCCTGAACAAGATACAAGGCGCCTATTGTCTGACGATTATGACGGAGAACAAACTGATCGGAGTGCGTGATCCGCAGGGCTTCAGACCGCTGTGTATCGGCAAGCTCGACAATACCTGGGTGATTTCCTCGGAGTCCTGTGGGCTTGATGTCGTCGGGGCAGAGTTTGTCCGCGATGTGGAACCGGGGGAAATGGTTGTCATAGATGATGAAGGGTTGAAATCTTACCGCTTTGCTGCGCCGACCAAACGTGCTTCTTGTGTGTTTGAGTATATTTATTTTGCCCGTCCGGACAGTGTGATTGACGGTCAGAGTGTTCATGATGCCCGCTTTATGATGGGCCGTATGCTCGCCCGGGAAAGCAAATTTAAGGGCGATATTGTTATTTCGGTGCCTGATTCCGGTACGACGGCGGCTACGGGCTTTGCCGTTGAATCTGGAATTCCGTTTGTTGAAGGGCTGATTAAAAACCGCTACATCGGTCGTACCTTTATTCAGCCGACGCAGAAAAAACGCGATACAGCAGTACAACTCAAACTCAATGCCATCCGCTCGGCCGTTGCCGGAAAGTCTGTCATCATGGTGGATGATTCGATTGTCCGGGGCACGACCAGCGGGAAAATCGTTCGCATGCTGCGTAATGCCGGGGCGAAGGAAATTCATATGTGCATCAGTTCACCGCCGATCGGCTATCCTTGTTATTACGGGATTGACACCTCGGTGCGCAAAGAACTGATTGCGGCGAGCAAATCGGTTGATGAGATTTGTGAATTTATCGGCGCGGATTCGTTGCACTTCCTGACGATTGAAGGACTCAAGCAATGCGTTCCCGATGTTGATGCGGAAGGCATGTGCTATGCCTGCTTTAACAGTGCATATCCAGTGGATACGCCGCAGCAGGAAACATCCGGCACCAATAAATATGTATTTGAACAGCGCAAGTAGAAATAAATAGAAAGCAGCCATATTATCCATAACGATATTGTTATGGATAATATGGTTATAACACCTAGCGGGAAAGGCGGAGAAATTTATGGCAGAAGAAAAGCAGGAAAAGCTCACATATCGTGATGCAGGGGTGGATATCGATGCAGGGAATTATTCGGTTACGCTGATTAAAGACAGCGTGAAGGCTACGTATCGGCCGGAGGTTTTGGGGGATTTAGGCGGATTTGGCGGGTTATTTGCTTTAAACAGCGGCAAATACAAAGAGCCGGTGCTTGTGTCGGGAACGGATGGTGTCGGTACCAAACTTCGTCTGGCCTTTATGCTGGATAAGCATGATACAATCGGGCAGGATGCTGTGGCCATGTGCGTAAATGATATTCTGGTTCAGGGCGCCGAGCCCTTGTACTTCTTGGATTATCTGGCTGTCGGCAAATTGGAGCCGGAAAAAGTGGCAGCGGTCGTCAAAGGTGTAGCAGCTGCCTGCAAGGAGTCTGGCTGTGCCTTGATTGGCGGCGAAACAGCTGAAATGGCAGGCTTCTATGCTGACGGTGAATACGATATTGCTGGCTTTGCGGTCGGTGTCGTCGATAAGGCGAATATCATTACTGGTGAAAAAGTGCAGGCTGGTGATGTCCTGCTCGGGCTGCCGTCAAGCGGCGTGCATTCAAACGGATATTCGCTTGTGCGCAAAATCTGCTTTGATCGCATGGGTTTTAAAGGCGATGAATATATAGACGAGCTTGGCAAAACAATCGGCGAAGAACTGCTGACTCCGACCAGACTGTATCCACGCACCTGCCTGCCACTTATTGAAAAATTCGATATACATGGTATGGTTCATATTACGGGTGGCGGATTTTATGACAATATCCCGCGCGTACTGCCGAAGGATTGCGGCGTAGAAGTGGATGCTACATCCTGGGAAATGCCGGCGATCTTCAAATTGCTCAAACAGTGGGGCAATGTCGATTGGCATGAAATGTATCGTACTTTTAATATGGGGATCGGGATGGTGCTCGTTGTTTCAGCAGTCGACGCCGAAAAGATTCAGACCCAGCTTGAAGCACAGGGGGAAATTTGCCATGTGATCGGCCGGGTAGTTGCCGGGAGCCAGGAAGTCAGCATTAAAGGCGGGGTATTTAATGAATAAAACAGTCCTTGGTGTTTTGGCCTCGGGACGCGGCTCCAATCTTCAGTCGATTATTGCCGCTATCGAAAACGGCCGGATCAAGGCCCGGATTGGAGTTGTCATAACCGATAAACCAGATGCCGGTGCTTTAGTCCGTGCCCGCGAGGCCGGGATACCAGCAGTCTGCATAGATCGTCGGCAGTGCACTGGCCGGGAGGACTTTGAGGAAAAGCTTGTTGAGGCCTTGAAGGAAGAGGGCGTAACTTTAGTCGTTTTGGCCGGATTTATGCGGATATTAAGTCCGTATTTTGTGCGCGAGTTTAAGGATCATATCATGAATATCCACCCGTCGCTGCTGCCTGCCTTCAGTGGGGCCCATGCCCATCGGGATGTTCTTGCTTACGGGGTAAAGGTATCCGGCTGCACGATTCACTTTGTCGATGAAGGCATGGACAGTGGTCCGATTATTTTGCAAGATACGGTACCGGTTTTGCCCGGTGATCAGGAAGAGACTCTTGCCGCCCGGGTCCTTGAAAAAGAGCATCAGCTCTATCCGCGGGCGATTGAATTGTATGTAAATGGCTGCCTTCAGGTAGATGGCCGCCATGTGACAATAAAAGAATAAAAAGTTAGGTGGGAATAATATGAAGATCAAGCGTGCGCTGCTCAGCGTTTCGGATAAGACTGGCATTGTCGAGTTTGCCAAAAAGCTCAATGAAGCCGGGGTGGAAATTATTTCAACTGGTGGAACGATGAAGGCCATAAAAGAAGCGGGAATTCCGGTTATGTATGTCAGCGATGTCACCGGTTTTCCGGAAATTATGGATGGACGGGTAAAGACGCTAAATCCTTATATTCATGGCGGAATCCTGGCTGTTCGTGATAATGAAGAACATGTGGCGGCGATGAAAGAGCATAAGATCACTGGCATTGACATGGTCGTAGTAAATCTCTATCCGTTCCGGCAGACGATTGCCAAACCGGATGTTACCCAGGCTGATGCAATTGAAAATATTGATATCGGTGGACCGGCTATGATTCGTGCGGCCGCTAAAAATTTCAAGTTTGTAACCGTGGTTGTGAATCCGTCACGTTATGATGAAATTGCCGCAGATGTTGCCAAAGACGGCGGGGTTAAAGATGAACTCAGATTGCAGCTGGCACAGGAAGCGTTTCATCATACGGCTTCCTATGATGACTGCATCCAGGATTATCTGGCAAAACAGATTAAAGACTGAAAAATTTAACCGGTGCATAAGATGCGCTGTCATTTGGTGAGGATGTGTTTATGTGAATATTTTAGTTATTGGCGGCGGCGGCCGTGAGCATACCCTGGCCTGGAAGTTGTCCCAGAGCAAGTTGGCCGGTACAATCTATGCAATCCCGGGCAATCCGGGGATGAAAAAAATTGCCTGCTGTGTATCTGACATCAGCATTACCGATAATGAGGCGCTGGTGAAATTTGCCCAGGAAAAAGAGGTTGACCTGGTGGTTGTTGGGCCGGAAGTACCGCTGATGAACGGGGCGGTAGATGCATTTGCTGCAGCCGGGATAAAAGCATTTGGTCCGAGCAAGGCCGCAGCTGAAATAGAGGGTTCAAAGGCATTTTCCAAAGATCTGATGAAAAAATATAAAATTCCGACGGCCAAATATGAGGTGTTTACGGACGCTGCCGCGGCAAGAGCCTATATTGAGCAGGAAGGGGCGCCGATTGTCATTAAAGCCGATGGGCTGGCAGCTGGCAAAGGTGTAATTGTCGCTGCGACAATAGAACAGGCTCTAGACGCTGTTGATGAAATCATGTGCGATAAGGCCTTCGGCAGTGCTGGCAGCCGCGTGGTTATTGAAGAGTGTCTTATCGGCGAAGAAGCCTCTTTGCTGGCCTTTACTGATGGCGAGACTATTGTGCCGATGGTTTCTTCGCAAGATCATAAGCGGGCTTATGACAAGGATGAAGGCCCGAATACCGGCGGGATGGGGACTTATGCTCCGGCGCCGGTCATAACAAAGGCTGTTCTCGATGAAGTGCAAAAGAGCGTACTGGAGCCGACGATCCGGGCAATGCAGGTCGAAGGGCGTAAATACGTCGGCTGTCTGTATGCCGGGCTGATGATTACGGCGGATGGCCCCAAGGTCATTGAATTCAATGCCCGCTTTGGCGATCCGGAAACGCAGGTTGTCTTGCCACTGCTGGAAAGTGATCTGGCCGAAGTCATGCTGGCGTGTATTGATGGAAAACTCGGCGATATTCGTGTTGTCTGGAAGGATGAGGCGGCTGTCTGCGTTGTGATGGCAGCGGGTGGCTATCCTAAGGCTTATAAAAAAGGCGATGTGATCACCGGCCTTGAGGCGGCTGAAGCGGATGGAGCCCTGGTGTTTCATGCCGGAACAGCAGAACTTGACGGCCGTATAGTAACGGATGGCGGCCGGGTTCTTGGTGTGGTGGCAACGGCTCCTAAGGTCAAAGATGCTGTCGATAAGGCGTATGAAGCCGTGGAGAAAATTACATTTGCCGCGGCGCATTATCGTAAAGATATAGCTTACCGGGCACTGAATCGACTCTGAGCGAAGCGGGGAACAGCTGCAAAGCAG
>Ga0183099_1001279_pt1 | contig 14951 bp, 16 predicted proteins | sample Biomet1_FD_127788 | JGI IMG/M metagenome (GOLD analysis project Ga0183099, IMG submission 127788) | Microbial communities from bioreactor (seeded with anoxic lake sediment) at LBNL, California, USA - Biofuel metagenome 1 | ecosystem: Engineered > Bioreactor > Anaerobic > Unclassified ... | reverse complement strand
CCCCACGCGCAGCCAAAGCCACAGCGCGGCGATGGCGAAACTCGCCAGGGTGACGGGCAGTCCCACGCGCAGGTGCTTGCGCCAGGTGATGAACACGCCGAGCTGCGCGGCCTGCTCCGCCACGATGAGATTGGCGATGCTGCCCAGTAGAAACAGGTTGCCGGCAAAGGTGCTGACCAACGCCAGCAGCAGCTTGTCTTGGGGCGTGGGGCTGATGGGCAAGAGCAGCATCACCGCGGGCACGTTCGAAATGACGTTGGAAAGGACCGCGGTGAGGACGAAGAGCCAGCCCGGCGCCGCCATGTCGATGCCCACGGAACGGATGGCGTCAAATAGCCGCTCCAGCAAACCCGCCTGGGCCACGGCGAAGTTCACCACAAACAGGCCGAGAAAGAGCAGCAAAAGCTGCCAGTCCACCAGGGCGAAGACCGAGCGCGACGCGGTGCGGCGGCTGAAGAGCACCAGTGCGCCAACGCTCAAGGCCACAACCTCGCGCGGAACAGGTAAAAACAGAAAGGCGAACAGAGCCAGGACCAGCAGCAGGCAGCCCTTGAGGCTTTGCCAGGGCTGAAAGGCCACTGCGGCCACGGGCGCCACCTGCCGCTCAAGCCGCCAGTCGCCGCGCGTCAGTAGGAGGATGATGCCCCAGGCGACCGCGAGGCTTGCGCAGACGGGCGGCAGGGAGTCGAGCACGAACGCGCCGAAGGGCATCGCGCCACCTGGCCGATGAGCATGTTCTGCGGGTTGCCGATGAGCGTTGCGGCCGAGCCGATGTTGGCCGCGCAGGCCAGGCCTAAGAGAAACGGCACAGGGTTCAAGCCGCGCTTCAGGCAGCCCTCGGCCAGAATGGGCGTCATGGCCAGGCAGACGATGTCGTTGACCAGCACGGCGGAGAGCCCGGCCCCGGCGGTCATGACAAGCAGCAGCAGCCCCTGGGGCGAAAGCCGGGCCTGGGCCACGCGCCGGGCCAGCAGCGTGTAGAACCCGGCCAGCCGCAGTTGCGCTGAGACAAGCATGAGGCCGAAGAGCAGGCTCATGGTCGGCATGTCCACAGCGGCCCAGGCCTGGCGCGAGCTGAGCGCGCCCCCGGCGAGCAGGGCCACGGCCCCGAGCAGCGCCACGCCGGACCGGTCCACGGCGAGCCACGGCAAGCGCCCCAGCACCATGCCCAGGTACACCACGGCAAAAACGGTCAGCACATAATCCTGCATCATCGTGTGCAAGCAATGCCTTATCCACCGCCACCGCGCAAGAGTTCAACCGCCGCAAGAACCAGCCCATTTTGCGCGCCTTCCTTGACGGCCAAACACGATTCGGGCAAGGAATCTCCATGTTGCATCAGCTTCGAAACCATCCCCGCGCCTTTCTCTGCGGCTAGCCGCCGGGACCGTGGCATGGTTTCAGCGGGGCGACGCGAGAATCCAGCCATGGGCTTACGGAGCGGGGCGACCCGTTAGCGGGTGGTTGCCCGCTTTGCGCCAATCAGCCCTTGCAGCCCGCCCGCTGCGTTTCCTTCCAAGGAGGACCGGCCATGATTTTTGACGTTGAACACGAGACAATGCCCCGTGAGGAGCTTGAAAAGCTCCAGCTCAGGCGTTTGCAGAATGTCGTGGCGCGCGTGTATGAAAACGTGCCCTTCTACCGCAAGAAGCTCGACGAGCGCGGCGTGAAGCCGGAGCACATCCAGAAACTTTCCGATGTCGCCCTTTTGCCCTTCACCGAGAAGCAGGACCTGCGCAACCACTATCCCTTCGGCATGTTCGCGGTCAGCCGCGAGAACATCGTGCGCATCCACTCCTCCTCCGGCACCACGGGCAAGGCCACTGTGGTCGGCTACACCAAGCGCGACATCAAGAACTGGGGCCTGATGATCGCCCGCTCCCTGGCCGCGGCCGGGGCCACCTCGGGTGACTTCGTGCACAACGCCTACGGCTACGGTCTGTTCACCGGCGGGCTCGGCATCCACAACGGAGCCGAGGAGCTGGGCGCAACGGTCATTCCCATCTCCGGCGGCGGCACCCGCAGGCAGGCCATGCTCCTGCGCGACTTCGGCGCCACGGTGCTCACCTGCACCCCTTCCTACGCCATGCACCTGTACGACGCCGCCAAGGAAATGGGCATCGACATCAAGGAGCTGCCCCTGCGCATCGGCATCTTCGGCGCGGAGCCCTGGACCGATTCCATGCGCACCGAGATTGAGAACAAGCTGGGCATCACCGCCATCGACATCTACGGCCTGTCCGAGATCATGGGACCCGGCGTGGCCATTGAGTGCGCCCGGGTGAAAAAAGGCCTGCACATTCAGGAAGACCACTTCCTGGCCGAGATCATCGACCCGGAAACCGGCGACGCCAAGGCCCCGGGCGAAATGGGCGAGCTGGTCTTCACCACGCTGACCAAGGAAGGCATTCCCCTTCTGCGCTACCGCACGCGCGACCTGAGCCGCCTGAACACCGCGCCCTGCCGCTGCGGCCGCACGACAGCGAGAATGGAGCGTGTCACGGGCCGCAGCGACGACATGCTCATCATCCGCGGCGTCAACGTGTTCCCCTCGCAGATCGAGACCATTCTGCTGGAGACCGATGGCCTGACCCCGCACTACCAGCTCATCATCAACCGCGAGGGCACGCTGGACACCATGGAGGTGCGCGTGGAGATCGACGAGGCGGTGTTCTCCGACCAGATCAAGAATTTACAACGCCTCGAAACCAAGATAGAAAAGAACATCAAGGAATTCCTGGGCGTCACCGCCAAGGTGAAGCTTGTGGAGCCCAAGGCCATTGAGCGCAGCGAAGGCAAGGCCAAGCGCATCGTCGACATGCGCAAGAGCCAGGCGTAGCCCGCCCGGACGAAACACATTCCGGGCCTGAGCACCCAAACCAAGCGAGGACAATCATGAAGGTTGATCAACTCTCCATCTTCCTGGAAAACCGCGCCGGTCGCCTGGCCGAGGTCACCCGCATTCTCGCCGAATCCGGCGTGAACATCCGCGCCCTGTCGCTCGCCGACACCTCGGACTTCGGCATCCTGCGCCTCATCGTCTCCGACTTCGACAAGGCCAAGGAAAACCTCAAGGCCGGCGGCTTCACCGTGGGCCGCACAACGGTCGTTGCCGTGGAGGTGCCGGACCATCCGGGCGGGCTCAACAGCATCATGGAGATGCTGCGCGAGGCCAAGATCAACGTGGAGTACATGTACGCGTTCGTGAACCAGACCAAGGCCAACGCCATCATCATCTTCCGCTTCGACCGCACCGACCAGGCCATAGAGCTGCTGCAAAAGAACAACATCGCCATCATCCCCGGCGAACAGCTCTACAAGATGTAAGAGACAAGGGGGAGCTTCGGCTCCCCTTCCTCATTATGAACAGCACGCCCCCCACCTCACGCCCCGGCAAGACCGCCCCGGACGACCGCCCGGCCATCAACGCCGAGTGGCTGGCGCACATGCTTAAAGCCAAGCCGGACTTTCTCAAGCGCCTCTTCGAGGTGTTCATGAACGAGGAGCCCGCGCGCTTGGCCGCGCTGGTCGCGGCCGTGGCCATGTCTGACGTGGAGCAGGTGCGCTACCTCGCGCATTCCCTCAAGGGCGCTGCGGCCACAATGGGCATGGAGCGCCTGCGCGACGCCTGCCGCGAGCTGGAGTTCGCGGCCAAGGACGGCGACAACGCCGCCATCTCAGCCCGCTTGCTGCCGGTGACGCAGGAAATGGAGTCCGTGTTCGAGCTCATGCGCCGGGTGATGACGCCCGTGTAGCCAGCCTCAAATTCGAACGCAAAAAACGCCGGGCCTCGCAATGAGACCCGGCGTTTCGATTTATGTGGCGCTGGTATGGAAGCGGCGACTAGAACAGGTCGGCCATGCCGTAGAGCTTGCCCGGCTCCTTCTTGGCCAGCCATTTGGCGGCGCGCAGGGCGCCCTGGGCAAAGGTCTCGCGCGAGTGCGCCCGGTGCGTCACCTCGATGCGCTCGCCCGGGCCGAAGAAATAGGCCGTGTGGTCGCCCACCACATCGCCGCCGCGCAGGGCCACGACGCCAAGCTCCTTCTCGCCGCGCGGGCCGATGATTCCGTCGCGGCTGTGCTTCTTGACCTCGTCGTAGTCCCAGCCGCGCGCCTCGGCCATGCACTGGGCCAGCTTGAGCGCCGTGCCGCTGGGCGCGTCCTTCTTGCGGTTGTGATGGATCTCCATCATCTCCATGTCGTAGTCAGGTCCAAGCATCTGCACCAGCATGGGCAGCACCTTGAGCAGCACGTTCACGCCCACGCTCATGTTCGGCGCCAGAAACACCGGCACCTTTTTGGCCGCGTCCTCAAGCAAGGCAAGCTGATCCGGCTTGAGCCCGGTGGTGCCGATGACGATGGGGTTGCCGTGGCGTTTGCAAATGCCCACATGCTCCACAGTGGCCTCAGGCGAGGTGAACTCCACCACGACCGCGCGCGGCGACTGGGGGAGCACATCGTCGAGGTCGGCGGAAACCAGACAATCCAGGCTCTCCAGCTCTGTGAGCCGGTCCGTGCGCTCGATGACGGCTTTCAAGGCGAGGTCCGCGTCCTGCTGGGCCAGGCGCACGAGGGTTGCGCCCATGCGGCCGCAGCCGCCCATGACGATGACATCGGTGATAAGATCGTTGGTCATATGAAATCCTCCGGGTGACGGGGTGGCTATGCAGAGCGATGGTTACGGTGCTGTGACTCCATGCTGCCGCAGCATATCCAAAAATTGCGGGAAGTCCAAGACGGCGAGGCCGAGGTCCCGCGCTTTGACAAGCTTGCTTCCGGCCTCCTCGCCCGCGACGACATAGTCCACCTTGCGGGAGACCGAGCTGGAACAGGACGCGCCGAGCCCCTCGACCAGCGCCTGAGCCTGGGGGCGGCTCATGCCCGGCAGACCGCCGGTGAACACAAAGGTCTTGCCAGCCAGGGGCAGGTTCGCGGCGTCGGCAGGCTGTCCGCCGCGCGGCCACACGCCAAGCTCCTTGAAGCGGGCAAGCATGGCCTCATTGCCCTCATTGGCGAAAAAGGCGCGGATGCTCGCGGCCACCTTGGGGCCCACGTCTTTGAGCTTCATGAGCTCGGCCTCGTCCGCCTGGCGGAACTCGTCCATATCCGCAAAGCGCCGCGCCAGCTCCTTGGCCGTCTGCTCGCCAACGTCCTCAATGCCCAGCGCGCTGATGAACTTGGCCAGGGTGGCGTTCTTGCCGCCCTCGGCCACGGAGGCCACGAAGTTCTCCGCGCTTTTGGCGCCCATGCGCTCAAAGCCCTGCAACTGCTGGGTGGTCAAAACAAAGAGATCCGCGGGCGATTTGAGCAGACCGGCCTGGGCCAGCCGCTCAATCCATTTCTCGCCCACGCCGTCCATGCCGAGCCCGGCCTTGGAGACGAAATGCACGATGCCCAGCACCACGCGGGCCGGGCAGGCGTGATTGGGGCAATAAGTGAACTTGTCCTCGGCCACCACCTCGCTGCCGCACACCGGGCAATGGACAGGAAATTCAAAAGGCGCGTCGCGTTCAACGCCTTCAACGATCACCGGCTCCACCACCTGGGGGATCACGTCGCCCGCGCGCTGGATCACCACCTGATCGTTGACGCGGATGTCCTTGGCGCGGATGTGGCTCAGGTTGTGGAGCGTGGCGCTGGAGACCTCGACCCCGGCCACGCGCACGGGGTCAAGCTCGGCCACGGGGGTGAGCACGCCCGTACGCCCCACCTGGATGTTGATGGCGCGCAGGATGGTGCGCACCTGTTCCGGCGGAAATTTAAGGGCCAGGGCCCAGCGCGGCGCGCGCGCGGTCTGGCCGAGCAGTTGCTGTAGGGCCAGGTTGTTCACCTTGGCCACCACGCCGTCTATCTCAAAAGGCAGGCTGTCGCGCCGCTCCTGCAAGTCCAGGTAAAAGCGGGCAACATCCTCGGGAGAATCGCAGCATTTCGCGTCTGGAGCCGTGGCAAGGCCAAGGTCCGCGACGCCGCGCATGACGGCCTCCTGCGTGGTCCATGCGGGAGCGGCCTCGCCAGCGCCCCACTCCACTCGGCCGACGCCGTAAGCGAGAAACCGCAGGGGTCGCGCGGCCACGATGTTCGGGTCAAGCTGGCGTATGCTGCCAGCCGCGGCGTTGCGCGGGTTGGCGAAGGCCTTTTGCCCGGCGCGCTGCTGCGCTTCGTTCAAATCATTGAAGGCGGCGCGGCTCATGATCACCTCGCCGCGCACGTCGATGAGCGCGGGCGCGGGGCCGGAGGCGCGCAGCAATTGGCCGCGCAGGTTGCGCAACATGCGCATGTTGGCGGTCACGTCCTCGCCGGTTTCGCCATCGCCGCGCGTGGAGGCCACAAGAAGCGCGCCATTCTCATATGTCAGTTCGCCCGCAAGGCCATCCATCTTGGGCTCGACCCAAAAGGTGCGCAGGGCCGCGCGCAAGTCCGGGCCGAGGTCTGCGGCCAGGCGCCGCAAACCGGGCAGCGGCATGGCAACCCTGTGCACGGCTGTCGCGGGAGCAGCAGCCTGCTCCATCGGTTTGGCCGCGAGAAAATCCAACAAAGGCAGATTGTTCTTGCTCGCAGCCGTGCGCGGCGCAGGCGCAACGGAGGAATCCTCGGGCAATTCAGGCTGCGGATGGACAGAGACGTCCAACGGCATGTCCGCAGGCATGTCCGGCAACAGGTCAATCATCGTGGCAGCAAGCCGTACCTTGGGGCACAGACGCTGCACCTTGACGATCAGCGCTTCCCAACCCGGCGCACCCGGCGCGAGCAGGCAGTCTGTCACCATCTTGCGGAGCTCCGTGCCAAGGGCTGCGCGTTCGTCCTTTTTCTTGTCCGCGCTGGTGGTGAAAGACCGGCCTATGCCCTTCTCCACGTCCGCCAGAATCACATCGGTGAGGGCGTCGCGAAAGGCGTTGGGCAGCTTCACCTCGGCGAACTCGCGCCACTCGTCCAGGTTCATGGCGTTGTCCAGGCTCAGCAGCGGCAACGCGTGCCTATGCGCGGCAAAGCCAGCGGCCACCTCTCCGCCAACGCGGCGCGTGGGCGAATTGGGGTCGGCCAGCTCCGGGTGCGCGGCCTCCAGGGCGGCAAGCTCGCGGAACAGGGCGTCGTACTCGGCGTCGGTTATCTCCGGGCTGTCCTGCACATAATAGCGGTGGTTGTGGTATTCCAGCAGTTCACGCAGCGCGCGAACGCGCGCGGCCGCTACGGCCGGAATGACGGCGCTGGTTGCGTTCTCAGAAGAAACGGAAGGCATGTCCTGGCTCACAGGTTTTCCGCCACCCTGGAGAGGTCCGCCGGGCGGCCCACGGTAATAAGCGTGTCGCCGTTCAAAATCATTTCCTTGGGCCCGGGATTGAAAACGAGTTCGCCCGCGGCGCGCTTGATGGCGACCACGATGAGATCAAAATCCTGGCGCAGGCGCGACTCCATAAGATTTTTGCCCACCAGGGACGATGTCTGCTTGATGATGAGCTCTTCCAACTGCAGGTCGATGTTGCCGCGCACGGCAAGGTCGATGAAGTCCGTCACCGTGGGCCGCAGCACGCTGTTGGCCATGCGCACGCCGCCGATGAGATGCGGCAGCACGACCTTGTTTGCGCCGGCGAATTCCAGCCGGGTGATGTGCGAGGCGTTGTTGGCGCGGGCCACGATGAAAATGCCGGGGTTAAGCTGCCGGGCGGTCAGGGTCACATACACGTTGGCCGCCTCGTCCGTCAGGGCGGTGACGATGGACTTGGCGCGCTTGATGCCCGCCGCGACGAGCAGCCCGTCGTCCGTGGCATCGCCCGCAAGGTGCATGATGCCATCGCGCTTGAGCTGCTCCACCAGCTTCTCATCGTTTTCGATGACAACGACATCAGAGCTGGCCTTGAGTATCTCCTGCACGACGACGCCGCCGATGCGGCCGTAGCCGCACACGATGTAATGATTATCCAGCTTGTCTATGCGCCGTTGCACTTTGCGCCTCCACAAAAGCTTGTTCAGGTGCCCGTCCACCAGCATCCGCGAAAAGGAGCTGACGATGTAGGCGAAGTTGCCCACGCCGCAGATGATGATCATGGCCGTCAACAGCCGCGCCCTGTCCGAAAGGGGGTGTATCTCGCCGAAGCCGACCGTGGAGAGCGTGATGACCATCATGTAGAAGCTTTCGATGAAGCTCCAGCCTTCCACGAACATGAACACGCAGAGCCCGACGACGAACACCACGCACATGAGGCACAGGCCCAGCACGAACTGGAACAGCGGTCCCCATTTGTCTTGAATGGCCCGGATGCGGGCGGTGTTCAGCGACAAAGACATCTATTCTCCCAGTTGCAGCAGGCGTTCGCGCAGGGCCAACACGCGGTCGCGCAGGCCAGCCGCGCGTTCAAACTCAAGCTCCTTGGCCGCTTCGCGCATCTCGCGCTCCAGTGCGCCAATTTCCTTTTTGAGACGCTTGGGGTCAAGCTCGCGCAGCAGCTCGTCGGCGGTGGGCTCCTGGCCCTCCGGCGCCACGTGCGCGGCCAAAGCCCCCAGCAGATTGTCCAAGCCCTTGATGATGGTCTGCGGCGTGATGCCGTTTTCCGCGTTGTACTGAAGCTGCTTCTCTCGTCTGCGGGCCGTCTCGTCAAGGGCCGCGCGCATGGAAGGCGTCACGGAATCCGCATACAGCATCACCCGGCCGCCGGCGTTGCGCGCGGCGCGGCCAAAGGTCTGGATGAGCGAACGCGTGCTGCGCAGAAAGCCCTCCTTGTCCGCGTCCAGGATAGCTACAAGGGAAACCTCCGGAATGTCGAGTCCTTCCCGCAGCAGATTGATGCCCACGAGCACGTCGAACTCGCCGGTGCGCAGGGCCTGGATGATGGCCATGCGCTCCAGGGTCTCGATGTCGGAGTGCAGGTAGCGCGTGGTGACGCCCATCTGGTTCAGGTAATCGGTCAGGTCCTCGGCCATGCGCTTGGTGAGGGTGGTGACGAGCACGCGCTCGCCCTTGGCCACGCGCAGCTTGCACTCGCCCAGCAGGTCGTCCACCTGGCCGGACACGGGGCGTATGTCGATCTCCGGGTCCACAAGGCCCGTGGGGCGGATGACCTGCTCCACCACGAGCCCCTGGCTGCGCTCCAGCTCCCAGGGGCCGGGCGTGGCCGAGATATACACAGCCTGGTTCAAACGTGTTTTGAATTCCTCGAAGTTCAGCGGACGGTTGTCCAGGGCGCTGGGCAGGCGGAAGCCGAAGTCCACGAGCGTGCTCTTGCGCGAGAAGTCGCCGTTGAACATGCCGCCTACCTGCGGCACAGTGATGTGGCTCTCGTCGAGGAAGAACAGGAAGTCATCGGGAAAGTAGTCGATGAGCGTGGCAGGCGGGTCGCCCGGGGCTCGGCCGTCAAGGTGCCTTGAATAATTCTCGATGCCGTTGCAGTAGCCAAGCTCCTCGATGGTCTCCAGGTCGAACATGGTGCGCTGCTCCAGGCGCTGCGCCTCCACAAGCTTGCCCAGGGCGCGGAACTCGGCCAGACGCAGCTGCAATTCCTCGCGTATGGCGTCCGTGGCGCGCTTGAGGTTGTCCTGGTCGGAAACATAGTGGCTGCCGGGATAGATGACGGTCTTGCGCATGGCGGCCAGCACTTGTCCGGTCAGCGGGTCCGTCTCTTGGATGCTCTCGATCTCGTCGCCGAAGAAGCTGACGCGCAGGGCCTTTTCCCGGCTGTAGGCCGGAATGAGCTCCAGGGCGTCGCCGCGCACGCGGAAGGTGCCGCGGTGGAAGTCCATGTCGTTGCGCTCGTAGTGGACCTCCACAAGCCGCGCGATCAAGGCCTCCAGCGACATCTGCTGCCCCGTCTCCACCGGGATGATCATCTTGGCGTAGTATTCCGGCGAGCCAAGGCCGTAGATGCAGGACACGGAAGCCACGATGATCACGTCGCGCCGGGTCAGCAGCGCATGGGTGGCCGCGTGGCGCAGCTTGTCGATATCGTCGTTGATGCTGGAGTCTTTTTCTATGTACGTGTCGGAGTGCGGCAAGTAGGCTTCCGGCTGATAATAGTCGTAATAGCTGACGAAATACTCGACGGCGTTGTTGGGGAACAGGCCCTTGAATTCGTTGAAGAGCTGGGCGGCCAGAGTCTTATTTGGAGCGAGCACAAGAGCCGGGCGGTTCAGCTGGGCCACAAGGTTGGCCACAGTGAAGGTCTTGCCCGAGCCGGTGACGCCGAGCAGCACCTGGTCGCGCACCCCAGCCTTGATGTTGGCCGCGAGTTCGGCTATGGCCGCGGGCTGGTCGCCCTTGGGCGTAAAGCCGCTGACAAGTTCAAATGGCTTCGACATGATATCCTGTCCTTACGAGGCTGCGCCCCTTGTGCGGGAGGGCCAAAATCACTACAGTCATCCCCAAGAACCAAGCCGGAGGCCACCCGTGGAAATACAGATCATCCCCCCCACTTCCCCTTTGCCCATAGACCGCGCCCATGCGGTGTCCATGACCATCAAAAGCTTCAAGGGCCGCCGCGACGTCGAGGTGCATCTTTTCCGCCACACCTGGGACCCGGAGGAGGAGGAAGCCATCGACTGGGACCAGCTGCTTGCCGCACAGGGCATGAGCGAAGCCCCGGAAGCGGCGGGAAGCCGCAAGGTCGTGCTGGAGGCGCTAACGGCCGAGGAGCGCGACCAGACCATCGCCTACCTGCAGGAACACTACGCCAACAGACTCAGCGCCATCACCTCAAGCCCCATCCCCTTCCCCATTCCCATCGGCCTCATGGCCCTCTCGGACTTGAGCGAAGGCAAGAGCATCGGCTTCATCCACTTCGAACGCATTCCCCACTTCAAATTGGGCTTCGCCCTGCGCGGGTTCTACGATCTGAGCCAGCACCCGCCCATTGTGGAGACATCGACAACCGCAGGCTAGGGCCTCTCACGTTTACGCATTGTGCCGGGCGCGGCTTATGACCACCGCGCAGTTGTACTAGAATAAACGTCCAAGGGCCAAACCGGCGACTATGGCGGCAACGCCCAGCACGGTTTGACCTGTGATGTTTGAAGCGGCTGCGAACCATTGTCCGTTTTGCATCAACGCCACGGACTCGAACATGTATGAGGAAAATGTCGTATAAGCGCCCATGAAGCCGGTCAAGGCGTACAGGCGCATGTCGCCCGGCAGGCCGCTGCGATTCTCCACAATGGCGTAAACCAAGCCAAAGAGCAGGCAGCCGGTGATGTTCACGACGAAATTGCCGAAGGGAAAGCCTTCTCCGGCCAGACGCTGAAAAACGCCGCCGACCCAGAACCGGGAAAGCGTTCCGGCGGAACCGGCAAGGCAGAGAAAAAGATATTTCTGGAACATGGCAAGCCCCCGCAAGCGCCATTCCGGCGCCAGGGAACCCTAGCAGCCCGGCCCAAAGGAGAAAAGCGGAAAATGCCACTGGAAATCGAGATCAAATACCTGGACGTGGACCACGACGCCCTGCGCCGCCGCCTCAAGGACCTCGGCGCCCACTTCATCGGCCGGGGTTTTGAGGCCAACGTGGTGTACGACGACGCCCTGCGTGGTCTCAAGGCCAAAGGGACCCTTTTGCGCCTGCGCGAGAAGAACAGCCGCTTTGTCCTGACGCTGAAACGCAGCGCGGCCGAGCAATCCGCCACGGCGAAGATCTATGAGGAAGCCGAAACCGAGATCGCCAACGCTCCGGCCCTGCGCGAGATCTTGTCCGGCCTCGGCTACGAGCCCGCCCTGCGCTACGAGAAGCTGCGCGAAAAATGGAAGCACCTGGGGTGCGAGGTTTGCCTCGACACCCTGCCCTTTGGAGCCTTCGCCGAGATCGAAGGCGACGAGGCCTGTATTGCGGCCTGCGCCAGCGCCCTTGAACTGCCGTCGGAGAAGGCCTCCAAGGCGACGTACCACGACCTGAACCGGTGTTACAGGGAAAAGGCCGGGCTGCCGCCCAGCGAATCCTTTGTCTTCAACGACGAGGAAAAATCCAAGATTCTCGCGCGCCGGGCAACGGACTAGGCCGCCCCCCTCGACAACGGCGAACCAATGCCTACCATTTCAGCATGCAACATATGAAACACCAGGGGAGAATCATTTCATGAGCGGGCAAACGGAAACGCGCCAGACTCCAGATCTGGATTTTGCGAACGAGACCCGCGAACCTCGGCGCTTCAAGGTGCTGTTGCACAACGACGACTATACCACCATGGATTTTGTGATCCACGTGCTGGTGCGCGTGTTCCACAAACCCGAACACGAAGCCATGAACATCATGCTGGCCGTGCACAAGAAGGGATTCGGGGTCTGTGGCGTCTTTACCGCCGAAGTGGCGGAGACCAAGGTGGATACGGTTCATAGCATGGCCAGGGCCGCGGGTTTTCCTTTGCGCGCCAGCCTGGAGGAGGTTTAGCGGAATGTTGAGCAAGGGACTTGAAGCCGTTCTCGCCAGCGCGTTCCACGAGGTCAGAAACCGCCGCCACGAATATCTGACCCTGGAGCACCTGCTCTACGCCATGACCGGCGAGCCCGTTGGCAGCAACATCCTCGACGCCTGCGGCGCCGACGTTGACCGCTTGCGCCTCCAGCTTGAAGGCTTTTTCCGCGACCACATGGACCAGCTGCCGGAAGGCACCGACACCGAGGTCGTGCAGACCTTGAGCGTGCGCCGCGTGATGCAGCGCGCCGTGTGGCAAAAGGAATCCTCCGGCAAGGGCCTTGTGGAGGTGGGCGATGTCATCGCCGCCATGTTCGAGGAGGAAGACTCCTTCGCCGTGCATTTTCTGGCCAGCCACGGCGTCACCCGGCTCGATGTGCTGGAGTACATCTCCCACGGCCTGCGCGACCCGGCCGACCCGGGCGAGGAGGAAGGCGCAGCGCGCCCGGCCCCAGGACCGAAACCCCGCAGCGCAAGAATCCCCTTGAGGAATTCACCCGCGACCTGACCGCCAAGGCCAAGGCTGGCGAAATCGATCCCATCATCGGCCGCGCGGCCGAGCTGGAGCGCACCATCCAGGTGCTGGCCCGCCGCCGCAAGAACAACCCCATTCTGGTGGGCGACCCCGGCGTGGGCAAGACGGCCCTGGCCGAGGGCCTGGCGCTCTTGATCGCCCAGGGCAAGGTGCCCAGCCAGTTCACCGATGCGCAGGTGTTCGCCCTGGACATGGGCGCGCTGCTCGCCGGCACCAAGTACCGCGGCGACTTCGAGGCCCGGCTCAAGGGCGTGCTGGCGGAGCTCAAGCGCATCCCCAACGCCATCCTCTTCGTGGACGAGATCCACACCATCGTGGGCGCGGGCGCGGTTTCCGGCGGCAGCATGGACGCCTCGAACATCCTGAAGCCCTTCCTGGCCGCGGGCGAGGTCCGCTGCATCGGGTCCACGACATTTGAGGAATACCGCAACAATTTCGAGAAGGACCGCGCGCTTTCGCGCCGTTTCCAGCGCATCGACCTTGTGGAGCCCAGCGTGGACGAAACCGTGGACATCCTCAAGGGCCTCAAGCCCTATTACGAGGAATTCCACGGCGTGGTATACACGCCGCCCGCCCTGCGCTCCGCGGCCGAGCTCTCCGCCCGCTACATCACCGAGCGCTTCCTGCCCGACAAGGCCATCGACGTGCTGGACGAGGCTGGGGCGCAATTCAAGCTCTCCACCCGCCCCCGCAAGAACTCGCGCATCGGCGTGCAGGACGTGGAGCGCGTGGTGGCGCGCATGGCGCGCATTCCGGCCCGCCGCCTCACCGGCACGGACAAGGACCGCCTGCGCGATCTGGAAGTGGAGATCAAGAAGTCCGTGTTCGGCCAGGACGAGGCCGTGGGCATTCTGTGCAAGGCCATCCGCCGCGCGCGAGCGGGCATGAAGCAGCCGGGCCGCCCCCTGGGCGCGTTTTTGCTCACCGGCCCAACCGGCGTGGGCAAGACCGAACTCTCCAAGCAGCTGGCCAACGTCATGGGCGTGCAGTTCCTGCGCTACGACATGAGCGAATACATGGAGAAGCACGCGGTTTCGCGGCTCATCGGCGCGCCCCCGGGCTATGTGGGCTTCGACCAGGGGGGGCGTTCTCACCGAGGCCGTGCGCAAGAACCCGCACTGCGTGGTGCTGTTCGATGAGATCGAAAAAGGCCCACCCGGACGTGTTCAACATTCTGCTGCAGGTGATGGACTACGCCACGCTGACCGACAACACCGGCCGCAAGGCGGACTTCCGCCACGCGGTGCTGCATCATGACCTCCAACGCTGGTGCGCAGGAGCTGGCCAAGGGCGGCCTGGGCTTTACGCGCAACGAGCACGCGGACCGCAAGGGCGGCTCGCTCAAGGCCATTGAGCGCCTGTTCAGCCCGGAGTTCCGCAACCGGCTCGACGCCATCATCCCCTTTGGGGCGCTCAACCGCGACATCATGCTGCGCGTGGTATCCCCTTTGGGGCGCTCAACCGCGACATCATGCTGCGCGTGGTGGACAAGCACGTAAGCGAGCTTGCCGACCAGCTGAAGGAACGCCGCGTGAACATCCGCCTCACCGAGGCGGCGCGCTCGCGCCTGGCCGTGCTGGGCTACGACCCGGCTTTCGGAGCGCGACCCATGGCCCGTGTGGTGCAGGTGGAGATCAAGGACGCCATTGCGCCGGAACTGCTCTTCGGCACGTTGCAAAAGGGCGGCGAGGTGCTGGTGGATCTTGCGCCCGGCACGGACATAGAGGCTCCGGCCAAGGCGGGCGGTTCCAGCTGCGGCACCTGCTCCGGCGAATTCATCTTCCGCTACACGGCGCTGGAGACTCCGCCGCAGCGCGCGGAACCAGCCCTGGCGCAGTGACCATCTACCGCCTCTTCGAGGAGCCGGTGTTCCCAGACCCGGCCGAGGCGGACCCGGACGGCCTGCTGGCCATCGGCGGCGACCTTTCGCCACGACGGTTGCTGGCGGCCTATGCCCAGGGCATCTTCCCCTGGTACTCCGCAGGTTCGCCCATCCCAGGGCATCTTCCCCTGGTACTCCGCAGGTTCGCCCAT